>Ga0105106_10003048_pt1 | contig 12001 bp, 7 predicted proteins | sample PPLLaktember2015_5_FD_79109 | JGI IMG/M metagenome (GOLD analysis project Ga0105106, IMG submission 79109) | Freshwater sediment microbial communities from Prairie Pothole Lake near Jamestown, North Dakota, USA - PPLs Lake P8 Core (1) Depth... | ecosystem: Environmental > Aquatic > Freshwater >...
ATGATCGTCATGGACAAATGACAGGATCGTCATGGACAATGACAGGATCGTCATGGACAATCGACATGGACATGCTCAAAATAGAGATGTCCAGGCCCTGCTTTCCGGTTGATCGTAGAATGATGTTCACATAAACATTCAATCCCAGCCTTAACCTCTACGACTCATGCCCATAATAATTCCTTTACCCTTAATCTATCCGCATGCTATAATCATTGTGGTTTGTCAGGATTCGCATTTGAAATAGAGATTTGTAGGGCCGGCGAAAAGGCAATAATCTACATTTCATGTTCTAACGGATATACCCTGTGAACCACCCATGTAGAGGTGGATATGGATGCATTTTTTCAAGAAATCGGCAACATTCTCACCACCCCGCCCGGTAACCTCACCTATCACCTGGTACTGGCATTTTCTGTCGCTGGTGCTTTTCAGGGGGCAATAAACGCCTGGCGTTCCACCCACTCCACCTTGGCCAAAAGGATGCTGCTGGGTCTGGGATTTCTATTGGTTTTGCGCCTGGCTTTATTCGCTTTGGCGGGCTTTTCCTGGCAGGGACTGGTCAATGAGCACATCGCCCTTCCACCCATCGATCGCAGCGTCACCCTGCTGAGCATTATCATCATCATCTGGCTGTGGGCTTTTCCCGAGCCGGTCAAGCTCGGCGATGCTGCCATCCTGCTCCTAGGATTGCTTGCCCTCACCGGTTCTGTCCTCAGCTGGGTGTGGTGGTCGGAGCAGGGAAACACGCTGCTCTACAATGGCACCTGGCCTGACTTCATCGATCAGGTGGCTGCCCTCGCCATCCTGGCATTTGGCGGTTTGATCCTGCTGCTGCGCCGTCCGAATGGATGGGGCATCGGATTGGGCATGCTGGGACTGGCTGCCCTGGGGCATGCTCTTTACCTTTTGCTGCCCACCCCGAGCGGCGATTTCCCCGGCCTGGTGCGCCTGACACAAATGGCAGCTTTCCCATTGCTTTTAGCCCTTCCCCAACGATTCCCAACCTTTGCACCAACCTCCAGCCAGGCAAAGACCATACCATCTCAGGAACGCCGCCGCTACGGCGCTGATCCACGCCTGTTAGAAGATTTCATGCTGCTTAATGCTGAAATCGAGCCCGAAAAAGTATGTCAGACCATCACGCGCTCTTTCGCCTACACCATGCTGGCCGATATCTGCCTGCTGCTTTTCCCGCCTAATCCTGATAAGGACATCCCCATCCAATGCGGTTACGACTTGATCCGCGAGGTGCCTCTCACCGGCGCGCTGCTCCCCTATGACTCTGCACCGCTCCTCGCGGCTGCCATTGAGCGCGGTCTGCCTTTACGGTTACCAGCCAGCAATACTTCTACGGATCTAAAATTCCTATCCAGTCTGCTGAACCTGGAACGCTGCGGTCACCTGCTGGCAGTGCCCGTGGTAGCAGAGGATGGAGCCCCGTTATGCTCTGTGGTCTTGATCTCCCCATATTCCGATCGCCCCTGGAACGCTGAAGATCAAGCTATGCTGACCAATCTCACCGGCCCCTTGGCACAGCTCTTGCAACGTGACCGCTTAGTAACAGCATTGCAGCGCGAGCTGGAGCAATCGAACCAGGCTTTGCAGAAAGCCAGCCAGGAGCTGGAAGTCATCGGCGGTGAAAATGAAAGCTTGCGGGCGCAATTCCAGGCGATTACGGAGCAGATCGACCAAAACCGCTCGAAGGCTGAGAGCCTGGCAGCTTTCATTGCCGCCCAAGACCAGAGCCAGGGAGCAATCTCCAACCTGCAAGCCGTAAACGGGGACTTGCAGCCGCCGTCAAGGGGTCAGAGCGCCCTGCTCAAGCCGGTAGCGCAGTCTGATTCGGGCGAAGGCGAATTGCGTCTGGCCCTGGAAGAGGTGGCCCACCTCAATGCTCTGGTTTCAGAATTGCAGCAACACACGCAACCCATGCCCGACCAGCCCGATGAGAGCCGCCAAGCTGAAGTCGGCAGCCAGATGGAAGAAATCACAACTATTGTGCACGAGTTACGCCAACCTATGTCATCTATTATCGGCTATACGGATTTCTTGCTGAGTGAAACCATCGGCATCCTGGGCACCATGCAGCGAAAGTTCCTGGAACGGGTCCAAATGTCCACCGAGCGCATGAACCGGCTGGTGGATGACCTGGCGCGGATCACCGATTCACAATTTGAGGAGCCCGGCCCGGCTTCGCAAGGGGTCATCTCCTTGGAACAGGTTGCTCAGGAAGCCGCCGCTCAGGTAAATCCGCTGGTCAAAGCCAAGATGCTTCACCTCCGCATGGATTTAAGCGCTGAGCTCCCCGAGCTGGCGCTGGATAAACGCGCCTTGGGACAGGTGCTTTCCAATCTGCTCGAAAACGCTGGCGAAGTCACGCAGGAGGGTGGTGAGATCACACTGCGGGCTCGAATGGAAGGGAATGAACAGCAGGAACGCTACGCTCTGGTACAGGTCGCTGACCAGGGGGGCGGCATCCCCAGCGAATATATTCCCCGCTTGTTCTCGCGCTATACCGGCATCGATGGCAAACCCATACCCGGTGTGGCAGGACAGGGCGCACTGCTTTCGGTAACCAAAGCCCTGGTCGATAATCTCGGTGGTCGGATTTGGGTGGATAGCGAGCCCTCCGTCGGCTCGACATACAGCTTGCTGCTGCCTGTTGCCCCTACCCTGGACCCAGGGGTGTTAGGCGCCGAGGGGATGGGAGCGTGAGCGATTTTCGCCAGGTGCTGCTGGGTATTTTCGCTGCCCTGTTTTCCTCAGCCCTGGTGTTCGGCAGCCTGGCGCTGGCGCTGACAGAGGGGGGGTATAGCCTGGCCCTGGCGCCCGGCCCCACCCAGACCTTGGGGCCAACGCCCACCGTCAACACTCCACGGCCCGGAGAGCCCACCTTCACACCCAGCCCTTCTCCCGTGCCCAGCGCCACCCCAACTCCAATATCGTCAGTCTGCCCAGTGCCGCCCGGTTGGCAAACCATCGACTTCCTGCCCGGCGACACTTTGGCGGGCATCGCCTCCCAATATGGCATCTCCCTGGAAACCCTGAAGGCCAATAATTGCCTAAAAAGTGACTACCTGAATGGCGGAGTCGTTCTCAACGTGCCAGCGCTGCCAGCCAGCCCAACTCCGACATACACACCTCCACCACCCACCGCCACCCGCCCGGCTCCTACCCGGGTCAGCCTGGTTTGCAGACGGCCTGCCGGATGGACGATCTACATCGTTCGCAGCGGCGATTATCTATATCGCATCGGGCTGGCTTATGGAGTCACGGTTAACCAACTCATGGTTGCTAACTGCCTGAATTCCATCACAATTATTACCGGTCAGCGCCTGTATGTGCCTAACGTGCCAACACGCACTCCAGTCATGACACCCACCCTGGCGCCCTCAGCCACCGCCGGAGCGCCTACACCCACCACCGGAGTGAGCAGCCCGACTCCGCGCCCCAGCGCCACGCAAACCACTCCGCCCAATACCAACCCAACGGCTACCAATACCCCGGTCACGCCGCCAGCCTCGCCCACCTCGACCAACCCGCCACCCCCAACCAATACCAGCGCGCCTCCTACTCCCACGCCCTATCCAACCCCAGTAATCCAGCCGACCACTACACAGCCTTTTGAACCGTGAAACCAGACTATGCCCGAAGTTCAACGGAATCATTCACACCATATCAATCTCTACAGGTCTCTATTTGGTAAATGAGATGTCACTTCACAAACGTATCCTCATGCTTTTCCTGACTTTACTGCTGGCTGGGTGTAGCACGCCCTCCTTCCTGCCTGCGGCCCCCGTGGCGGTAGCTTACTTGCCCACACCTACCGCCGGCGCCCCGCTCTACCAGGTGCCGCCCGATGCAACCGCCACCCCCACTCCGTTCCAGCCGGTGCCGCCCACCGCGGTGTATATCCCTACCGATATCCCCACCGCCACACCCCTGCCTACCAACACTCCCACACCCACGGCAGTTCCCAGCAGCGGGCAGCCCCCTGCCGATCAAGTGAACATCTTACTCCTGGGTTCGGACCAACGTCCCTGGAGCCGCAACTTCCGCACGGATACGATTATCCTCGCCAGCCTCAACCCCTCCCTGGGCACGGTGAACCTGGTCTCTTTCCCGCGCGATCTGTATATCAATATCCCGGGCTGGGGCACAGACCGCATCAATACCGCCTGGTCGCATGGCGGATTTGATAAATTGGCTGCCACTTTGCATGCCAACTTTGGCGTGCGGCCTACCGGTTATGTTCTCATTAATTTCTCCTCCTTCAAACGCATTGTGGATAGCCTGGGCGGGTTGGAAGTGGATGTAGGCGCTCCGCTCTCCGATTATTATCGCGGGCGCTATATTAATATCAAGCCCGGCGTTATGCAGATGAATGCCGATATGGTCTTATGGTACGTGCGCTCGCGCAAGACCACCAATGATTTTGCCCGCAACCGCCGCCAGCAAGAGATCTTGCAAGCCATGGTGAAAAAGTTCATCAGTATGGATGCAGTTAAGAACGCACTGCAGCTGTATGACCTGTACGACGAGAGTGTTACCACCAACTTGGGCTGGCAGGATATGCTGCCTCTGCTGCCGCTTGCCAGCCAGCTAAGCGATACCAACCGCATCCATCACTATTACATCGGTCCAAAACAAGTTTACGATTGGATTACCCCAGGCGGAGCCATGGTGCTGCTGCCGCGCCAGGACGGCATCAAGAAGGTCATCCGCCAGGCCATGAGCGGTCAATGAGCGCCTGGCGCAGGTCAGCCCGCATGAGTTGGATTTGCGCGCTCATCGCGGGCTGCGCTTTCTCTGCGCCGCGCCTCAGTCCACCTGACGGCAGCACGCCCCTGGCGGCTGCACCCATCACGCAGGGCGCGCCGGCCCCCCCGGTCCACCAGCTTTTCTTGCCAATTGGCATGCGCGATAACCTCACCCCCACGCCTTTCCAACCCCTTGAGGTTACACCCACTTTTCTGCCAACAGCCATCCCCACGGCTACCCAGCCGCCGGCGCGCTTCAAGGCCCGCCCTCCCAGCGAGCCGGCGGTGACTGCCATCCCCCCGCCCATGCCCCAGATGAGCGGCGAGGGGACCCTCAATATCCTGCTCATCGGTTCCGACCAGCGCGGTTCCGGGGCCTTCCGCACCGATACGCTCATCATCGCCTCCATCCAACCCCAACACGACACGATCACGCTCATCTCCATCCCGCGCGATCTTTTTGTCTATATCCCCGGATGGACCATGCAGCGGGTCAACACCGCCTACCTTCACGGCAAGCTCTCCCGCTACCCCGGCGGCGGTCCGGGCTTGCTCAAGGATACCCTGCTGTATAACCTGGGCATCCGTATTGACCATATCGCCATGGTAGATTTTGGCGGTTTTCGCAAGATTGTCAATTTACTGGGCGGGCTGGATATTCCCCTGGCGTGCGCTTTCACGGACTGGCACGTGATCAACCCTAATGCCTCGCTGGAGAACCCCAACAACTGGAAGCTCTACACCGTTGGACCCGGATTGGTGCACATGGATGGCGACCTGGCGTTGTGGTATGCCCGCTCCCGCCTGCGCTCTAACGATTTCGACCGCGGCCGCCGCCAGCAGGAGGTGCTGCGCGCCATGTACGCGCGCGCCATGCAGCTCGACATGCTGCCGCGCCTGGGAGAGCTGTACGCCGAGGTGCAGACTATGCTGGACACCGACGTCAGCCTGGATACCCTGCTGGCGCTTACCCCGCTGGCGCTCAGCCTGAACGCCCCGCGCATCCGCTCCTATTACATCAATAACACCATGGTCAAAGGCTGGATGACCCCCCAGGGGGCGGCAGTGCTGCTCCCCAAGCGTGATAAAATCCAGGCGTTGATCCAGGAGGCCATGGCGCCGCCCGACCGCACGGAAGAGCTGCGCCTGTCGCTTGTAGTGGAAGTACTGAACGGCACGCGTAATCCTAACTGGGAAACGCTGGCGGCTGAGCGCCTGCATTACGCCGGTTTCGAAACCCGTCTGGGGGTAGCCGAGCGGCAGGACGTTTCCAAAAGCCTGCTGATTGATTTCACCCCGGGGCAAAAAGCCTCCGATGGTACTGCCATCCTGGCGATGCTTTCCCTGCCTGCCAACCGTCTGGTGGGGCAGCCCACGCCCGGCTCGCCGGTGGCTTACCGCCTGATCCTGGGCGAGGATTACAAACCGTGCTTCAATCCCTCCAAGCTCATTCATTGATTTATTGCGGAAGATGATCACAATTACCAGAATTCAGGAGCGTTTGGTATGACTCTCACCGGTAAAGGGTTTTTCATCTGGCAAATCCCCAACTGCGAGGGTGGCAATCCAACTGCCATTGGCAACGTCGCCCAGCAGGCAGGTCTCACCCATGTGCTGATCAAGGTTGCCGACCGTACCAGCGCTTATAACGTCACCTCTGCAGGCGTGGACCTGGTGCCGCCGGTCTCCCAGGCGCTGCGCGCCCGCGGCGTCCAGGTATGGGGATGGCACTACATCTATGGGGACGACCCGATTGGCGAGGCCGACCGCGCCATCCAGCGCATCCAGCAAACCGGAGTGAGCGGCTATGCTTTAGATGTGGAAGGCGAGTATAAAGATCCCGGCAAAGACGTGGCTGCCACCCAATTCATGGTGCGTCTGCGCAGCGCGTATCCCAACCTGGAGATCGCCTTGTGCTCCTACCGATTCCCGTCTTACCACCCGCAGATCCCCTGGGAGGAATTCCTGTTGCGCTGCAACTACAACATGCCGCAGGTGTACTGGCAGTACGCTCACAACCCCGCCGACCAACTCACCCGCTCCGTGGCTGAATTCCAACAATTGGTGCCCTTCCGCCCGATCATCCCGGTGGGCTCAGCTTATGAAACCGGCGGGTGGGCTGCCAGCCCCGAAGAGGTGGTCACTTTCCTGCAGACCGCCCAGAGCCTGAACCTGAGCGCGGCCAACTTCTGGGAGTGGGCAAACTGCCGCAATAACCTGCCCGAAGTGTGGAATGCTATAGCCAGCTACAATTGGGGTGGCACGCCGCCTCCTCAGGATATCGCTCAGCAGTACATCGCCGCGCTCAACAGCCACGATGCCAACCAGGTAGTTGCCCTGTATACCCCCACTGCGGTGCACATCAACGCCGCCCGCACCATCCAAGGCGCCACTGCCCTGCGCGCCTGGTACCAAACCTTTTTCTCACAGGTGCTGCCCAACGCCACGTTCACCTTGACCAACTTCACCGGCACAGGGTCCTCGCGCCACCTGAACTGGACCGCCACCTCCGGGGTGGGTAGCGTGCAGAACGGCAACGATACCTTTGGCCTGATCGTCGGCAAGATCGCCTACCATTACACCTTCTTCACGGTGAGACGCTAGGCGGGTAGACCAACCTCCCACGGAGCCCGTGGGAAAGATATTTATATAGAATGAGTTTGCCCGCAGTTGCACTGCGGGCAAATTAGACTCCCGGTTTAGTTCCCTCGCGCCCACGCTCTGCGTGGCGCGCTACGAACGAAAGTGTTCGCAGTCATCGTTTGTTGTGGCGCACGCCAGTGCGCCATTTGTTTTGCCCTCCGTTCGCAATGACGCGACCGCTCCAACGGGATGCCCGGTTGGACTACTTCGCCGCGGGCGGCTTTTTCACCGCCCTCTTGCGGGCAGGCTTTTCCTCCCCCGGGAGCTCCAGCGCCAACGTGCCCTGCACAGGGATCGTTTTCTTAGGCGTCGGTTTGCGCGCCGGCGCTTTTGCAGCAGGCGTTGTAGCCTTTGTGGCATGGGGTTTACGAGCGGGCGGTTTCGTGACGAGAGTCTCCGCCGCCGGTGTTGAGGCAGTCTTCTTCACTGCCGGCTTGCGCCTAGACGCCTTGGGAGTCGAGGCCTTCACGACCGGGGCAACTTGCTGGTCAGCCGGTTTCCGTGCCGCAGGCTTGGATGCCGAGGTCTTGACAGCAGCGGTCTTCGCCCTGGCGGCAGTCTTCTTTGCCGCGGGTTTGCGCCCGGCGCTCTTCGCCGCTGGCGCCCTGACCGCTGGCGCTTTTTTCATCGGCGCAGCCTTCCTGGTTGCAGCTTTACGCGCGCCATCCTTAGCCTCGGCTGACTGGCTGGAGGGCAGCACCGGGCGCTCGCCTTCCAGGGGCGCGGTCATATCCACTACCATATCGCCGGATTTGAGCTCCACAATCGACCTGCCGCGCGCCGCCCGACCCTGCAAGGGAGCCGCATCCAGGCGGGCCATCTTGGGCGCCAGCTTGTTGAGGTGCAGGGTCACCCGCGTGGTGCCCCTGCCAACCGTCATGCCCACCAATCGGACCCTGGCAGGCAGCTTCCAAGCCTGCACGCCCAGGCCATAACGACCCTGGCGCGGGAATTGGTCCAGGGCCACGCGCTTGGCGCTGCCATCCGAAGCCGCCATGAAGACCTCGCCCCGCCCCTGAAGCAGCTCCATGCCCACCAGCTCGTCTTTGCTCTGCAGCTTGATGCCCATCACGCCCGCCGCCACCAGGCCCATAGGGCGCACTTCGTCCTCGCCAAAGCGGATCGCCATGCCCTGCGCGGTGAGCAGCAGCACATCTTTCTGCCCATTGGTCAGGCGCAGCCAACCCAGCCGGTCGCCCTCGTTGACTTTGACCAGCGTGAAAATATTGGCAGAAGGACCAGGCAGCTCGCTGAGCACTGATTTTTTCAGCATACCCTGGCGTGTGGCGCTGAACAGGTACCAGTCTTCGGCGCGTTCGCTCTTGGGTGGCAGAGAGATGAGCGCTGCCAGCAGGCTGTCGGGCTTGAGGGCGGAAATTTTGTGCACAGGGATGCCATCGGAGGGCTTTTCGGCTTCCGGCACGGCATGCAGCGGGATGGCTGCTGCCTCACCTTGCTCGCATACCAGGTAAAGCGTATCGCGCGTATTGGCGCGCAGCAGCCAGGCGGGCGCATCGCTGCCGCTCTGGCGCGGAGTCTGCTCGTCGGGTAGCACCGATATCAAGCCGTCATAGGTAGCCGCCAGCCAAACCGTCCTTTCGGGAGCCATATCTTCCACGGTGAGCAGCGATTTCTTGTGCTCACCGGGTTTGAGCTGCACGATGTGCGTGCGCCGGCGGTCGGCATACGCCTCTTTGACCGCCAGCAATTCCTCAGCCGCCAGGGTGCGCATCTTTTTGGGGGAATGCAGCAGGGCTTCGAGCTCCTTGATCAACGCCTGGAGCTCCTTATACTCATCTTCGATCTTCTTGCGCTCCAGAGCTGCCAACCGGCGCAGTTGCATATCCAAGATGGCCTGGGCTTGCAGGTCGCTGAGCTTGAAGCGCTTGATCAGGCGCACACGGGCAGTTTCTACGTCGGGGGCGCGGCGGATGATCTCGATCACCTCATCCAGGAACTTGAGCGCCACGCGCAGCCCCTCCAGGATATGAGCGCGCTGGCGGGCTTTCTCCAGGTCATACTCGGTCCGACGGCGGATCACCTCCAGGCGGTGATCGAGGTATACGCGCAACGCTTGCTTGAGGCTGAGCATGCGCGGCTCGCCATCCACCAGTGCCAGCATGATCAGGCTGAAGGTGCTCTGCATGGGAGTGTGTTTGTACAGATCCTGCAACACCGTTTCGGGGTCGGCAGTTTTGGAAAGCTCGATGACGATGCGCATACCCTGACGGTCGGATTCATCCCGCAGGTCGACGATGCCCTCCAGGCGGGCATCGCGCGCCAGCTCGGCGATGCGCTCGATGAGCGAAGCCTTGTTGGTCATGTAGGGCAACTCGGTGACGATGATGCGGTTGCGCCCGCGCTCCATCTCCTCCAGGTGTGCGCGCGCCTGAACGGTTACCTGCCCGCGCCCTGAGCCGTAGGCGCTTGCCAGGGTGTCATCGCCGGTACCCTGGATGATGACCCCACCGGTGGGAAAATCCGGTCCCTGGATGAAACGCATCAGGTCTTCCTGGGAGATATCGTCCATCTTCTCCCAGTTTTCCAGCAGGTGTCGCAGGGCATCTACCACTTCGCCCAGGTTGTGCGGGGGAATGCTGGTGGACATACCCACGGCGATCCCGGTGGCGCCGTTGACCAAAAGGTTAGGCACCGCGGCTGGCAGTACAGCCGGCTCCACCAAGGTATCATCGAAATTGGCGTCGAAATCGACAGTATTTTTCTGGATGTCGGCCAAAATGTGCAGAGCAGGAGCTGCCAGGCGCGCCTCGGTGTAGCGCATGGCAGCCGGCGGATCGCCATCCACGCTGCCGAAGTTGCCCTGCCCATCGATGAGCGGGACGCGCATCGAAAAATCCTGAGCCATGCGCGCCATGGCTTCGTAGACCGCCATGTCGCCGTGCGGGTGGTACTTGCCCAGCACCTCACCAACGATACGGGCTGATTTCTTGTAGCTCGACTCGGCGCGCAGGCCCATATCATACATGGCGTACAGGATACGGCGATGCACCGGCTTGAGGCCATCCCGCGCGTCCGGCAGGGCGCGCGCCACGATGACGCTCATGGCGTAATCCAGGTATGCCTGCTGCATCTCTTCATCGATATCGATTTTCTTAACCAGGCCGACTTCCATAGTTAAAGCGCTCCTGTGTCAATTAAAGTGGCGAGTGATGAATGGAGAGTGAAAAGTGCAGAAAATAAGATGCGTGATGCTTATTTGCCATTTGCGTTTTGCAATTTGTAATTTCATCCCACTTCCCACTGTTTATTAGAAAGTTTGTGCGATGGGTATATTACGAGAATTGGGAGGAAAAGTCAAGCAGGAATCGACCCTACCTGCCCGCTTATGGTATGATTTCGCTGGAATATAACCCCCCACCCCGATATAACCAAGGAACCCTTGATGTCCTTCAATGTCTCCCCCGTTACACTCTCCGGGCGGGTCGCCCGCCTGGAACCCCTCGACCTGGAGCATGTCCCCGATCTGACCGTTGCCGGCGCTTATGAAGACATCTGGCGTTACATGCTGTATGGCACGATCCAGAGCGAAGCGGATATGCGCGCCTGGGTGGAAGCCTTGCTCAAATACCAGGCACGCGGCACAGACCTGCCCTTTGCCGTCATCCACAAGGAGAGCAGCCGCGCCGTTGGAGCCACGCGTTACCTGGAAATCCGTCCAGAACACCGCAGCCTGGAGATTGGCGGTACCTGGTACACCCCGGAATTTCAGCGTACTGCAGTCAACAGCGAATGCAAATACCTGCTGCTGCGCCATGCCTTCGAGAGCCTGGGTTGTGTGCGCGTTCAGTTGAAAACCGACCTGTTAAACGAACGTTCCCAACGCGCCATCGAGCGCATCGGAGCGGTCAAAGAGGGGGTGTTGCGCAATCACATGATCCGCCCGGACGGCAGCCTGCGGCATTCGGTCTATTACAGCATCCTTGATGCCGAATGGCCTGCGGTGAAAGCCCGGTTGGCAGAAATGCTGGGCTACCCTCTAAAAAACAACAAAGAAAAAAAGCGGGCTGCAACGCATTAAGCGCCGCAGCCCGCTTTTATTTTCGATAAATCGGACTAATCTGTTGTCGAGGAGTAGGATTCCAGCTCGCTGTCGATATCCAGCAGCTCATCTTCCCCTTCGGGGACGCGCTGCATGTCCATACCCTGGGTGGGCGTGCCCGTCTCCAGCAAGTCGAAACGGCCGCGTACGAAGCCCGTGCCGGCAGGGATGAGCTTGCCGATAATGACGTTCTCCTTCAAGCCAAACAACGGATCCTCGGTGGCGGCGATGGCAGCCCCAGCCAGCACCTTGATAGTGTGCTGGAAGGACGAGGCGGAAAGGAACGAATCGGTGCTGAGGGAGGCCTTGGTGATGCCCAGCAGCACTTCCAGGAACCTGGCAGGGCGCTTTCCCAACTCCAGGAGATGCTCGTTGACGCGCTTGAGCTCCAGGTAATCCACCAAATCGCCCGGAAGGAAGCTGGTATCGCCTGGGCGGGTGATCTGCACTTTGGACATCATCTTGCGAATGATGACCTCGAAGTGTTTGTCATTGATGTTCTGCCCTTGCGATCGGTACACCTTCTGCACCTCGG
>Ga0105106_10003049_pt1 | contig 12001 bp, 11 predicted proteins | sample PPLLaktember2015_5_FD_79109 | JGI IMG/M metagenome (GOLD analysis project Ga0105106, IMG submission 79109) | Freshwater sediment microbial communities from Prairie Pothole Lake near Jamestown, North Dakota, USA - PPLs Lake P8 Core (1) Depth... | ecosystem: Environmental > Aquatic > Freshwater >...
CGTGGCTGAGATGAGCGAAGAGCCTCCCAGCGCCAAGGCCGAGTTCCTTACGGCCATCATCGGCCCCGTTTCCAGCGTGCTCATTGCGGCCGTATTTTACGGCATCCTGCAGATCGGGGAGGCGTCCGGCTGGCCCCCGGCCTTCAACGGGGTGCTTTTCTACCTCGTCTGGGTGAATTTCATCCTGGCCCTCTTCAATCTCCTGCCGGCCTTTCCGCTGGACGGCGGCCGGGTGTTCCGGTCCATCCTCTGGAGCTGGAAGAAGGATCTTCACTGGGCAACGATGGTTTCTTCCCGGGTCGGCTCGGCCTTCGGGGTTCTCTTTATCGCCTGGGGCCTCTGGGAGATAATCCAGGGGAACTTCATCGGGGGCCTCTGGCAGGCCATGATCGGCCTGTTCCTTCGAGGGGCCGCGAAATCGTCCTACCGGCAGATCGTCACCCGCGATCTCCTGGCCGGTCTCACGGTGGGCCGCTTCATGACCCCCGATCCCGTGACCGTGCCGCCCGGTATCAGCCTGCAGAATTTCGTGGATGAGTACCTCTACCGTAGCCATCACCAGATCTATCCCGTCGTGAAGGACGGGGAACTCGTCGGCTGTGTCACGGTGAAGAAACTCAAGAATATCCCCAGGGAAGAGTGGCCGCGACGGCAGGTCGCGGAGATTGCCTCGGGTTGTGAAGAGGCCGCCGCGATCTCTGCGGACTCGCAGGCCATGGAGGTGATCGACATCATGAACCGCACAGGCAACAGCCGACTCATGGTCGTTGAAAACGGGCGCCTCGTCGGCATCGTGACGCTGAAGGATTTGAGCGAGATATTGGCGTTGAGGATGGAGATCGAAACGCCACGGCAGTGACCAGTGGAAGAGTGGGCTTCGGGATTCCGGCTTCAGGATAAGAAAAAGAGGGAAATCGTTGATCGCCACGGGCTTCGCCCTCGCGATGACATTATTTTCTTTTGTCCCGAAACCTGAATCCGGATTTCCGAAGCCCTCATCAACGGCTGACGAAGGCCTTCCAGCCTGCCAGGATCGAGCCGGGCATCCAATCAAAGGCGCCGGAGAGTTCGGCCACGGGCGTGAAGCCGCAATCGCTGCAGCGCACTTCTCCCCGGCTGCGGACATAGCAGCCGCGGGTGATCGATCCGTCGGGGTCCACGTTCACCAGAAGCCCGTCATGACACTTCCACCCGGTTGAAATCATGTTCTCCAGCGATCGCCTTGAATTGATGATGGGGTAGCCCCGCTCCTTGAGCGCGATCGCGCTGCCGATCGCCTCGCTGCGTTCCGCATGTGTAAGGGCGAGCGCGTCCTCACCCTGCCCGTAGGGGTAGAAAAGCTGGACCGTCACGCCGCGCACCGCCGGCCTGCTCTTCAACTCGTCGAGAAGCCCGCCCAGGTCCCGCCAGTTTTCCCGGTTCATGGTGAAATGGACGAGCAGCTTTCTGTGCGAGGTCTTTTCGAGATTGCTCCAGACCCTGTCATAGGAGCCGCTCCGGAGCCGGTCATGGGTTTCCTTCACCCCGTCGAGGCTCACCCAGAGCACATCGGTGGGAACATCCAGAGACAGCGTGCCGTTTGTGGTTGCTGCCGTGCAGAGAAATCGGTCCCGGGCATAGAGGACAAGGTCCTGAAAGGTCCGCCTGCCGTCGCTCCACAGCAGGGGCTCGCCACCCTCGAAGACGACGATCCGGCATCCGGAGCGATGCAGCGCATCGAGTGCCTCCGTGGCGGACTCCCAGCGGATATGCGCCCGGTGGGCATCGTCTCGGCGATGGTAGGGGCACGGGGCGCATCGCAGGTTGCAGCGGTAGGTGAGCTTGAAGCTTGCCAGGAGCGGCAGATCCCGGCGCAGGACTTTGATTCGGAAGAAAAAGCCGGCAAGACCCAGGAGCTTTTTTAGCGATGTATGGGGCCGATATAGGTATGCTTGACCCATGGAAAATTCTTGCTCAGGCAAAGACAAGGGCCGCAGGTCCTCCTGATGATGGTCACGCCGGCGACTATAACGGAACTTGCGGGCAGGATCAAATCCTTTTCAGGATGATTTTAGCCGAAAACAGGCTGACCTGCGGCCCGATAATCGGGCATTGTTTTTTTCCTGACGGTTTTGTTAGCATAAGAGCATGCATCACCCGTTTCGTCCGGCCTTACCGGTCCGGCACAGAAAAGGAGGACTATCATGGAAGACAGGATCATCGCAAACGGATTCACCCGGCGTGAGTTCGTGAAGACGGCCCTGATGGGTACTGCCGTTCTGGCCTTTTCCTCTGCCGGGTTACCGGCGGAGGTTTCGGCTCAGGCAAAAGGTCCCTTTGCACTGTCGCCCCTTCCGTACGCGGAAGACGCTCTGGCGCCGGTCATCTCGGCCCGTACGATCAGCTTCCACTACGGGAAGCATCATCGGGCGTACGTCGACAACCTGAACGGCCTGGTGAAGAACACTCCCTATGAGAAGATGCGTCTCGAGGAAGTCGTCAAGGCCTCTGCGGCAAATCCGGGACAGGAAACCGTCTTCAACAACGCCGCCCAGGTGTGGAATCACACCTTCTACTGGAACTCCATGAAGCCCGGTGGCGGCGGCAAGCCGGAGGGTGAGATTGGAAAACGGATCGAGAAGGATTTCGGCAGCTTCGAAAACTTCCGGAAGGAATTCGTCAGCACAGCCATGGGACAGTTCGGGAGCGGCTGGGCGTGGCTTGCAACGGACGGCAAGTCCCTGAAGGTGGTGAAGACGCCGAATGCGGAGAACCCGATCACGCAGGGACTCCAACCCCTGCTGACAATCGATGTCTGGGAGCACGCATACTACCTGGATTACCAGAACCGGAGGAAGGATTTCGTGGAGGCATCCCTCGACAAACTGGTGAACTGGGCCTTTGTGAAGAAAAACCTGACCCGGTAGGATGAAGGTTCTGTTGAATATCGCGCCGCCCGCGTCTTCCTCGGCAGAGGGCTGAGGGTGCCTGCAAACGAGTACGGTGTCGGAGGCAATATTCCTTGCCCGGGTGGGAATGTCCAGTAACAACAGGGTGGTGCTGCTTTCCTAAATATGCTAACGTCGGGCCACCTCACAGCACCAGGCCACGTTGACAGGGGCGTGTTGCGGGAAGGATGAATCAGCCATGAATCCAGAGCCGAGGGACGAGCGACCCTGGGGGTATTTCGACGTCATCCTGGAGGATGCGGAGCACAAGGTGAAGCGGATCGTCGTCCATCCCGAAAAGCGCCTCAGCCTTCAGAGGCACCGTCACCGGGACGAGCACTGGCTCATCATCTCCGGGGAGGCGGTGCTGACGCTGAACACAGACGAGATCGTTTTGCAGAAGGGGCAGTCCGTCGATATCCCCCGGGGGGCGCTTCACCGCGTCCAGAACACGGGAAAGACCGAACTGGTGATCGTTGAGGTCCAGACCGGGGATTACTTCGACGAAAGCGACATCGAGCGCTTCGAGGATGATTACGGCCGGGTGTGAAGAGGAATTTTAATACCGGGTTATCCATTCGCTTAAAGGGATGTTCAGGGAAAGGCATGGCAGATCTTCAAGGGCAGATCGTGGCCGTCATCATGGCGGGGGGCATGGGAACGCGTTTCTGGCCGCTCAGCACCCCGCGGAAGCCCAAGCAGTTCATTGATCTCTTCGGCGGGCGAAGCCTCCTGCAGATGAGCTTTGACAGGCTGCGGGGACTGGTTCCGCCCGATCGGACCCTGGTGCTCACGAATGCAGCCCACGTTGCGCTCACCCGGGAACAGCTCCCGGAGCTGCCTGAAGGAAATGTCATCGGCGAGCCGGTCCGCCGCGACACGGCAGCCGCCGTGGCGCTGGCTGCCGTCCTCGTGCGCAAGCGTTTCGGCGACAGCATTATCCTTACGCTCACGGCCGACCACCTGATCGAGCCGAGGGAGCTCTTCCAGAAAAACCTGGTTTCGGCTGCCGGGCAGGTCGCTGAAAGCAATGCGTTCTACACCTTCGGGATCAAACCCGCGTACCCGGCCACCGCGTACGGCTATCTCGAAACCGGCGCGTCCGTCCTCAATGACGGCGGAATCGAGCATTTCGAACTGAAGCAATTCAAGGAAAAGCCCGACCTGGAGACGGCCAGGCAGTACATCGAGTCGGGGCGTTTTCTCTGGAACTCGGGGATGTTCGTCTGGCGGGCCGCGACAATCCTCGAGGAGGTCCGTGCCTGGCTGCCAAAGCACTTCGAGGCGCTTTCGCCGCTGGGCGAATACGACGCCACGCCGGGCTGGCAGAAGGCGCTCGAGAATTCTTTTTCCGCCATCCAGCCCATCTCCATCGATTACGGCGTCATGGAAAGGACGGCAAAACCGTTGCGCTGCGTGGCGTCCCTGTTCTCGTGGACCGATGTGGGAGGCTGGCCGGCCATGCAAACCCTCCTCCCCCCTGACGCCCAGGGGAACGCCTTCCGGGGAAATGTGAAAACCCTCGACTCATCGGGGAATCTCGTTTTCTGCGAGACGCCCGATGAGACGGTGGCCCTCATCGGTGTCGAAGACCTCATCGTCGTCCGTGCGGGAAAGAGGACTCTGGTGGTCCGGAAGGGCGAGGTGGACAGACTCCGGGAGCTGGGAGATCTCTGACCCGTCCTGCCGGTAACGAATCCCTGTCATGGCCAGCCCCATCTCCTTCAGGTGAGAGTCCCGTCATCGACCGATCCCCAACCTCAGGGCTTTTCAATGGTCATCAACCCGCCTTCCACGTGGGCGCGCAACTCCTTGAGCAGCATGTCGAGTTCCTTCTGGCGCTGCTGGTGGAACTCCTGCCACATCTTCCGGCAGGTCTCGCACTTCACCTTGTCCAGGTCTTTCATGTAGGTGTCGTACCGGTAAATGCTTCGGGCGATGACGGTGATCGTTTCCAGGAGATTGTAATCGTGGTTCTGCAACATGTCCGGACCTCCTTTCCAAGGTAGGATGGTTGAGTTGGGGGGGACGGAATCGTTACGTCTCACGGAGGGTTCGTCGCAGGGATGTCGCAGCAGGGGGAGATGGAATCGGCAGAAGGGGTGTCGAAAGAGTGGTAGCGGGTTCAGGGGATCAGAATGCCTTGCGAGAATCCCTGCACCATTTTTATACCCCGGAGGCGGGGCGGTCAAGGAAATATTCGCCGAAAATGCCCGCAAACATTGATTTTCGAGGCCATTTACGATATGATTCAAGATCGAAATAAATCGGATTCGAGTGATTGATGATTGCCATCGTCGATTATCGGGCAGGCAACCTGACGAGCGTCGCCCGTGCCCTCCAGAGCCTTAAGCTTCCTTGTGTCGTCACGGATCGCGCCGATGAGCTCCTGCGGGCCGATCGGGTGATTTTCCCCGGAGTCGGCGCCGCCGGGGAGGCCATGCGGAATCTCCGCGGATCGGGACTGGATGCATGTATCCGCGAGATCGCCGAATCGGGAAAACCCCTTCTCGGAATTTGCCTGGGCACTCAGGTCATCTTCGAGTACAGCGAAGAGGACAACAGGACGACCTGCCTGGGCATTATCCCCGGCGGCGTCAAGCGTTTTCCCGAGGGCATGAAGGAGAAAGGCGATCCCCTCAAGATCCCGCACATGGGCTGGAACCGGGTTCAATTCAGGGGAAATCACCCGCTGTTTGAGGGCATCCCCGGAAATGCCGAGTTCTACTTCGTGCATTCCTACTACCCGGCGCCCTCGAGCGGGTCAAGTATCGTCGGGGAGACGGAGTACGGCATCCGGTTCGCCTCGGCCGTGTCTCGGAAAAGTCTTGTGGCGGTCCAGTTTCACCCCGAGAAGAGCGGTCGTTTCGGACTGCGGATCCTGGATAACTTCAGTCGCTGGGATGGGAACTATGCTCAGTAAGCGGATCATCCCCTGCCTCGATGTGAGAGACGGGAAGCTGACCAAGGGGATCAAATTCAAGGGCAACATCGATATCGGCGATCCCGTGGAGGTTGCCCGCCGTTATTACGAGCAGGGAGCCGACGAGATCGTCTTTTATGACATTACCGCCTCGTCGGAAGGGCGCGACATCATGATCGACGTCGTGAAGCGGGTGGCCGAGACGATCTTCATCCCCTTCTCCGTGGGCGGAGGCATCCGGACCCTCGAAGACATGCGGAAGGTCATCCTTGCCGGTGCGGAAAAAGTCAGTGTCAACTCCGGAGCCGTGAAGAATCCGAAGATCATCAGCGAAGGCGCCGTTGCCTTCGGCTGCCAGTGCGTCGTTCTGGGGATGGATGTGAAGAAGGTCGATAAAAGCACGAAGATCCCCTCGGGCTACGAGATCGTCATCCAGGGCGGCCGGCAGTACATGGGGATCGACGCCCTGTGGTGGGCCAGGGAAGCGGAGAACCTCGGGGCAGGGGAGATTTGCCTGAACTCAATCGACGCCGACGGGACCCAGGAAGGCTACGAATTGGAGCTTACCCACCTGATCACGACAAATGTGAAAATTCCGGTCATCGCATCGGGAGGGGCGGGCAGGAAGGAAGATCTGCTGGACGTGCTGACAACAGCCAAAGCCGATGCGGCCCTCATCGCCTCCATCGTGCACTACGGGACTTACACGATCGCAGAGTTGAAGGAGTATCTCTCCGGAAACGGTGTGAAGGTAAGGGAGGTTTGGTAAAAATACAGGCTACAGGCTAAAGGCTAAAGGCTAAAGCTAAAGGCAGGGAAACACTAGAACCCATTTTTTAGAATTCAAGGAAATGATACCCCCACGGTCGGAGGTTCACGAACAGCCCCGGGTCTGCCATCTCGTCCCCACTGCGCTCGAAGACATCCCCTGACAGCAGATCGACAAGACGCCAGGACCGCCCGGCCGTTGTTATGCCCGGCATGCGAACGCGACCCTGGGACTGCCTTTCCGTGAGGTTGACGACAACCAGGTGATGCTTGCCGCTGCCGGACCAGCTCCATGCCACGAGATTCCTGAAGCTTTCATTGTCCGGCCAGCCGGAGAGTTCGCACAGCTCCCATGCGGCCTCCCGTAACCGCGCATTCCTGACGCTGTCCAGCAGCGTTCGGTAGAAACTGCGGAGCTCGAGATCGGGGGATTCATCCGGCTGGCGCCCGAGCTGGACAGGCAGCTTCACCTTGCGCCCCTCGAGCTGCCCGTCGTGAAAAAGCCTTGCCCCCGGAAGCGTTGCGATGACCATCGCCGCCGCTCTCGCCTTCTCCGGCTCAAAGGTTGCCGCTGCTCTCGGCTCGTCGTGATTCTCGATGAAGCGGACGAGCCTGTGCTGAATCTCCCGGTCTCCTGACAGGTGAAGCCGGATCGTTTCGGCCGACTCATGGGTGAGGCGGTCATAGAGGCGCTTGTCGTAGCAGTAATCGAAGCCCTGCTGCTGAAGCTCACTCTCCAGGCCCCAGTAAGCCTCGGCGATGAATGTAAAGTCCGGGTAGCGCCTTCGGACACCCTCGATCACTTCCACCCAGTATTCGCTCTGCGGCTCTCTGCCGGCGCGGCTTCCCCAGGTCTTGCGGAAGATACGGTTGATGAGCAGGATCGACATGTCACAGCGAACCCCGTCACATTGGCTCGCGATGCCCAGAAGAGTGCCGACGGCGGCCTCCCTCAGGCCGGGGTGAAAGGCGTTGAGCTGGGCCACGTCCTCCCAGGGTGGGTAGTTGGGGTCCCGGCCACAGGCAAAGACGCGGCCGCCTGACTGGAAGAACTCCCGCGGCGCCCGGATCAGGTCCGTGGCATCCCCCTGAATGATGAATTCGGGATGTTCGAGGATCCAGTCGTGATCCAGGGCCACGTGATTCGGAACGAAATCCAGGATCAGGCATAGTCCGCAAGCAGCAAGGGCCATGCGGGCCTTGCAGAGTCCTTCGGGTCCTCCGAGCTGCGCGTCGACGCTGTAACCCCGTATGCAGTAGGGGGATCCGGGTATGTCGTCAGGGGTATAGTCGGGAAGCGCCTTGCGGTATTCCTCGAGGAGCGGGGCCATGCCCCGTGCGAGTCTCATTCCGGCCTGACTTCGCTGCCAGACCCCCATCAGCCAGACGGCATCGAATCCGAAGGAGGCGATGGATTCCCACTCCTTTGCAGGGACATTTGCCAACGTGATAGGGCTTTTGTACTTGCGGCCAAGTTCGGCGAGCCAGACCCAGGTGTTGATCTCGTAGATCAGGGGCTGTTTCTGTAAAGGCGACATGCCGCTCCCCTTTCCTGGCATGGAAGTCTTTGAAGTGAAATCACCGGTGCGCCGCCGAACTGTCCTTCACAGTTGCCCCGCTCCCTCTCTTTTTCCTCACCGCCTGGGAGAGAAAAGCGAGCACAAAGAGGATCAGCCCGGCAACATCCGTGATCCAACCTGGCTTGATGAGCATCAGCGCAGCCACCATGAGAGCAATCCTTTCGTACCAGCTTGCCCTGATCATGAGGCAGCCCTGCACGGAGGCGGCCAGGCAGACGACGCCGAGGGTCGCGGTGCAGACGGCCATGAGGATGCCGGGCCAGCTGCCGATCATCAGAAGCTCCGGAGCATAGACGAACATGAAGGGGATGATGAACCCCGCGATGCCGAGTTGGAAGGCCGCAAGCCCCGTTTTCCAGGGATCCGACTGCGCGATTCCCGAGGCGGCGTAGGCCGCGAGCGCAACCGGGGGCGTGATATCGGCCCGCGTGCCGAAATAGAGGATGAAGAGATGGGCCGCAATGGGCAGCACGCCCATACCGATGAGGGCCGGGGCCACCAGTGAGGTGATGATGATATACTGCGCCGTCGTCGGCACGCCCATTCCCAGGAACAGGCAGGCGATCATGGTGAAAGGCAGGGCGAGGAAAAGATAACCCTGGGATGCGTCGACGACGAATGACGAGAACTTGAGGCCCAGGCCGGTCATGGTGATGCTCCCGATGATGATCCCCGCCGCAGCGCAGGCGGCGGCGACCTGGACGGAGCCGATGGCGCCGTCGCGCAGTCCCTCCAGGATTCCGAGACCGAAGGCTTTCAGGGACTCTCTTTTCGCAATGGCCATGAATAACGAAGTCAGGATCGTCACGGCGATGGCCCAGAAAACGGCTCGCTCGGGCGAATAGTCCTCCATGAGAAAGGTGATCAGGGCGAACACGGAAAAGAGATGATGCCAGCCCCGTGCGAAGGTTTTACGGATGCTGGGAAGATCGGACTTGGGCAGCCCCGTCAGACCGAGCGAGACGGCCCGGAAGTGAACCTGCATGAAGGTGGCGAAGAAGGCCAGCGTGGCGGGGATGAAAGCGGCGACACAGACCTTGAAATAGGGGATCGACAGGTATTCAGCCATGATGAAAGCAGCAGCGCCCATGACAGGCGGCATGATCTGTCCCATGGTGGATGCCGAGGCTTCGACGCCCCCCGCAAAGTGGGCGGGATAACCCGTCCGCTTCATCAGGGGGATCGTGAAGGAACCCGTTGTTACCGTGTTTGCCACGGAGCTTCCCGAGATCATTCCGAAAAACGTGCTCGACACGACGGCCGCTTTCGCAGGTCCCCCTTTCGTCCACCCCGTGAGGGCGAAGGCGATATCGGTGAAGAACTCGCCCGCCCCGGTTTTTCGGAGGAGGGTTCCATAGAGGATGAAGAGGAGGATGAAGTTGGCCGAAACCCCGATCGGGACCCCGAAGATCCCGTCCGTGGAAAGCGAGAGATAGGTCGAGAGGCGCTTGATGCTGTACCCCTTGTGTGAAATGACATCGGGCAACCAGGGACCCAGCAGAGCATAGAGGATGAACACAACGGCTATCAGCGTGACGGAGAGTCCCGTGGACCGCCTTGACGCCTCCAGGACGATGAGGGCCAGCAGGCACCCCATCACGACGTCCAGGGTCTCGTAGGAGCCGGCCCGGTTCATGATCGGAGTCGAGTAGATAAAGAGCCAGATGCAGATGGCCCCCGATGCGATCAGGAAGGCCCCGTCGAGCACCGACATGCGATGCCAGGGCGAATGCTTCTTCGACAGGGGGTAGAGTGCAAAAACGAGAACGGACATGAAGAACCAGTGCAGCGCCCGGTGATCGAGGGCGAAGAAGGGGTGTGCGTACGCGTAATAGAGATGGTAGAGGCTTGCCGCGATGGCGAAGACTGTGAGCAGCACATTCGCAGGTCCCCCGTATGTGCGGATTCTCTCGAATTTCTCGAGGATTTTCTGCCCGAGTTTTCTTTCCTCCTCGAATTCCTGCTGGAGCTTCTCGATTTCCGCCATACGATTTCGTGCCTAGCGTTTTGCGATTCGGATCCGGATCAAGCTCCCCCCCGGCGCAAGCTCGGCAAGGGCGATCCTTGAGTTCCCAGACAAGATCTCCTGATTGGAAACCCGGCCGACCCTGAGAAGAAGCTGCTCGAGACGCCTGTTCACCGTGACGCGCGTACAGTCGCCGTCAAAGGAAATGATCGCCTGCGGGTGCGATTCCAGCCCCGCCCCATACCATAAATAATGCTCTTCCAAAATGACAAAGTGCCCGTCCTCCTCGACCCTGAAAATGTCCCGAACGGGGGTTCCATCGGATGAGTGGGTGTATTGAAGCCGAAAGAGTTCCCCGGGCCTGACGGGCACCTGCCAAAGCAGATCGCCTTCCGGATAGCGCAGGATCTGAAGCAGAAAACTGTCCGCGGTCTCCGCCGGCCAGGTGGGGAGGGGCAGCAGCAGGGTCGCCGCAAGGAGAAATGCCGTCATCCGTCGCATCGTAAGAAAAAAGCCCGGCCGAGATAACCCCGACCGGGCAGCCGGTCGTTACTTGAGTGCTTTGATTTCCCTGAAGTACTTCACCGCGCCGGGATGAAGCGGGATCGGGCTGTTGACACCGTTTGCCGGTGTCAGTTGAGCCGCGATCGGGTGGATGTTGACAAGCGCATACTTGCCTTCCTTAACGTTGCTGAAGATGGCTTTGGTGATCTTGTACGCCACATCGTCGGCCATCTTCTTGTTGGCCACGAGCACGTTGGAGTCGCCGAGGCAGAGAATTTCCTTGTCCTGTCCCGGATAGCTCTTGGCCGGGATGGGGATCTTGATGTAATAGGGATATTTCTTGACGATCCGGTCGGCCATCGCCCTGTCGATGGGGATCATCATGATCTCCCGGGAGGCAGCCAGATCGAGAACCGCGGCGCCCGGGTAGGCAAAGTTGAAGAACACGGCGTCGACGACCCCGTCCTTCAGGGCCTGGACGGATTCATTCTGCGAGAGATTGGCGATGGTCACGTCCTTGTTGAGCGTGAAGCCGTGCTCCTCAAGGATGATCCTGGCCATGTTGGCACAGCCGCTGCCGGGAACGTCGATGGAGACCTTCTTCCCCTTTAAATCCTTGATGGATTTGATCCCCGACTGTTTCGTCGTTACGATGTGCTCCGGCGCCGGGTACATCTGGAAAAGGGACACGAGGGGAAGCTTCTCCTTGAAGGGTTCCTTTCCCTCCACGGCGTTGTAGGCGATGCTGCCCATCACCATGCCCATGTCGGATTCGCCGTTGCCGACGAGGCGGCTGTTCTCGACGGATGCGCCCGTCGATTCCGATGCGCAACGGAACCCTTCCACGGTTTTTTCGATGATGACGGCCATGCCCCCGCCGAGGGGGTAGTAGGCGCCGCCGGGGCTTCCCGACGAGAGCGTGAGGAAGGTCTTTCGTTGTGCCAGGGCATCGTCCCCGTGGACCAGCGCGAGGACCAGCATGAAGGCCGCTACGCACAGGACTGCTCTTTTCATGACTCCACCTCCTGCGTTTTTTGAACTTTTTTTATACCGTTTGCAGTCGAATGCGTCCAGCTTTTTCCGCGGATGAACTCTGTCAGGCGGTGTGAAAGGTGGGCAGGCGAATGGGAAGGGGCGAATTTCCGGCGGATCGGAACGGGCCGGGTGCAAGGCGCACTGAAACACCGGAAGTTAGGAGGCGTGGAAGAGAAGAAGAGCGGAGTAGATGCAGAATTCTATTCTTCTTTGATCCGCTCTTCCTTTCTTCTGATCTTCCGATCTTCACAGGCTTGATACCGGTAGACGAACAAAAGGCAAATAACGGGATGCTCCC
>Ga0105106_10003050_pt1 | contig 12000 bp, 11 predicted proteins | sample PPLLaktember2015_5_FD_79109 | JGI IMG/M metagenome (GOLD analysis project Ga0105106, IMG submission 79109) | Freshwater sediment microbial communities from Prairie Pothole Lake near Jamestown, North Dakota, USA - PPLs Lake P8 Core (1) Depth... | ecosystem: Environmental > Aquatic > Freshwater >...
CGGAGCCGTGCCCGGCATCGCGCCGACGATCGGCGGGCTCGCGGGCCTGCGTTGGCCGCATGCCCGCCTCGAGATCGGCGCGGAGCACTGGCTCATGCAGGAAGCGCGGTTCGCCGGGGCGAGGAGCGTAGGCGTCGACGTGCGACTCACGACCGGACACGCGAGCGGCTGCTGGGTGCCCAGCGTCGCGACGGCGCGATTGCGACGCGTCGAATTCCCGCTCTGCGCCGGCGCTGCGATCGGCAGCTTGCGCGGCGACGGGGTCGGCGTGCCGCGGCGGACGAAAAAGCGCCTGCTCTGGGCGTCCGGCCACGTCGCGGCCGCGGTCCTGTTCGTGCCGATCCGGCAGCTCGCATTCGGCCTCGATGCCCGCCTGGTCGTGCCGTTCTCGCGCAGCCACTTCACGCTCGATGACTACGGCGTGATCCACCGCACCACCGTGGCAGGAGTCGTGGTCTCCGGCGTCGTCGAGGGTCGTTTCCCTTGACGGGTTCCGGCCCCGCCGCGCCAATACGAGGTGACGTGGTGCGACCGCCCCCACTCGGCCTGCTTCCCGCGCCGGCCCCGCCGCAGGCGCCGACCCTGGACGCCGTGTTCCGCGATCACCACGGCTTCGTGTGGCGCTCGCTGTTCCACCTCGGCTTGCCGCGCGCGCAGGTCGACGACGCGGTGCAGGACGTCTTCCTCGTCGTGTACCGCCGCCTCGTCGACTACGACGGGCGCACGACGATGCGCAACTGGCTGTACGGCATCGCCCGCCGCGTCGCGAGTCAGTATCGCCGCGGTGCCGAGCGTTCCGAGCGGCGCCTGCGAGTCGTGCGGCCACCCGAGGACTCGCAGCCGCGCGATGCGACCGAGGCCGCGCGCTACGAGGCCGCCGATCTCGTGCGGGTGTTCCTCGGCGAGCTCGACGAGGACAAGCGTGAGGTGTTCCTGCTCGCAGAGCTCGAGGGCATGAGCGCGACCGAGGTCGCCGAGACGCTCGATCTCAACGTCAACACCGTGTACGCGCGACTGCGAGCTGCGCGACTGCGGTTCGAGAAGGCCGTGGCGCGCCACGAAGCGCGCCACCGTCGGGAGGTCCGGGGATGACCGAGCTCGGACCGTCCGCGAAGCGCGTGCTCGCCGACTACGGGAACGTCGTCGGCCCGCAGCATGGGGATGCTGCGCAGAACTGGAACGATCTCGTGCGGAAGATCGAGCGCGGCGAGCCCGAGATGCAGCTCGTCACCGAGCCCCCGTCGCGTGGGCGCGCTCGCCTCGGCGTCGCGATCGCGTGCGCGGCCGCGGCTGCCGCCCTGCTGCTCTGGTTCGGCGGCCGGGCCACGGTCGCGGCGCTCGCAGTCGACGATCGCCCGAGCGCCGCCAGCTGGCAGGGTGGATCGCTCGTCGGCACGCCCGAGCCCGCGGCCGTCGTCGACGAGGTCGTCGTGGTCGCCGACGACGTGCGACCGCATCCGCGTCCGACCGCGAGCGCAGCAGACACGAGCGTCGCGCCGATCGCTCCGGCACCACCCGCCCCCGCGCCCGTGGTGCGCAAGCCGAAGCCGAGCAGCAAGGCCGCCGTGAGCGTGACGGCGACGCCCGAAGACGCGGCGTCGGCACTCGAGCAGGTCGGCGTGATCCGCAAGGCCTATGCTGCGCTGCGCGACGGCGACGGTGCTCGGGCACTACGCGTGCTCGACGGCCACGCCAAGCGGTGGCCCACCAGCGAGTTCGCCGGCGAACGCGATCTGCTGCGCGTGCGTGCGCTCTGCCTCGCGGGCAAGAAGCGCGAGGCCGAGAGTGCAGCGGCTTCGTTCCAGCGCAAGCATCCCGGCTCGCCGCTCGGCGCGGTGCTCGAGCACTGCGCGGGCAAAGAGCCGACCCCGTGAATCGGGCGCGCGTGCTCGTGCTTGTCGCGAGCTGCGCTGCGCTCGCGTGCGTGCAGACGGGCTCGGTCGGCAGCGACACCGGTCGCACCGACGACGGCGGCGATCCGTCGCCGGGTGACGACACGGCGAGCGACGACGGCACGGCGAGCGACACCGGCACGGCGAGCGACGCCGGCACGGCGGATCAGTACGAGGTCTGTCAGGACATCGACACGACGGGCGAACCATTTCCCGACAGCTGCGCGCCGTCGCCCGCGGACTCGCCGTGCTTGCAGTGCGTGAAGCTGGTCTGCTGCTCCGAGCTGTTGGCGTGCCCTTCGTACGAAGCGTGCGTGTGTCAGATCGATTGCGCCGAGGCGAACGGCCCACCGGACGTCTGCACCGACGCTTGCGGAAGCGCGGGCGGCGGCTGCGATCTATCGGGCTGCGGCGCACTCGAGTGCGAGCAGCTCTGCATCGGCTGAATCCGCGCTCCGCCGATCGAACGACCGAAAGATCGCGACTGGCCCAACTGGGGCCCAACTGGGGCCCAACTGGGCCCAGGCACGAGCCATCGAGCGATTCGGTGTCACGCCTCGTTGCAACTTCGCGCGCGGCGAGTCATCGATCGATGTCCTTTCGATCGACCGCGTGTGGGGTTGAGTCTGCGAGCCGAGCGGTGGGACGATGGAGCGGGGGCTGGGATGGACGACGCACGCTTTCGATCGGACTTCGAGATCCGCGATGACGAGGAGACTCGGGTCGAGACGTCGTATCACGTCACTCGCTCCGATACGCGCCGAGGCAAGCCCGACGCGCCGAAGAAGGCGGTCGACGATCGCCGGCAGTTCGCGCGCCGTCGGCTCGCGCTCGTCGTGCACATGCGCTTCCCGACGCTCGACGACGCCGTCGAGAGCGAGACCGTCGACATCAGTCGTTCGGGCGTGTTCCTGCGGACGCCCGATCTGCGCCCCACCGGTACCCCGGTGCGCCTCACCTTCCTCGTCGACGGTCGCCAGCTCGTCGTGCACGGCGTCGTCGTGCGCACGATCGACAAGCCGGGCTCGCCCGTCGGCATGGGCATCGCGTTCGACCGGCCCGTGACCGACGACTCCGGCCTGTTCGAGCAGCTCGTCGAGCAGAAGCAGGCCCGCGCCGCGGCCGAGCGCCGGCTGCGGGACGCCCCGAACCGCTGACGAATTCCGCCCGCGGTAGGGCAAGCACGCGCGCGACTGGCGGCACGGAACCTTTGCCCCCATCGTGACGAGTCAGGGGATCGTGCGGGGATTCGCTCGCGAGACCGGAGTCCGGCTGTCGCCGTCGTTCGATGCCGACGTGCTCGCGGCCGCGCAGCGCGGCGAGCCCTGGGCCTGTCGCGCGTTCGTGCGCGCGCACCAGGACGCCGTGTTCGCGCTCGCGTGGCGCATCCTCGGGCGAGCGGGTCGCGGCGGTCAGGCCGAGGACGTCGCGCAGGAAGCCTTCGCCCGCGCGCTGCGATCGCTGCCGCGCTTCGATCCCACCGGCGTCGCGAAGCTGTCCACGTGGGTGCTGACGATCGCAACGCGTACCGTCATCGACGAGCTGCGCCGTCGTCCGACCCGCCACGAGCCACTCGATGCGGTGGCGGGCGAGCTCGTCGATCCCGCGCGGCCCGACGTGGATGCCGAGCAGCGCCGACTCGCTCGCGCGATCGCAGACGCGGTCGACGAGCTCGGGCCGGAGGTGCGCGCGGCGTTCGTGCTGCGCGCGTATCACGACCTCAGCTATCCCGAGATCGCAGCGGCGCTCGGCATCGACATCGGCACGGTGAAGAGCCGGCTGTTTCGCGCGCGCCAGGCCTTGCAGGCGCGGCTCAACGGAGGTGGATGGTGAACGAACCATTCGACGACGACGACGGCTGGCCCGATCCGCAGGTGCTCGCGGCGTGGCGCGTGCCGAGCTTGCCGGACGATTTCGCCGATCGCGTGCTCGCCCACGCATCGGTCGCCCACGCGCGCGTGCTGCCGCAAGGCGAGCGGCGCCGCTCCAGCGCGCCGGTGGTCGCAGCGATCGCCGCCGCGCTCGCGGTCGCAGCCGTGCTCGTGCTCGTGTTCGCGACCCGCATCGAGCGCGTCGTCGAGCACCAGCCCGAGCCAGGGTCGGCAGTCGCAGCCGCTGCGCCAGCGCCGGCGACGACGCAGCTCGTGCTCGACGTCGCCCCGCGCGACGCCACGGTGCTCGTCGACGGCGCGACCGTGGCCGGACCCGCCCCCTTCGTGGTCGCGGAGCTCGCCCCGGGGCCGCACGCGATCGACGTGCGGCGGGCCGGCTTCGTGCCGGTGGTGAAGATCGTGGAGGTCGGTCGCGACGGCCTTCGACTCGATCTCGATCTCGACGTCGCCGACGTCGTGCTCGGCGTGATCGTCGACCCCGCGGGTGCCGAGGTGCGGGTCGTCGCAGCGGGCCGCGAGATCGCCCGCGGCATCGGCTCGCAGCCGTTCGCGGTGCACCGCGAGGGCAGCGACGACGTCGTGCTCGAGGTGTCCGCGCCGGGCTTCGAGCCGCGGCGCGTGCCGGTGCGCTTCTCGGGTGCGCCGCAGGAATCTATCGTCATCACGCTGGTGCCCTCGTCAGGAGTGCATCCGAGGACGCCGAGCACGGTGACGCCCGCGCAGCCGCGACCGGACCTGCGTCGCGATCTGAAGGATCCGTTCCGCGGTGCGAGGAGCGACGACGACACGGCGAGCTCCGGGGAGCTGAAGGATCCGTTCCAGAAGACCCCGGCGCCTGCTGCGAAGCGGACGTCCTCGCTGCGGATCGGCGTGTTGCCGGGCCGAGGTCCCGCCAGAGTCTCGGTGGATGGCCGTGTGGTCGGCACGACTCCCATCGCGAACCATCGCGTCACGCCCGGCGTGCATCGGATTCGCTGGGATTGGGACGACGGACACTCGTTCGCGCAGACGATCGACATTCCCGATGGCGAGGTCCGCATGGTCAAAGGCGGGTGAGCGCGTGCGCCGTGCGGGCTGATCGTCCGTTCGGCCACCCCCGGTTTCCTTGCCGCCCCCGGGGCGCACGCCTATGATGCGCGGGAGCCCGTGCGAAAGCGCGCGGCGGTCCGATGAACCGGCTCAAGAACCCGTTTGGAGAGGTCTCCTGCGAGCAGGAGAAGGAGCAGCTCCAAGGCGATTACGAGCGCTTCTACTTCGAGCACACGCCGTTCAACGCGGCATGCCTCGACCCGGAGTGCTACCTCGTCGTCGGTCGCCGCGGTTGCGGCAAGACCTCGCTGTCGCGCTACTTCTCGTTCCAGGGCCGGCTGCGCTCGAGTCGCTGCATCGACGTCGACGAGCCCACGATCTACGAGGACGTGTTCGCGCGGCTCGTCGCGAATCGCGGCATCGGCAACGAGCACGCGCTCGCGTTCTTCGAGCGTGCGTGGGAGCTCGTCATCTGGACGCTGATCTTCCAGGAGCTGCGCGACGAGTCCGATGCGATCGCCCGCGCCTGTCCGTTTCCCGACTGGCGACCGCCGTCGGAGCTCATCGTCGACACGCTCGGGGCGCTCGTCACCGAGCTCGCCGAGGTCGAAGACCTGCGCCTGCTCGAGACCATCCGCCTGCGCCTGCGCGACCACACGCATCTCGAGGCGCGCCACGCCGTCGTGGCCATCACGCGGCGCCGGCCGGTGATCGTCGCCATCGACTCGCTCGAGCACTACGACGTGTACGACGAGTCGATCATGTTCATGATCGCCGGGCTGATCCAGTGTGCGGCGGGCTTCCAGTCGCACCACGTGCGCGATGGCATCCACGTGAAGGCGTTCGTCACCGCCGAGGTGTTCCCCCACCTGCAGGAGAAGGTGCTGGCGAACCCGCTGAAGTTCGCGCACGACCCGGTGTACCTGAGCTGGCGCCCGAAGGATCTGTTGCGGCTGGTGTCGTGGCGGTTCCACCAGTTCCTGCTCGCGACCGCTCCTGACGAGGTTTCCACCCGTCCGATCGACTGGGATCGATTCCAGTCGGTGTACGAGAACGTGTGGGCGCCGTTCTTCGGCACCAACCTGCCGAACTCGATCGGGCTCGAGGAAGACACGTTCGCGTACATCCTGCGGCACACGCAGATGCGACCGCGCCAGCTCGTCGTCATCTGCAACGCCATCGCGCGCCGCGCCCGTGACGAGCGCACGTTCCCGCGGTTCCACGCGCTACAGATCGTCGAGGCGGTGCACCAGGCCGAGCTCGAGCTCGCGACCGAGGTGTTGAACTCGTACAGCCGCATCCACAAGAGCGCGAGTGAGATCGTGGGCGCGCTCGTGCGCGCACCCGTGCGATTCCCGGGCCGATTCCTCGACAAGGTCGCCAAGCGCACCGCCGGTGCGTGGCCGTCCGGCACCTACCGCATCGACGCGTTCCGCCGGCTCGTCGCGGAGCTCGGCATCGTCGGTCGCGTGCGCAGCGAGAACGCCGATCGCCGGGTCGTGAGCGCCGACTTCGAGTACGCCGGCCGCGCGCGGCTCGAGCTCTCGGCCGACGACGAGTGCGTCATCCACCCGATGTTCTTCAACCGGCTGCACGTGCGCCACGACGAGCCCTGGACGGTGTATCCGTTCCCGAACCACGTCTCCCTCGCCGACCTCGAGCACGGCGGATAGCGACGACGATGGCGGCCGATCAAGGCAAGAGCGACCACGGCGAAGCCGCTCCCGGTGGGCCCCCGAGCACCTTCGGTCGCCACCTCGGCCGGTGGGGACGCGCGCGCATCACCGCCTTGGTCGCCACGCGGCCGTGGGAAGGGGGCGGCGACGCGTTGGTGCTGCCCATCGGCCCCGACTCGGCCGAGCCGCGTGGGCGCTGGCTCGATGCATTCGGCGCACTGCTGGGCAAGGACGAGCTCGTCGCCCGCATCGTCACCGTGTTCCGTGGCACCGAAGAGGTGGTGCCGCGCGTCCGCCTGCTCGACGTGACGCTGCCGTCCGCACCGGACGTGCCGGGTCGACGCGTCAAGGTGCTCGCCACGCGCGTCGACACCGAGGCGGGTGACGCGGCCGAGATCGAGGATGCGATGCGTCAGGCGGTCATGCGCGCGCAGGACCTCGGCGTGCGCACGCTCGTCGTGCCGGTGTTCACCGAGCGCGACGATGCCCGCGCTCGTCGGGTGATCCAGGCGATGCTCACGATCGAGTCGCTGCCGCCACCGGTCGAGCTGGAGACCGTCGTGCTCGCGGCCGGCAGCATCCACTCGTTCGCCGACGTCGGCGGCCCGCCCGTGCGCGCGCAAGCGTTCGCGAACGATGCTTCCACCGGCACCGATCTGCTCGAGGCCAGCATCGAGGCCGGTGCGCTCGCGGAGATGCTCATGCTGCGCGAGCTCGAGCCACCCATCGTGCTCGGCGTGCTCGGCGGCTGGGGCTCGGGCAAGTCGTTCGCGCTGCACCTCATCGGCGAGCGCATGAAGCAGATCCGCTGCCTGCCGGTCGACGCGAGCATGGCGTGGGCGAGCAATCGCGACAGCGCATTCGCGTACGTCGGGCACGTGTACACGGTGCGGTTCGATGCATGGACGTACGCCAAGGCCGATCTGTGGGCCTCGCTCATGCAGACGATCTTCCAGGAGCTCGAGCGCCAGCTGACGCTCGAGCAGCGGCTCGCCGAGGCGATCAGCCCCAGCGATCCCGCGGGCAAGGACGAAGAGGTCCGTGCCGAGCTGCGCCGCGAGAAGGTGCGGCAGGGCGGACCGCTGTGGAACGTGCTCGCCGAGCTCGATCCAGCCGAGCAGCGCCGTCATCTCGCGCTGCTCACCGGGCCCGAGTACGCCGAGTTCGAGCGGCTCGCCCGCGACGGCGGGGCCGGGCGTCTGTGGGCCGAGATCCAGAGGCGCACCGAGGAGCAGCGCAAGCAGCTCGCCGAGCAGAGCCTACAGCTCGATCGAGTGCGACTGGATGCGCAGCGACGCCGCGCCGAGCTCGAGCGCCAGTGCGACGAGGAAACGGTGTGGATGTCCTACGGCGCGCTGATGCGCGCGCGAGCCGGCAGCCTGTTCGATCGACTGCGCAAGGTCATCGAGAGCAAGGACGGCGAGTCGCTCGCAAGCGGTCCCGTCGACCGGCTCAAGGCGATCCCGCACCTGGTGCTGCAGCGGCCGCTCGAGTTCGCGATCGTCGTGGGCGTCGTGCTGGCGATCGGCGGCCTCGCCTTCTGGCTCGTGTACGACGACGCGCGCTGGCGTGCCGTGGTGGCTGCGGTCACCGGCCTGGTCTCGCTCCTGGGCGTGTGGATCCACGCCGGCAAGGCTATGTTCGCCGAGCTGATGAAGCACTACGGCGAGTTCCAGGGCTTCGTCGAGAAGGTCGCCGCGGTGCACACCGAGGCGCGGTCGGTGCGGCGCAAGGAAGTCGTCGACCAGGACGGCAAGCTCAAGGAGCTCGAGATCGAGGTGGTGCGCATCGAAGCAAGCGTCACCGCGGCGACGGGCGAGCTGTTCGGCGGCGAGTTCGGGTCGCTGCGGGAGTTCGTGCGGGCCCGCTGCGAGGGCGAGGCGTACGACAGCCGGCTGGGGCCACTGCAGGGGGTCCAGGCCGACCTGCGCGAGCTGTCGCGCACGTTGGCGCCGCAGTCGGAGACGGATCTCGGACCGCTGCGCGAGCTGTTCCCGCGCGGGCCTGCGCGCGTCGCATTGTTCATCGACGATCTCGATCGCTGTCCGCCGCAGCGCGTGGTCGAGGTGCTCGAGGCGACCCAGCTGCTCGTGAAGACGCGGCTGTTCGTCATCGTGCTCGCCCTCGACGTGCGCTTCGTGTCGCGCGCGCTCGAGAGCGTCTACGGCGGCGTGCTGTCGCGCCACGGGTCGCCTTCGGGGCTCGACTTCATCGAGAAGATCATCCAGATCCCGTATCGGGTGCGCGCGATCGATCCGGTCGGCTTCGGCCAGTACCTGCGCGGTCAGGTCGCGATCGGTGGCGACGATGATTCCGCGGTGCCGCGCGCCGTCGATCCGGTGCGCGAGGCCTCCAAGCCGCCGCTCGTGGCGACGGCGAGGGGCCGGCGCGACGCCGCACGCCGGCCGCCGACCGATCCGGATCAGCGGCTGCACTGGCAGCAGCTCCCGACCACCGCGCTGCGATTCTCGCCCGGCGAAGCCGCGCTCCTCGAGCGCTGTGGCGGCGAGCTCGGGCTCACGCCGCGCGCGGGCAAGCGCCTCATCAACGTCTACAAGCTCTTGAAGATCCTGTGGCACCGCGAGCCGGACCGGCGGCCGACGGATGCGGAGAACGAGCAGGCGATCGTCGCGCTGATCGCGTTGTCGTGTGCGTATCCCACGGTGATGCGTGAGGTGTTCACGTTCATCGACACGCGCGAGTTCCATCGCCCCGGCATGCTGCTCGCCGAGGTGCCGACGCTCTTGGCCCCGGCCTGCGCGCGCACGCCCTACCAGGAGCAGGTGTGGGCACGTGCGGCTGCGGCGGCGCACCGCATCGTGCCGCCGACGCTCAAGCTCGACGAGCTCGATCGCCGCGCCTTCACGCTCGCGCAGGCGTTCTCGTTCGTGGGCGACGCGGGCTTCGACCCGGCAGACGCGGCGTATGCCGGCTTCTTCGACCCCGACGACGTCAAGGCGGCCTCGGCCGCCGATCCGCCCAAGGCTCCGCGCCGCTTCGTCGAGTGGTGACGACGAGGCGCGGCTGCTGCATGATCGCGGGCGGTGGTCGGACGCGCGCGTCTCCGAGTCGGGCTCTTCGTCGCCGCTGTCGTCGGCTGCGGCGGCGGCGGATCTTCGGGGAGCAACGGCACGAGCGAGACGGGCGCCACATCCGGCGGTTCCACGACCAGCGCCGGCACGAGCTCGGAAGGCGTGGCCGACGAATCGGACGCCGACTCGAGCGTCTTGATCGTGTCGCCCGACGTGGGGCCGACGATCGCGTGCGACATCTACGACGACGACTGTCCCGCGGGCGAGAAGTGCACGCCGTACGCGAGCGACGGCGGCGTGCGACCCGATGCGACCCACTGCATCCCGCTCGCGGAGTTCCCGGGCGGCAGTGGTGCGGAGTGCTCGGTGCAGGGCTGGACGGCGAGCGGCGACGACGACTGCGATCGCGGGCTGTACTGCGTCGTGTACGACGCCGAGACGCTCGAGGGCACGTGCACTCCGTTCTGCTCGGCCGCCGACGAGGGCGATCTGGTGTGCGCCGAGCCGGCGACCTGCGTGGGCAATCCCGACATCATCCCGCGGCTGTGCTTGACCGACTGCAATCCGCTCGAGCCGAGCTGCCCGGCGGACCGCGGCTGCTACCGGGTCAACGATCACTTCGTGTGCCTCGACGATGCGTCGGGGCCGTTCGGTGCGTACGGCGACGAGTGCCTGTTCACCAACGACTGCGATGCGTCGACGTTCTGTGCCGATCCGCCCGAGTTCTTCGAGTGTGCGCATGCGACGGGCTGCTGCACGTCGTTCTGCGACGCCGACGATCCGGACGCGTCCGCGAATTGCCCCGGTGCGCCCGAGCACACCTGCGTGCGGCTGTTCGCCGAGGGCGAGGGACCGCCGGGGCTCCACCACATCGGGGCGTGTCTGACGGGGCCGGAGGTCTGAGCCGATGATGGGTCTGGTCTCGCTGGCGATGTTGCTCGCGGCCGCGCCTCCGGCGAAGGCCGCGTTGCCGGACGGCACCGCGATCGTCGAGTGCGAAGACGCGCCGGCGAACATGGCGTGCATCGCCGGCGGCACGTTCGTGCGCGGCACCGACGACGGCCCCGAAGATGCGCGGCCGAAGGCGACCGTGGCGCTGCAGACCTACTACATGGACATGTTCGAGGTCACGATCGCCGAGTACAAGGCGTGCGTGAAGTCGGGCCAGTGTCCGAAGGGCGGTCCGTTCTATCCGGACTTCAGTCGGCCGCATCAGCCGATCGTCGGCATGACGTGGTTCGGCGCGCGGAAGTTCTGCGAGGTGCACGGCAAGCACCTGCCCACCGAGGCGCAGTGGGAGAAGGCCGCGCGCGGGCCGGACGGCGCGGCGTATCCGTGGGGGGACGAGCGCGCGACGTGTCGGCTCGCCGTCATCAAGGACAAACAGGGACGCAGCTGCGGCACGCCGATGATGCGCAGCTCCGAGCCGTACAAGGGCCGCACGTTCGTGGTCGGCTCGCGGCCGGCCGGCGCGTATGGGCTGTTCGACATGGCCGGCAACGCCTGGGAGTACGTCGCCGACTGGTACACGCCGTCGTTCTCGGCGTGCGGCAAGGACTGCGAGGGCGTGGATCCGAAGGGTCCGTGCGGCGGCGCCGACGACTGCCCCGGCTTCACCGAGAAGATCGTGAAGGGCGGCTCGTGGTACTGGGGACCCGACTTGGCCGCGGGTTGGTTCCGCCGGCCGCAGCCGCCGAGCAATCGTCCGTTCCACCACTACGGCTTCCGCTGCGCGGCGTCGGTCGACGAGGCTGCGAAGCTGCGCGGCAAGCCCCGCGATCCTCTCGCGCCGATCCCCGGCGAGAAGAACACCGACGCCCGGCGCGGCCTCTGAGGATTCCATGCGCGTCCTCGCCCCTTGCCTGTTGCTCCTCGCGTGCGGTCCCCAGGTCGCGACCGACGACGCGAGCCCGAATTCGAACGACGAGTCCGAGGACGTCGGTGTCGGCGAGCGCCCGGGCGCCGGCGAGATGTACAGCGCGTGCAGCACGGTGGCCGAATGCGCGCCGCTCGAGTTCTGCGTGTTCCCCACGCGCGAAGGCGGCTACTGCTCGGCCGCGTGTGCACCGAACGACGACCCTTCACCGTGCGCCGCAGCGCCCGGCGACACGGTGAGCGTCTCGTGCCTCGACATCGGCACGCCTGACGGCCGCACGGCCTGCGCCCTCGATTGCAGCGACGGCCCCTGCCCCGAAGGCATGACGTGCGAAGCGATCGCGACCCCGAGCGGCGATCGCCGCGACGTCTGCTTCTAGCGTGCGGCACAGTGGCTCGGCGACCGAATGTGAGCGCGGTCCCGCGCGCGAGCAGCGATGTCGCTTGATCGCATCGCCGCGATCGCGTAGTCGCAGTAACGATGGGCAAACGCAGCGGTCGGCATCTCGCATGCACGTGGGTCTCGGCGGGCTGTCTCTGGCTCGCTCCGGCGATCGGCGCGGCCACGCCAGCGCAAGGGCTCGAGCTCGCCGACGGCCGCATC
>Ga0105106_10003052_pt1 | contig 11998 bp, 9 predicted proteins | sample PPLLaktember2015_5_FD_79109 | JGI IMG/M metagenome (GOLD analysis project Ga0105106, IMG submission 79109) | Freshwater sediment microbial communities from Prairie Pothole Lake near Jamestown, North Dakota, USA - PPLs Lake P8 Core (1) Depth... | ecosystem: Environmental > Aquatic > Freshwater >...
GCTGATTGACTTGCTCTGGGCATTGCCCGCTAAAGCTGAGGCAATCGCACAAGAAACTGAGAATTACTGCCTTTCTTGCCATTCAAATCCCGAGATCGAGCATCTTTCCCTTCCAAGTGGAGAACAGGTATCTCTCTACATTGATCCAGATATCCTGGCATCTTCCGTTCACAGTCCCATGGGGATCGAATGTGAAGCCTGCCATACTACAATTACCACCTATCCACATCCGCAGATCGTTTACCAGAACGCTCGTGAACTATCCAGATCCTACTATTTAGCCTGCCAGAAATGTCACTCTAATAATTATGATCTTACGATGGATAGTATGCATACCCAGGTTGCTGAAGGTGGCAACCTGGAGGCACCGATCTGCACAGATTGTCACGGTGCACATGATGTACAGATACCCGATGAACCGCGCACCCTGGTTTCACAAACCTGTGGCAATTGCCATACGGAAATCTATTCCCAATATCAGCTCAGCGTGCATGGTTCAGCGTTATTCGAGGGTAATCCTGATGTTCCGGTTTGCACGGACTGCCATGGCGTTCACAATATCCAGGACCCGCGCACAACCCAATTCCGGATCGATGAACCAGAATTATGTGCAGGCTGCCACGCTGATGAAGCATTGATGGCACGATACAACCTGTCGGCGGATGTTTACAACATTTATCAACTCTCCTGGCACGGGGTGGATTTGTCCGTGTACAAAGCGAGATGGCCAACGATCTGGCACGACACCGCGATTTGTTCTGACTGCCACGGCGTGCATAACATTCTCAGTGCAGCTAATCCTGCCTCCAGCGTTTCAGAAGGTAATCTACTGGCAACCTGTCAGCAATGCCACCCTGGCGTTGATCCAAACTGGACGGGTGCCTGGACCGGACACAATCGAGTAAGCCTGGAACGTACACCCTTCGTATTTTATACGGAAGCATTCTATACGACCTTTACACCGTATGTCTTAATAATTTGCGGGATCTATGTGATCCTTCAAATTATCCGAACCACGGTTGAGCGCGCGAGGAGAAGCCTCAATGAACCGCACTAAGTCTGATGCATCCACGAATCTATCGGTCCAGAGCATTCAAACCTTCAAACGCTTTACCGTCTGGCAACGTTGGGAGCATGTCCTGCTCCTGGTGACTGTTCTGGTGCTGTTCCTGACCGGTTTGCCACAGAAATTCCGAACAGCTGAATGGAGCCATCAGCTCTTATCGACACCTGAAAGGATCGAGACGCTTCAGGTAATTCACCACATCGCAGCCATCGGTTTAGGTATTGCAGCGGTTTATCATGTGGGTAACACGATCTACCTGATGATCAAGCGATGCCTTCCTGGAGATATGCTTCCAACATTCCAGGATGTGCGGGATGCCTGGCAGATGCTTTTATACTTATTGTTTATTAAAAAAGAAAAACCTTTGTTTGGAAAATATAACTTCGAACAGAAGGCAACCTACTGGTTTGTTTTCTTCGGGATTAGCATCCTGGGCGCATCAGGACTCATCTTACGTTATCCAGAGTTTTTTACCAGGTTTTTACCTGGAGGGATCGTTCCTGCCGCAAAACTTGCCCACAGCAGTGAGTCAATTGTCCTTGCTGTTTTCATACTGTTATGGCATTTCTATCATGTCCACTTTGAACGTCTCAATCTGAGCATTTTCACTGGATGGCTGAACGACAAAGATATGAGCACCTATCACACTTTAGAATATCAACGTCTTGTAAGAAACCCCAACGAGGCATCCGAGCCTGGGGAAAAGCAATCATGAGACGAGGAATTTATAGAGCCCTGTTCTTTGTTGGGCTGGATTTACTCGTCGTAAGCGCTGCGCTGTTCGTGTCATACTCTTTCGGCATGGCTGCACCCGACTTGCAGACCGTCTCTGCTACACCGACCCCAGAGACCTCAAGCAACCCTACATTCCAAGGGAATATCGTGGCAAACACAGTCTGTCTGAGCTGCCATGGACAACCTGGTCTGACAAAAACACTGGGGAACGGGGATATCTTGGACCTGACGGTAACTGCAGAAACTTACGCCACTTCGATCCATGATCAGCAAGGCTATGCCTGTGTTCAATGCCATGTAGCTTACATGGAGATCCCCCACCCTACCAGAAACTTTGAGGACCTGCGCCAGGTAACTCTGGAGCTAAACGAAGAATCCTGCCAGCGCTGTCACAGCGGCGAATACGAACACGCACAGGACTCGGTTCATGCAACTGCTCTGGCAGGAGGCAACCGTGCGGCTGCCGTATGCAGTGACTGCCATACTGCCCATGCGACCCGGCTTTTAACTGATCCCTCCACCGGTGAAGTGTCTGGTGATGCACGCCTGCATATTCCCCAGACCTGCTCCCAGTGCCATTTTGCTATCTATGAAGTCTATCTGACTTCCGTTCATGGTGCCGCACTTGAGGATGAGAACAACACGGATGTCCCAACATGCATCGACTGTCACGGTGTGCACAATATTACCGACCCGAGGACCAACACCTTTCGCCTGTCTTCGCCACAATTGTGCGCCAGCTGCCATACTGATCCCGAGATCATGGATAAATATGGCATCTCCACACAGGTGCTGAGCACCTATGTAGCCGACTTCCACGGCACGACGGTCACCTTATTTGAACAGCAATCACCGGATGCAGAAACAAACAAGCCAGTCTGTTACGACTGCCATGGCGTACACGATATTGCACGTCCGAGCGATCCTGAAAGAGGTTTGCAGGTCAGGGAGAATTTACTCAATCGCTGTCAGGTTTGCCATCCCGATGCTACGGATAATTTTCCAGATGCATGGCTCTCTCACTATATCCCTGATCCAGATAAAACCCCTTTCGTATACTACGTCAATCTGTTCTATAAATTTTTCATCCCGGGTGTCTTAGGTGGCATGGGGGTACTTGTAGTCTTAGATCTCAGCAAGCTAATCTTAACCCGTACCACATCGCTCAGAAAACACCACACTGCACCGACTGATGATGCCTCCAAACATGAGATCATGATGGATACATCATCAACGATTTCAATACCAGAACATGCTCCTCCGGATGAATCCGAAACAATATCGGATGCTCCTCCCTCAGAAATAATATCGGTGGATGCTCTACCGGAAGCTGATGTTTCAGACGAAAGCCTCATTGATCCAGCAACTCTGGCAGAGGAAGATGAGATCAATACTCCTCCAACTGTGGATGACGTAGAGGATGATGAACAAGGAGATGCGGAGGTGACTAATGACTAACCTGCCCTCCGATATCCAGGCTCAACGACCTGCCACAGACCCCCAGGAGCATTACGTACGTTTTGATCTTGCTCAGCGCATCCAGCATATCATCTTCCTGATCTCCTTCACCATTCTTGGTTTGACCGGGCTGGCGCAAAAATATTCTGTATCACCCTTGAGCCAATGGTTCATCGCCTCGCTTGGCGGGATCGAAATCACCCGCATCATCCATCGCAGTTCCTCGGTTGTGATGATGTTTGTCAGCCTCTATCATGTCCTTGATCTCATTTTCCGGGTGTATGTGTTGCGGGTGAAATGGACCATGCTGCCATGGATCGATGACATAAAACATGTTTTTCAAGACGTCGCCTATTATCTTGGTTTCCGTAAACACAAAGCTTATTATGCACGGTATAACTACGCCGAGAAAGCTGAATACCTGGCGGTAGTATGGGGAACGATCATCATGGGTCTGACCGGCTTTATGATGTGGAATCCCATAGCTACCTCCCGATTGCTACCCGGAGAATCCATTCCTGCTGCAAAAGCGGCTCACAGCGGCGAAGCACTGCTGGCGGTCCTGGCGATCATCCTGTGGCACTTCTACCACGTCCACATTAAGAATTTCAATAAGAGCATGTTCACCGGCAAGCTTACCCGGAAAGAGATGCAGCATGAGCATCCGGCTGAATTAGCTCTCCTGGAATCCGGAGAGGATAACCAGCAACCCACCCAGGTTGAGATCCGCAAAAGGAAGAAGATTTTTTATCCCTTCGCTGCGGTCGGAACGATCATTTTCAGCTTTGGAGTAGTCGGTTTTATCGCTGGCGAAACTACCGCCATCACTACGGTTCCGCCAGGTGAGACTGCCCAGGCTTATTTTCCCGTAACCCCAACACCAAGACCGACGCAAACATCCATCCCAACCCTGGCGCCAGGTGTGCAGGTAGGTACCAATACCTGGGACGGGAGTTACGAGATCCTCTTCCGCAACCGCTGCAGCACCTGTCATGCCACGACCAGTGTTGGAGGATTATCCCTTGCCACGTATCAGGATGCCCTGGCTGGCGGCGACTCAGGTCCGGGGATCGTTCCCGGCGACCCCGACCAGAGCAGCATTGTGCGAGTTCAATCCATTGGAGGTCATCCTGGGCAGCTGACCATAGCCGAATTAAACCAGGTAATCGATTGGATCATCGCGGGTGCACCCGAACAATAACATATTATCCCCCACCAAGGAGAATTCTGGAATGAAGCGAATATCTGGTGCAATAAAACAGTTCTTCTTTCCCCCGGCAGACGCTTCCCGGTGGGTTCGCACACTTCCTTATCTTGTGCTTGGATTGCTGAGTTTTGCGGTTTTGGTAGGCGGCGCTTATGGTTGGGAGTACACCAACTCGCCCGAATTCTGTGGCACATCCTGCCATACCATGCCACCAGAATATAATTCCTATCTTGTCTCTCCCCATGCCAGGATCTCGTGCACTGAATGCCACATCGGGCGAGACTTTATTGCCACCCAAATCTCACGCAAAGCCGGCGATCTCCGGCACATAGTTACTACTATATTCCGCAATTATGAATTTCCCATCACCGCAGATGAGATGCGCCCGGCCCGCGAAACATGCGAACGCTGCCATTTTCCCGAAAAATTCTCGGATGACAGCTTTCGCCAGATCAACACATTTACCAGCGATGTAGAGAACACTCCTTATACGATCTACCTGACACTAAAAACCGGGGGTGGATCAACCCGCCAGGGTTTAGGACTGGGCATTCATTGGCACATTGAAAACCAGATCATGTACTATGCTGAGGATTCCGAAGAGCAAGAGATCCCTTATGTGCGTGTATATGCACCAGATGGCACCTATACAGAGTACACGGATGTAGAGTCCGATTTTGATCCAGCAGGCTTAGAAGATAGCGAATTGGCTGAAATGGATTGCATCACCTGCCACAACCGCATCACTCACCTGGTGAATTCCCCAGAAGATTCAATTGATGCTGCACTTCAACAGGGTCTGATCGATCCAAGCATCCCCGAGATCCGTTTAAAATCGATCGAAGTACTGCGTGCATCATATGTAACCAATGAGGAAGGCATAATTGGCATCGCTGGACTTGAGAGCTATTACCAGAGCTTTTACACTGAATTCTATGCTGCCAATCCAGATTTGATCCAGAATGCCATCCTGATAATCCAGGATATATACGATCAATCCGTCCACGTCGAGCAGCGTTCGGATTGGAACACACACCCGAACAACATCGGTCATACAAATTCACCAGGTTGCTTCCGCTGCCATGATGGCAGCCATATCTCCCCAGATAATGAAGTTGTCAGGTTAGAGTGCAACCTGTGTCATTCAATCCCAGTTGTTGCCGGTCCATATGACTTTCTGACGAACTTTGAAATCAGCCGCGGTCCAGAACCGCAGTCTCATCTGAACACAACCTGGATTGCTCAACACCATCTGGCACTTAACCCATCCTGTGCAAATTGCCATGATACCAGTAACCCGGGTGGTACCGATAACAGCTCTTTTTGCGCTAACAGTGCATGCCATGGGAATGTTTGGGAATTTGCTGGATTCGATGCCCCAGCCCTGCGGGAGCTTGTATTATCTACCCTGCCGCCAATGCCACCCGTTGTGGGAATTGATCTGAGTGGTGATCTTACCTTTCAAGCGACCATACAACCGCTGTTCCTGGCACGTTGTGGAAGCTGCCATGGAGCAGGTGGTATTCAAGGATTGAACCTGACTGAATATGCATCGGTGCTTGCCGGAGGCGTTAATGGACCAGTAATCGTCCCAGGAGACCCAGACGGAAGTTCACTAATCCAGCGTCAATCCCAAGATTTGCCGCATTTTGGTCAACTCTCACCATCCGAGCTCCAATTGGTAAGGGATTGGATCCTGGCAGGTGCTCCAGAGTAATCACCTCCAATAGGTTCGACGAGATGCTCGCCCAAACCATTACGGATATATTTACCCAAAACTTCATCACAGTTTATTTTTTCTATGGGCTGTCGTTCTTCGCCATGGGATTGGCGGTATACCTGGAGCTTGGACATTCATCGGAATTAGACTTTGCGCATGCACTCCAGCCACTGGCTGGTTTTGGGTTAATCCACGGAAGTCATGAATGGTTCGAAATGTTCTTGTTGATCTACCAGGATATCGATGCTGTCTGGGTATCTTACCTGCGGATATTCCTGTTGGCGTCTTCGTTTTTCATGTTAGTAAGCTTTGGCGCCAGATTGATCGTGGGACCAGCGAATCGCCGGATGTTATTCGGAATGATCCTGACCCTGGCGATCATCTGGGGAGGGGGGTTGGTGGTTGTATCTATGGTCCTGCCAGCTGAACAAAACCTCCTCGTCGCAGCCGATGTCTACACGCGCTATTCACTGGCAATACCTGGAGCTGCACTGACCGCCTGGGGTTTACTGGTCCAGCGGAGAAAATTCTTTCAGGTTGGGATGTCGAAATTTGGTCGCGATGTCACCTTAGCAGCCCTGGCATTCGGTCTGTATGGTTTTATCGGTCAGTTATTTGCCTCCCCCAGCGCTATCTTTCCATCCACCTATATAAATGCTGAAAAGTTCTTGCTTTGGTTCGGATTTCCTATTCAAGTTTTCAGAGCGGTGATGGCTTTACTGGCAGCTGTGTTTATTATTCGCTCCTTGCGCGCCTTCGAGGTGGAGGCTGGCCGGCGTCTTGAGCTAATCAGAAACCAACAAGATTCTGAAAAACACCGCCTGGAAGAATTACGCTCAGAGCTTCTTCATCGCACGGTCCAGGCGCAAGAGAATGAACGGCAGAGGATCGCCCGCGAGCTCCACGACGAGACCGGACAAACCCTGACTGCCATCGGTATGGGCTTACGTGGAATGAAAGTGACCATCCCAAGCAATCCACAACGGGCAACTGAACAAGCCCAACAATTGGAAATACTTGCCACGAATGGCATCAAAGAATTACAGCGATTGGTGTCTGGTCTTCACCCACCACACCTGGATGACCTGGGATTATTAGCAGCATTGCGGTGGTACGCTGGTGATGTGAGTGCGCGCTACAACATCCCGGTGCATGTTTATAACCAGGGAGTAAAGCCAAAGCTGACCCCGGAGATTCGGGCGTCAATCTTCCGCATCGCCCAGGAAGCTATCACCAATGTGATCCGGCATGCCAATGCCAGCCAAATATCAATCTCGGTCGATTACTCCCCAGGTCAGGTCAAACTGAGTATCTCAGATGATGGTCAAGGTTTTAATGTTGAGGAAATTCTTTCTCAAACGACTGAAGATAACCCGGCCTGGGGATTGCTTGGTATGTACGAACGGACAGGATTGATCAATGGAACCTGTACGATCTTGTCAGAATTAGGTGAAGGAACAACTGTCGAATTAACTGTTCCAGTAAAACAAGAGGTGCTAAATGTCTGATATCCGTTTGCTGCTTGTAGATGATCACGATGTGGTTCGGACTGGGATAAAAATTCTGCTTGAAAACCAACCTGACCTGGTCATCGTCGGTGAGGCAAGCACAGGTATGCAGGCATTGAGTTTGGCGAAAACTACCAACCCGGATGTTGTGGTTATGGACCTGACCCTACCGGATATCTCTGGAATTGAGGCCACCCGCCGGTTGAAGGAATCATGTCCGCAAGTTGCGGTGGTGGCTCTGACCATTCATGAGGATGAACAGTATTTTTTTGAGATGCTCCAAGCCGGAGCCTCAGGGTACGTACCTAAACGGGCTGCACCTGAGGATTTAATATCCGCCATCCGCACAGCCTTCAGCGGTGAGATATACATTTACCCGTCTTTAGCAAAAGCCCTGGTAGCTGATTACCTCGGGCGTGGAAGTCAAGAAGTGGATACGCAATCTAAGGATGGATTGACTTCCCGCGAACAAGAGGTACTGGCACTTCTTGCAGAAGGACTGAGCAATGAGGAGATCGGGGAGCGTCTATCGATCAGCAAGCACACTGTTGCGCGTCACCGGGAGAATCTGATGCGTAAGTTAGAACTGCACAGCCGGAGTGAACTGGTTAAATATGCGATTCGGAAAGGCTTGATTTCACCCTAATCGATCCAATTGGTATGGGACTATCACCCTAGTAATAAATCCCCCGGTGCGCCTATTGACCGGGAGGTTCTTTTCTTGTATTCTACTATCAAAGGATAAGAGAGAGGAGGGTACGATGCGCAAAGTACAATTCTTCGCTGTTTTTTGGACATTGGTGATAGCAGTCCCGTTCACTGCCCTGGCAATTTCTGCAGTAGCCTATCTGACCGAAAACCTTGGCCAGATCACCCGTTCACTCACGGAATTCAGCCAATCCACTTCGATCGGTGGTCGTGGCTTGATGGTCGAACTGTCCACGCGATGGCCAGAGATAGCTGGCATGGTCATCGGCCAACTGGTCATTCTGACCATCCTTCTCTTTGCCAGGAAAAATAACCACGTTTCTGAAGCTGAGGAATAAGCCTTCCTAAGCCATCCAGCCCCGGCAAAGGCATGCAAATAATGCATGACTTTACCCGGGGCTATTTTTATTAATCTACTCTGTATGGTTTTTCACATTTTTCTTACTCATCTCACCCTAATTATATGATAGAATTACATAGGGTGTATAGCCTATATTAATAGTGCGCTCACCCAATGATATTGGTAGAATGTTGATGGGGCAATTGCGAATATTCAACAAAATTTTGCATGAGGAGGATCACGTATAGAAGAATAAAGAGAATACCCCTTCAACCACATTAAGGCTAGATAATTACTTGATATTGCATTGAGGAGAAAAATATGCGTTCCAACAAATTAATCTTGATCGGTTTACTACTCCTGGGCATATCTCTGGCGCTGGCAGCCTGCCAGGCAACGCCGGAACCCTGCCCAGAATGCCCAGTAGCTGAACCCTGTCCTGATTGTCCAGCACCTGAACCCTGCCCCGAGGCTGAACCATGCCCTGAACCGCTGGTCGCCGAGGTGCCGTTTGAGGCTGAATGGGCTTCTTCCGGGCATGCCGATGCCACCGCCGAAGCTTTCCGTCATTGGGACGAGGATGGCGCGGTTGAGGCTGGTTGTGCTACCTGCCACTCCCCCACTGGCTACCAAGACTTTCTTGGCGCGGATGGCTCTGCGGCCGGAACGATTGACAACGAACACCCCATCAGCAACGGCCTGACCTGCGTCACCTGCCATAATGATGTCGCAACAAATCTTACCAGCGTAGTCTTCCCCTCCGGGGTTGAAGTCACTACTCTGGGCAATGCGGCACGTTGTATGGTCTGCCACCAGGGTCGTTCATCGGGCAATCTTGTAGAAACCGCCATCACTGATGCGGGCCTGGCTGAAAATCGCGATAGAGTCAGCGCTGACATCCGCTTCATTAACATCCACTACTTTGCAGCAGCTGCCACCCTTTACGGTAACGTGGTCAATGGCGGCTATCAATATGCAGGGATGAGCTATGAAGGTCAGAATCAGCACGTGGAAGGATTTAATACCTGCACAGGCTGCCACAACCAACATACCCTCGAAATCCGGGTTGAGCAATGCTCGGAATGCCACACCAATGTCGCATCAGTAGAAGATCTGGTCAACATCCGGATGAACGGCTCCCTGGCTGATTACGACGGTGATGGCGACGTTACCGAGGGCATCTCATTCGAGATCGCCGGATTGCAAGAAATGTTGATGCAAGCCATGCAAGCTTACAGCGCAGAAGTTTCTGATTCGCAACTCGCATATAACGCGACAGCTTACCCATACTTCTTCAATGACCTGAATGCCAATGGCGCAGTGGATGATGATGAAGCTAATTCGGATAACGGCTTTGCTTCCTGGACTGCACGCCTGTTAGAAGCTGCTTACAACTACCAGACATCCCTCAAGGATCCCGGTGCGTTCGCCCATAATCCGAAGTACATCATCCAGCTCCTGCATGACTCGATCGCTGACCTGAACACTATGATCGCATCCCCCATCGACCTGAGCGTGGCTGCACGCAACGATGCCGGTCACTTTGACGGTACCGCGGAAGCCTTCCGTCACTGGGATGAGGATGGCGAGGTTGCCGCGGATTGCGCACGTTGCCACTCTGGAGATGGTCTTCCAACCTACCTGCATAATGGTGTGAACATCGCCACCGAGCCGACCAACGGCTTCGCCTGCTCTACCTGCCACGACTTAGCCAACTGGCCGGCTGTGTATGCAGTGGATGATGCCGTCTTCCCAAGCGGCGCCAGCATCACATTTGGTGAAGCCAACCCGGCGAATCTGTGTATCACCTGCCACCAGGGTCGCGAATCCACTGTGAGTGTGAACCGCGCAATTGGTAGTATAGGCGATGACGTTACCTCCGAATCACTGCGCTTTAGAAATCCGCACTACTTTGCCGCTGGCGCCACACTGTTTGGAACTGAAGCTCAGGGCGCGTATGAATATGATGGGCAGACCTATAATGGTCACCACCCACATGTCGACCTCGGCTTCACCTGTGCAAGCTGCCACAATGTCCATGCGCTCACACCAGATATCACAGCCTGTACAGGCTGCCACCCTGGTGTTGAGGATTTCACTGCCATCCGCATCACCGAAGGTGACTTTGACGGCGACACCGATACTACGGAAGGTATGGCTGGCGAAATTGCGACCATGGAAGATGCTCTGCTATTAGCCATCCAGGATTACGCTGCCACAACCGCTGGTGCTCCGATCGGGTACGATGCACTTGTGTATCCGTACTTCTTCGGCGATGCCAACACCAATGGTACCCTGGACGAAGGTGAAGGCGCATACGTCACCTGGACACCGACCTTGCTGCGAGCTGCTTATAATTACCAGTGGGTCCAGAAAGATCCCGGGGCTTTTGCCCACAACGGCCTCTACATCCTCCAGGTATTGTATGACAGCCTGGCAGATCTGGGTGCTGCATCAGGCATGACCCGTCCATAAGAAATAAGCCGGTAATTTACGGTAATACCAAGACCGGGCGCCAGTGAGCGCCCGGTCGTTTTTATTAATTCCCCCATAATCTTCAGACGGTATAATATATGGACTATTTTTATCCATTATTTGGCTTGGATCCTATAAGGAGGTTCCGTTGTCCAATGTTCTCGAAAGAGTCAGCTTTGATGTTGATGGATACATGCTTGATGCCCATTCCTGGACTCCAGAGATTGGCGAGGCGATCGCCGCCAGCCTCGGGATTAACCTGAACGAGCGCCACTGGGTAGTGATCAACTTCGCGCGGAATGAGTTTACTGCCAACGGGCAACCCCCTACTCTGCGAAGAATCACCAAGACTACTGACGTGGATACCAAAGAAATATACCAGCTATTCCCAGGCGGGCCTGCCAAGGTGGCGGCCAAGATCGCTGGTTTGGGTAAACCGACTGGTTGCATCTAGTTCAACATGTCATTATTGTTACAGGAACACTCGAATGTCAACAAATGAAAACCGAAAACTATGCATTATCGCATCCAAAGGGTCGCTGGATATGGCATACCCGCCACTTATCCTGGCAAACGCGGCACGCATGAGCGGCATAGAAGCCCACATTTTCTTCACTTTCTGGGGATTGGATATCATCACAAAAAAGAAGATGGCGCGCCTGAACGTGGCTACCATCGGAAATCCCTCAATGCATCCCTGGTTTCACATCCCATCCTGGATGGGCTCAATTCCTGGGATCTCTGCAGCGGCTACCTGGATGATGAACCGCGAGATCGCCAA
>Ga0105106_10003053_pt1 | contig 11997 bp, 10 predicted proteins | sample PPLLaktember2015_5_FD_79109 | JGI IMG/M metagenome (GOLD analysis project Ga0105106, IMG submission 79109) | Freshwater sediment microbial communities from Prairie Pothole Lake near Jamestown, North Dakota, USA - PPLs Lake P8 Core (1) Depth... | ecosystem: Environmental > Aquatic > Freshwater >...
AAGGGGGAACCTGAGCCCGGGGTAGGGCGTTTCAACTCTGGAAGCCCAGCAGAGTGAAGGACGCCAAGACTCGAACCAGCTGATGACGGTGGTTTCGGGCCTTAGTGTTCAAGTGATGGATGAGACCCGAATGCACAATCGTCCCCGCGTGTTGATAGTTGGAGCCGGATTCGGTGGCTTGTGGGCTGCACGCACGTTGGCTCACTCTCCGGTCGAAGTCATGCTTCTTGACCGCAACAACTACCATACTTTCCTGCCACTACTCTATCAAATCGCTGCAGCAGAGCTCGAACCGGAAGATATCGCCTATCCCATCCGGAGTATTGTACGGAAATGGCCCCACACGAGCTTCTGCCTTACAGAAGTGAGACGGGTGGAGTTCGCGGCGCGTACAGTCCAGACAGACGGCCCGACAATTCCGTACGACTTCCTCATTCTCTCAATGGGATCGCTGACGCACTTCTTCGGAGTAAAAGGTGCCCCGGAATTCGCATATCCCCTGAAGACCATGGAGCAGGGAATTAGGCTGCGGAATCACGTCCTCAGTTGTTTTGAGAGGGCGATGCATGTACGCGACGCAGCACAACTCCAGAGAATCCTGACCTTTGCTATCGTCGGTGGTGGACCAACGGGGGTCGAATTCGCCGGTGCGCTGGCAGAGCTGGTTCGGAGACCACTGATGAAGGATTTCCGCGGGCTGGATTTCCGGAATGTGCGGGTGGTGCTCCTGGAGGCGATGAACAGTCTGCTCGTTGGTATGCCTGAACGCCTGGGTGGCTATGCGCAACGACGGCTTCAAAAGATGGGAGTTGACGTGCGATTCAAGGCAAGAGTAAGCGAGATTACACCAGACTGTGTGTTTTTGAAAGACGGGACAATCATCCCGACAGAGACCGTTGTTTGGACAGCAGGGGTCCGGGGCGACCCGGCCGTGTCGTCGTGGCAACTTCCGACGGGAGGCAATGGGCGCGTCCTCGTTCTCCCAACGCTCCAACTTTCCGATCATCGCGAAATCTATGTCATCGGCGATCTTGCGTCTGTGGAACAGGACACAACCCCTCTCCCAATGGTTGCGCCTGTTGCGATGCAACAAGGAGTGACTGCAGCGCGGAACATTCTTCGGGAAATTGCGGGCCGGAGTCCCCTGGCTTTTCATTATCGGGATCGCGGAACAATGGTGACGATCGGGCGCAACGCTGCTGTGGCTTCACTTGGAGGTCTTGTGATAACCGGGTTCGCTGCCTGGGTCATCTGGTTGAGTGTTCACCTGTTCAAGCTCATCGGTTTCCGCAATCGGTTGTTGGTGCTCATTAACTGGGCATGGGATTATTTCTTTTACGAGCGTGCAGTGCGCCTTATCCTGCCGCTCGCTTCTTCGGAGTCTGCACAGTTTTCAGGAAAAGCGATCAATGATACGCCTCAGCCGTACTTGAGGCGAGTAGGGAATGCGAGAGATTGACGCATCCTCCCAACAGGGCTCTCGGTCCAGGAGTTGCACTCATTCAAGACCTGGCCTTCATCATTCTGCCGCCAAGCCACGAGCAAGGCAAAGAGCCGATGACACGGGAGATCGAACACCAATGAGGCGATAGTTCCCACGCCACAACCACACTAACCGTTCCTGCGACGATCCCGACCCGCCCGACTATGACAACATGCCGCATAGAGTTGTCGTTTGGCAGGTACTGGGATCGTCAAGCCGTGGCTACAGAGTCCCATCCTGTCAGCCGGAGCGGAAATGGCCCAATCCAGGCAGTCAAGGAGACTTGCGCCGAATGTCATGATACAGAACGCAAATACTACATCGATACTGAAATTGAATCCATGATTGACAGCATTGGAACCGTTTTGCAGAATCCGTCAGTCGACGCCGGCAAGGTGCAGGCGCTCGGGCAGGGGATCGGCCAGGAAAGTTGCTTCAAATGCCACCTCGTACATCTTCCTGCGGCGATGGCACGCGCAAACATGATGATGGCAAGTAACAGGAAGTAGTCGGCGTAAGCATTCTCGATGTGACGAAGATCGGGTTTGCGGTGATCTCGATTGACTCGCATGTAACCCGAACGACCTCAGGGGTGTCCCGGGGAACGAAGGGAACCTGATGTGCTACATCAGGTTCCCTTTTGAAGCGAGATTCGCCTGCTTACCGTTGTGAATCTTGTTCGGCCATGTACGTCAGCATTGCCAGACGGTATTCCGCGAAATCATCGGATGGTTTCCAGTCTGCGCTTTCAAGGTATCTCCGGATGAATCTGGGATGCCGAATATCCCGCGGATTCCCTTCATAGATATTCGTCAACAGGGTTCCCGTCGTGCCCTTCGGCTTGATAGACACCAGGGGATCTGTGTGCCCCTGCAGCGGACCCGACCTCAGGAAGGACCCGATCATGAGTGCAATGTCCGGAGTTTCTGCGTATGGTATGGACTCACCTTTCTTGACTCCCGGGCCGTAGAAACACACGTACGGTTTCCATGAGGCGACAACAGAGGCGGGATGATTGCTCTTCTGAGTCATTCCCATCCCATGATCGCCGGAAATGATGATGAACGTACTATCCCATAAGCCGGCCGCACGTATCTCAGCCACGACTTTGCCGAGCAGACGGTCTACATGGAGGAGATACCGCTGGTAGAGCGAATCCGGGTGGGTTTTCGTTTCCGGCCCCCTCCAGTAATTCCTGATCCGTTGAATGTGGAGGCGAACCAGGCGGACGCCGTCGTTGCGAATGTGGTCCAGGGCATGCTGGACAGTAATTGAATCGGAGTCTTTACTCGAGTGGTAGCAGAAATCGGCCGTGTTGAATTCTTTGTAGTTGTCTGCTCCCCCCGAAAAGACGGACTTTATGCCCGCTCGTCTCGCGGCAAGGAAAATATCATCCATCTGTCGCGACTCGAACACATGCGTGCCGGTATGCATGGCGACGTTGGGCGGGGAGCTTGTTCCCCAGGGCATGGAGTTGTCAGGCAATCGCAATTGTGGCGAGGGGCTTGAACAATACGCCTCCTCCACCCACACACCGTTGTCATGGAAGAATTTCAAATTCGTCGCACCGTTGGCCATTGCCACCGTTGCAGCATCCGGTTGCAGCCCGTCAATGACAAACAGGACCGCCGCCGGCTGAGATGCCAGCGGGACGCTTGCGATAATTGTCACACACAGTATCGCAAGGAAGTGACTCGCGCGATTGATCATATATGACGTTGCCCTCTTGTGTGATGTGGGGTGTGCGTGTGAATGGAACACCGACAGGTGCTACTGACTGAGAGCCGTTTGGAGCGCCAGGAGCATGGTGCGGACCTTGGCCTTGGGGTCGCCTGACCCCAGTGTTTCAATCGGCACATACCCGCGGTATCCGGCCTCGCGAAGGATCTTCACGATCCGCTGAAGGTCCGTCGGCTCCTCGTGTCCGTTCACAGAAATAAGTTCTTTCACCTGCCAGTTCACCGCGTGCGATGCAGTGGCACTGATCTGCTCATAAGGATCACCGGTGCGATAACTACCCGTATCAAGGATCAACCCGAACCATGGGGAATCGACCATGCGAAGGATGGTCAAAGCATCCTCGCCAGTCTTGATGAAATCATTGTGATTCTGGATCGCAACGATGACGCCCTGTTGTTGCCCGTAGGAGACGCACTCGATGATGTCGCGCACCATCCACTCAGCGACCTGCCCCCACGTGTGCCCGGCCGTATCCTGTTTTCCTGCAAAAATGCGGATCACGGGTGCACCCAATTTCACCGCGACATCAATCCATTGTTTCACCAATCCGATATCTGCACGCCGGAGGGCGGCGTCGGGATACGTGAAATCGTTCCGCACGCCGGTTCCGCTAATATCCAGTCCAAGCAGAAAGGCCTTCCGCTTGATTCTGTAGATATACTCGTCGCTTGGAATGGTGGGGTAGCCAGGGAAGTAATATCCCGTCAGATCGACACCGTCGAATCCCGTTTCTGCACAGAATTCCAGCAAATCATCCAGCGTCATCGCTCCGTCGCGAAGCGGTACGTTGAAGGAATATGCGTTGAGACTCGTCTTCAGTTTCGGCCCTCCCGTGCGCTGAATCCTTTCCTGTGCGCTCAGGGAAAACGTCGCGACCAGAGAATGTGCAACCGCCAACATCGGCAAAGCGGCAATTGTCTTCAGGAATTCACGGCGCATCGTATGAGGCTCCTTTAATCACATGAGTGCAGTATTTGCGGGGAAATCCATTCCGTCCCACGCGCGTAGCGCCATCCACTCGGTGGCAGGCGGGGTGAGCTGTTGGTGTCGTTCCATGATCGTCACCTGAAGATTGTTCCGCCGGCCATCACTTCCTGTGTCACATCGTCAAAGGTCACGCGCAGGCCGGTGTGCAGAGCTGCCGTCGTCATGACATTCGCGACCGAGTGATCGTAGCCGGCAACTATGTCGGCATTCGGCGTCTTGCGGCTACGGATGCACTCCATCCAATTGCGCATGTGCGCCGAGCTCATGCCGTCCACACTGGTATTTGCTTCCGTCACGACGCGAGCGTCTGACTCGAGCGTCATCGGTTCGAGAAGATTCGGTGTCATTCCCATTTCGGCTGCTTGCGGAGCCCTCAACCCTCCCTCCGGCGTGATTTCATTGTTGTCAAGATTGAGAGTACCGGCATTGGAAAAATAGATTTCCTTGACGCCTCCGGCGGAATTGTGCATTCGGGAGGAATAGACAACCTGGAATCCTGTAGTCGGATCGTTCAACGGTCCGTAGTCGAACACCGCGGTCATTGTATCGGCGTTTTCGCGTCCGTCCTTCCACACGTAGATGCCGCCGTTCGCTACGACGCTTCGGGGACGTCGGAGACCGGAGAACCAGTGGACCGTATCGATCTGGTGTGACATCCATTGACCCGGGATGCCGGAGGAATACGGCCAGAAGAGGCGATATTCGATATACTTGCGCGCATTCCATGTATCCTGAGTTTTCCCCATCACATACCGTTTCCAATCGGTGTCGCTCTGTTGAATCTCGGCGACGAGCTTCGGGCGGCGCCACCTACCCGGTTGATTCACGTTCCAGGTCATTTCCACCATCGTGATAGCGCCAAACTTCCCCGACGCGATGTACTTGTGTGCTGCAACGTAGTTCGCACCGCTGCGTCTCTGCGAACCTATCTGCACGACCTGCTTCGATGCCTTCACCGCCTTGAGAATATCGTGCGCATCCGCCATCGACTCGGCCATTGGCTTTTCGATGTAGGCATCGACGCCGGCGTGTACCGCCTCCACTCCATGGAGGGCATGCTGAAAGTCCGCTGTACTGATGATGACGGCATCGGCGAGCCGGCGTTCATACATTTCCTCGTTGTTCCGGGCGAGCGTCGCCGCCTTGCCGGTGAGCCGTTTCACGAACGCGCCGCCCTCTTCCCGGCGACGATTCCATATGTCTGAAATCGCGGTGATCTCGAAGTTCAAATCCCCGGCATGAACAAGGAGTGCCGGGATGAGTGTTGCTTTTGCGCGGTCCGAAAACCCGACGATGCCAACCCGGACACGGTCATTCGATCCGAGGATGCGGCTGTAACTGAGAGCGCCCGTGCTGACGATGCCCGCGGCAATTGCCGCACCGCCGGAGGCGGCGTCGCGAAGAAATTCCCGTCGTGTCTGTTTCATAGCCATCGAGCAGCTCCATTGGTCAGTTCATCCGTGTGAGTCCGCCGCCAGTACTCCTCGCAGGTAGCCGACCGACTCGGCGACACCGGGAAGCGGGTCCTTCTGATCCTTCTCAAATTCAAAGTGAAGCGTACGGGAATAGCCGATCTGTTTCAGCATCCGCATGATGCGGGGGATATTGATAACCCCGCGCCCCATCTCCACCGTCGTTCCCTTTGCGTCAGCGGAGGTGACGTCTTTGATGTGCACGTCGAAAACGCGGTCCGCAAATTTTTTGATCTCTTCTGCGGGATCCAATCCGAGCCGTCGAGTATGTCCGACGTCGACGCATAACCCCATCCGTTTGTCCATGTTTTTGATCAGCGAATAGGCGCTTTCCGGACTCGGAAACCGCTCGTCCGTCGGGCCATGATTGTGTATCGCGAGGATGATGTCGGTCTCCTTGACCAGGGTTTCCGCAAGACCCAGCAACGATTTGTCGGGAACGCCAATAAGCATCGGGAGTCCGGCCGCCCTGGCGTAGGCAAATCCCTTCTTCACCTCATCTTCCGTCTTCATGTAGACCACGCCGCATGACATGAGCGTCAATCCGGCACCGGCAATTCTCCTCCTCGCATCGGCGATCTGTTCGGGTGTGGAAGTCAGCGGGAGGTGCATATCTTTCAACGTCATGTGCGTCAGTCCGAGGCGCTTCGTCATGTGAATTGTCTGATCCAGTGAAAACGCCCGGAACGTGTACGAGGCGATGCCGAACTTGAACGGGTACTCGGCGACGGGGACAGAGGTGTCATGCGCCCGGGAAAGCCGTGGCAGCGCTGTCGCACCCGCAACTGTGATTCCGGCTGCCTTCAAAAAGTCACGTCGGGATGGGTGGTTCATTGGAAGATGTCCTGGTTAGAGAGGTCGTATTTTGATGTTCCGGTAGAACACCTGGTTTCCGTGGTCTTGAAGCAGTATATGCCCGCTCTTCGCCTCGCCGAACCCCGGGAGGTCCTTGAACTTGCTCTCAGCTTTGTGGGCAAGGAATTTCTTCCCTCCTCGTTCGTACTCGAGCACTTTCACGCCATTAAGCCAATGTTCGACGTGTCTCCTTCTGACCAGGATCCGTGCGTGATTCCATTCGCCAATCGGGGCCGGCTTCTTCCGTCTTGCGGGGATCAGGTCGTACAACGAGGCGAGTGTTCTATTTCCGTTGGTGCCAAGCTTTGCATCAGGATGCTTTGCGTCATCCAGAACCTGGTATTCCAGTCCTTTTGCCGAGCCCGGCGTCCTGGGCAATTGCTCTTTCACGAAGTACTTGATGCCACTATTGGCGCCTTCGGTCAGTTTGAAATCCACCGTGAGTTCAAAGTTGCTGAATTCTTCGATGGTCACAATGTCACCGCCGAACGCGGCTTCACCACCGCCGGAGGCCTGGACGATCAGCATGCCATCCCGTACCTCCCATCCGCGTGCAGGCAGAGACTCCAGGTAGGCACCGCGCCATCCGTTCAGCGTTGTCCCGTCAAACAAGAGGCGCCATCCGTTCTTCTGCTCTTCTTGAGAGAGGGTGTTCGGTGGATTTTGCGTGTGTTGCGCAGCCACGGGAATCAGGAAGGGGGTGAGTAACAGGATCAGCACGACCGATACGCGACGATTCATGCGTTTTCCTTTCTGAGAAATGGGATGGAAGAATGTAACTGATGGGGAGCTTCGAATCAACACACGTGCGAAGTTTGATTCTCTGTAGATTGATTCTCTGTCTATTCCTCCTGATCTTAGAGGGAACCAACATTTTTTGCCGTATGTTCAGGTGATTAAGCGGGCTTGAGATTCTCGATGGCAGCAGAATGTCTGGGGATGGGGCCTGCGCATTTATTCGGGCCTCACATGTGATTTGACCGCGCTGTTGGCTATTGCGACAGGTGACTGTTCCGAAACACCTGAGGCACTCCATGGCTCAGACGAAAGGCTACAAAGGGGTCGGCATGGAGGGCTTCATCGCCCGTTCATACGACAAAAACGCCCAGAAGTACAGTTCAGAAATTTATCGGGATTGGGCACGACGGTTGGCAAGGCTTGCCCCTGAAGGGAGCAACGTACTTGAAATAGCGCCCGGCCCAGGCTATCTGTCGATCACATTGGCCAAACTCCTACGATGCAAGATCGTAGCGCTCGAAATCAGCGAAACCTTCGTCAGTATTGCTCGACGGAATGCACAGCGGGCGGGAGTCGAAGTGGACGTGCGGCAGGGCAATGTGTCAGCTATGCCGTTTGGGACCGGTACGTTCGATCTTCTTTATTGCACCTCCTCATTCAAGAACTTCAGCGAACCCATCAAAGCTCTTGAGGAGATGCACAGGGTACTGAGGCCCAACGGTAAGGCATGGATAAGCGACATGCGGAGGGACGTTTCCGATGACGAGATTCGTGACTTCGTCGCCGACTCGATGGGGGCAAAAGGGATAGTCGGGATGTTCATGAGATACACGTTCAGGAAAACCCTCAGGCCCCGTGCATATACGGGAGAACAATTCAGAGAGATGGCCGACCGAACACCATTCAGGAACATAGAAATCCGGAACAATACGATGGATTTCGAGGCACTCCTTGTAAAATGAACACCGAATCACCACCCAGAAGAGCCAGTATGGACACCAGACAAGCCTATGACTTGTGGTCGCGACAATACGACACGGATGACAACAAGACGAGAGACCTTGAAGGCCTTGCGATGCGGGCGACTCTCGGGCACATGTCTTTCACTACCTGTCTGGAAGCCGGCTGCGGGACGGGGAAGAATTCTGAGTGGTTGATCAAACGATGCAGGGAGCTTGTAGCGGTTGATCTTTCGGAAGGCATGCTGGCGTTCGCAAGGGAGAAGTACTCTTCGCCTGGTGTCCGGTTTGTACAGGCGGACATCAGCCAAGACTGGTCATTTGTCGGCGGACGGGTTGATCTGGTGACTTTCAGCCTGGTTCTTGAGCATGTTGAGGTTCTGGATCACGTTTTCAAACAGGCGGCTATCAAGCTAACTCCCGGCGGACATGTCTATGTTGGCGAATTGCACCCCTTCAAACAATACATGGGAACGAAGGCCCGCTTTGAACGCAACGGTAACCTGCAAGTAGTCCCGTGTTTCAATCATCATATTTCCGACTTCACCCATGCCGCAGTTCAAAATGGCTTTGAGATTGTGGACATCAACGAGCATTTTGATAATGATGGAAGGTCCATCCCGAGAGTGCTCACTTTGCTTTTCCGGAAGGCATAATGGCAGGATGCCAAAATCGCCATAGAGGCGAATGAGAAGAACCTCAATTGTCTCGCAAGCCAGGAGGCAGAGGCGGCCTGAGTCCTCTGCATCCTCGACCGAGACCTCTATTTCTTCTGCAGTACGATTGTTCCTACGTCTGTATTCTGACCCGGGAAGACGAGAATACTTGTGAGTGTCGAATCCCGGTAGGTAGTGTCGGCGGGGACGATCGTCAGCATATACGTTGCAGGCGGAAGATACTTGAACTTGAAATAGCCCGTAGCGTCTGCAAAGGTCGTGGAGGTATCCGTGCCTGCAATCGCCCACACTGTCGGATTTGTAGTGTCAGGCACGACTACCCCGGTCAGGCTGCCGGAAATTGCTGTCGCGACGGTCTTGATGACAGGCTTCAGCATGTAGCGTCCATTTCCGGTGACAACGATCGAGCGGCCGGCGTCGAAATCAAGCGTTAGCACATACTGGACTCCGGCCAGGATGGTCGTCTGGATGTTGAGCTTGAGTCCGCTCTGAGAGCCGCTGGGGACTTCCAGAGGATGGGTCAAGCCGTCCCTCACGACGTTGCTTCCCGTGCCAATGTACAGGCGCAGCTGACTATAGTAGCCGGGTGGAATGGCACCTTCTGCAATAATCGTGTCCTTGCCGTTCACATAGTCGAGGAGATCGTAGGTTGCGGGCGAATGCGAAATCGTGTACCACCCCTTGAGGGAGTCGCCCGACTCCACGTGTACACGGACGCTATCCACTGCGATATTCACCGCCTCATACGCTGCAGGGGCGTCCATCAACCGAACCACCAGAGTCCCAAGCCCGCCAGAACCGGTGGCAATCATGTCTTGCTCATCCTCGCATCCCCCCAGCATCGAGATCATGACAATCGCCAAACACCCAGCAAGAATTCGTCTCATGACCCTCCTCCGTTCGATGGTGATTGTGCGATCCACATAATGATAGCGGGGGGGAGCGTGCCTGGCAATCGGGCGAAGGCTGTAATTTCTTTCTAGGGTCGATACCTTACCCCCGGCCAAACAAGGGAACCTTTGGTTTGGACGCTGCGTTACCTTCTATTATTTGGAGGAAACACAGTGATGAAGCAGGCCACAAGTACAGTCATTTTGCTGCTATCAGTAGCTTTATTTTGGGCTGGGTGTTCAAAAGAGGACAGCGCCCCGACGCAACCGACATCCACGGGTACGGGCGCGCCAGCGACCGTGACAGGCACGGTTTTCCGCCAGGGGACCACGACGGAGGTTCCAGGGGCGATCGTCAGCGCTGACGGCAAGATTGACACGTCTGATGCCGATGGAAAGTTCCAATTGAGTCTCTCTCCGGGCATTCACACAATTTCCGCGCAGGCACTCAAGTACAGCAGCTTCGCCGGAAAAATCACGGTTCCTTCCGGAACTCCGGTAACCTTTGATAGCATCGCCATGATACCGATCCCCTGGGAATTCTACGGCAACACCATTGCAATACCAGGGCCGACGGGCTGGGAATTTGCCACAGGGCTGAACAACACCATTTACTTTGCCACTCCTAACAATACAGGGTCTCAGCAGCACTTCATCGCCTACGACCTGCCTACCAACACCTATGCTGAGCAGAGTCTGACCGGGAACGAGCTTTGCGCTTGTGGGTACATGTCAAACCTCGTTGCTTCCGGAAACAAGCTCTACTACTTTGCAAACGCAGGGGTTGCGTACACCCCCACCACGAACACATGGAGTGCCGCAAACTACCCCGCCGCCAACAAGAGGGGAGAAGCTGGCGTGGCAGTGTACGGTGATGACATTTATTACGTGGGCGGCCGTGGCCCTTTGAACACTTGCGCGGTGTACAACGCAACCACGAATACTTGGAAGTCGATTGCGAATTATCCTGTTGCGACCTCCTGGTCTGCAGCGGTTTCCTACAACGGGCAAATCTATGTGCTGGGCGGCACCGAAACGCCGAACAAAATGGCACGCTACAACCCATTAGGTAATACGTGGACAACGATGCCCGATATCCCTTACTCAGACCTTAACGGCCGCCCCAAGGCAGTGGTCTTTGACAAGAAGATATTCTTCTTCTCATGGAACGACATATACCTGTACGATCTGGTCGCGGGATCTTGGATGGCTTCCACCATGTCCGCCTCGGGATTTGGCACTTTCCCAGTCGTGGTGGGAGATGCTTTGTACCTCATCGGGTACAGCGCCGCACGTTCAGGGTATGCCCTAGCAAAGTATGCGCCGTAAGCGGAATGCTGTCGAATTGGAAGCGTTTGCGCTGGCAGGTCAACGCAGCAAGCCGGGGTGGGATTTATGAAATACCGGGTGTCTTCCCCGTGTACGCCCGGAGTATCCGGTCTATCATTGCATGAGTCTCTTCCCTTACAATTCGCCGTGCAGGATCAGCGTCGAACCACGCCAGGGTCTTCCTGATGCCGAGATGGAACGGAATCGTCGCCCTGTAATCGGGGACGATTCTCTTGATCTTACTGTTGTCGAAAATAACGCTGTGTGCCTTGTCACCCAGCAACCCTCCGCTGAGAGACTGTTCACACGCCGCAATGAAATCAGAGGGAATATGGATCAGATGAGGTTCGCATCCCGCGGCCATTGCGACGCTCCGGTAGATCTGATCCCACGTGAGGGTCTCGTCTGAAGTAATGTGAAACGCTTCTCCCATGGTTTGCGGATGGCCGAGAAGACCGACAAATCCCTTCGCAAAATCCTCGGCGTGCGTGACAGTCCAGAGAGATGTTCCGTCGCCATGAACGATGATCGGTTGACCTTTCTTCATCCGATCGATGACTGTGTATTCGGTCCAACCACCGATCGCCAGGGGAATCACGGTGTCGTATGTCAGGGAAGGTCGCACAATCGTTGCCGGAAAACCTTCGTCCCGGTAAGCCCGGTTCAGTCGTTCCTCACAGGCAATTTTGTTGCGCGAGTATTCCCAGAATGGATTGCAGAGAGGGGTCGACTCGGTGATGACGGGGTGCACCGGGGGCTTCTGGTATGCTGAAGCTGAACTGATGAAGATGAACTGGCCTGTTTTGCCCCGGAACAGGTCGATGTCCCTTTCGATATCCTTCAGTGTGTAGGCTATCCAATCGACAA
>Ga0105106_10003054_pt1 | contig 11996 bp, 13 predicted proteins | sample PPLLaktember2015_5_FD_79109 | JGI IMG/M metagenome (GOLD analysis project Ga0105106, IMG submission 79109) | Freshwater sediment microbial communities from Prairie Pothole Lake near Jamestown, North Dakota, USA - PPLs Lake P8 Core (1) Depth... | ecosystem: Environmental > Aquatic > Freshwater >...
ATCGCCGAGCGCACGCTCGACCTGGGTTTCATCGAGGGCGACTCGCACTTGCCGTCGCTCGTCACCGACGTGGTGTGCGACGACGAGCTGCAGGTGGTGTGCGCCCCCGCGCATCCGCTGGCCCAGCTGAAGTCGGTGCCGCCAAGCGCGCTCGCGGAGCACGCGTACATCACCCGCGAGCCGGGCTCGGGCACGCGCGAAGTCATCGACCACTACCTGCAGAAGGCCGGCGTTGCGCCCGATACGCTGCAGGTGGTGATGGAGCTCGGCAGCCCCGAGGCGCTCAAAGGCCTGGTGGCCACGGGCCTGGGATTCGCCATCATGTCGCGCACCACGGTGGCCAAAGAAACGCAGCTGGGGCAACTGGTGCAGATTCCGCTCGCGCCGCGCCTCAACCGCCACCTGTCGGTGGTCTACCCGAAGGAGCGCTTCCACTCGCGCCTGGTGAACGGCTTCGTGCAGTTCGCCAAGGAGCGCCTCGGCGCCCAGGCGCCTCAAACCGTCGCGTAGTACGCGCGCAGGACTTCGAGCACTTCGGGACGGCTGAATTCGGGCGGCACCGGGCTGCCTTCGCCCAGCCACTTGCGCAACTGCGTGCCGGACACCTGCAGCCGGTCGGCGTCGGTGTGCGGGCAGGTGCGCCCCGACGCCATGCCGCCGCACCGGTGGCACCAGAAAGTGAGGTCCATCTTGAGCGGCTGCGTCTCCAGCGCATCCGCCGGGATCTCGTCGAAGATGCGATGCGCGTCGAACGGGCCGTAGTAGCTGCCCACGCCGGCGTGATCGCGGCCGACGATCTGGTGCGAGCAGCCGTAGTTCTGGCGAAACAGGGCGTGCAGCAGCGCCTCGCGCGGGCCGGCGTAGCGCATGTCGAGCGGATAGCCCGCCTGCACCACGGTGCCGGTGCGGAAGTACTTCTCAATCAGCACGCCGATGGCGCGCGTGCGCACCTCGGCCGGGATGTCGCCGGGCTTGAGCGCGCCGAGCAGCGAATGCACCAGCACCCCGTCGCAGGTTTCGATCGCCACCTTGGCGAGATACTCGTGCGAGCGGTGCATCGGGTTGCGCGTCTGGAAGGCGGCCACGCGCGACCAGCCCAGCCGCTCGAACTCGGCGCGCGTCTCGGCGGGCGTCATGAAGAGTTGACCGTACTTCGCCTTGAAGCCGCCGTCGGAAAGAACTTTCACCGGGCCGGCGAGGTTCACGTCGCCCTGCTGCATGACCAGCTTCACGCCCGGGTGCGCGAGGTCCGTGGTCTTGAACACCGACATGCATTCGTGCGCCTTGTCGATGCGGTAGGCCTCCGTGACGCGCATCGTGGCGAGGACTTCATCGCCGTCGGGATCCCCCAGCGCGATCTCCGCGCCCGTCTTGATGCCGTCGGCAGCTTTCTCGTCGGCGGATAGCGTGATCGGGATCGGCCAGAACAACCCGCTCGCCGTGCGATAACCGTCGCACACGCCCTCCCAGTCGGCGCGCGTCATGAAGCCGGCGAGCGGCGTGAAGCCGCCAATGCCGAGCATGATGAGATCGCCCTTCTCGCGCGAACTGACGCGCAGCCCCGGGAGCGTGGCGGCGCGCGCGCGCTCGGCGGCCAGCGCCGCCCCCTCGAGCATCAGGGGCTTGAGCGATCCGCCGCCGTGGGGCTTCACCAGTCCGGGCATGCGGGCATTGTCGGCAGCCGCGCGGCCTTCCGGCAACCCCCGTCTCGCTGATCCGCCGATAAGCCCCTCTGATCCGCGCCCGCCTGCACGCTGGTGCAGAATGCGCCCATGCAAAGACGCGAATTCCTCAGGCTCCTTTCGCTCGCCGCCGCGGCGGGCGCCACCCTGCGGCCCGGTGCGAGCGCCGCTCAGGCCGCCGACGAGCTCTATGAACTGCCGCCCTTCGGCAACGTGTCGCTGCTGCACATGACCGACTCGCACGCGCAGCTGCTGCCCGTGTACTTCCGCGAGCCGGTCGGCGCAAGTTTCGCCAAGCGCTACGGCCTCGCGCCCGGGAGCGCCCTGGCGCACGCCTTCACCAGCATCGACTTTGTCGCCGCCGCGCGCCGTTATGGAAAGGTGGGCGGCTACGCGCACCTCGCCACGCTGGTGAAGCGCGTGCGCGCCTCCCGGCCGCACGCGCTGCTTCTGGATGGCGGCGACACATGGCAGGGCTCGGCCACCGCGCTGTGGACCGAGGGCGCCGACATGATCGGCGCGCAGAAGCTGCTCGGCGTGGACATGATGACCGCGCACTGGGAGTTCACCTACGGCGCGAAGCGCGTGCAGCGGGCGATCGAGAGCGAGCTGGGCGGGATCGAGTTTCTCGCGCAGAACGTGAAGACGCTCGACTTCGAGGATCCCGTGTTCAAGCCCTACACGCTGCGCACGGCGAACGGGGTGACCTTTGCCGTGATCGGCCAGGCCTTTCCCTACACCCCGATCGCCAATCCGCGCTACCTGGTCGAGGAATGGACCTTCGGCATCCAGGAAGAGCGCCTGCAGAAGCTGGTGGACGAGGTGCGCGCGAAGGGCGCGCAGGCGGTGGTGCTGCTCTCCCACAACGGCCTGGAGGTGGACCAGAAGCTCGCCTCGCGCGTGCGAGGCATCGACGCGATCCTCGGCGGGCACACGCACGACGGCATCCCGGCGCCCTTCAAGATGGGCGATACGCTGGTCACCAACGCTGGGTCGAATGGCAAATTCCTCGGCGTGCTCGACCTGGACGTGAGGGGCGGCAGGGTCTCGGGCTATCGCTACCGGCTGCTCCCGGTCTTTTCCAATCTCCTGCCCGGAGATGCGGCGATGCAAAGCCACATCGACGGCGTTCGCGCGCCGTACCGGACGAGACTGGAGGAGAAGCTCGCGGTGACCGAGGGACTGCTCTACCGCCGCGGCACCTTCAACGGCACCTGGGACCAACTGCTGCTGGATACGCTGCTCGCGGAGAAGAACGCCGAGATCGCCTTTTCCCCGGGTTTTCGCTGGGGCAGCACGCTGCTGCCGGGCGATGCCATCGCGTTCGAGCACCTCATGGACCAGACGGCGATCACCTACCCGCAGTCGACGCTGAACGAGCTCACCGGGGCGCAGATCAAGGAGATCCTGGAAGACATCGCGGACAACTCGTTCAATCCCGATCCCTACCGGCAGCAAGGCGGCGACATGGTGCGCGTGGGCGGGATGACTTACGCCTGCAACCTGAACGCGGGCGCGGGAGAGCGCATCTCGGACATGCGCCTCCGCGGCCGCCCGATCGAGGCCGGCAAGCGCTACAAGGTGGCCGGCTGGGCGCCGGTGGCCGAAGGCGCGAGCGGCGAGCCCGTGTGGGAACTCGCCGCTCGTTATATTCGCGCGAAGCGCTCGATCGCGCCGCTCGAGGCGGCGGCCCCGCGCCTTACTGGTTGACCGGCGAAGCCGGGTCCATCAGCAGGGCCGTGAGGTCCTTCATCTGCTGCTCGGTGAGCGAGTTCGAGTGGCCGAAGCGCGGCATCTGCGAACACAGGTTGTACGCCTTGGCGTTGTAGATCTTGCCGTAGGCGTAGCGCTGCACGCCCTCGCTGTAGCCGCGCGCCTTGCCGAACTGGTACAGGCTCGTCCCGATGGTGCCGAAGGAGGTCGTCGCCGGCCCGATCTGGTGGCAGTTGTAGCAGCTGCCGCCGTTCGACTCGCCGCGCGAGGTCTTGCCCGGCTTGTCGTTCCAGGCCATTCCCCGTCCTCGCTGTGCGATCTTTTCGCCTTCCTTCCAGTTGCCGAGGAGCTTGCCGTCCGCGGGCCACTTGATGCCGGCCAACTGCTTCTTCTGCAGCGTGGCCGCCACGTCGGGCGGCGGATTGTTGCTGTACTGGTTGCACGCCGCCTGCACCTCGTCCTGCTTCAGGCGGTCCATGGTCGCGATGCCGACCGGCTTGAAGTCGCGCTGCATCAGGCGCACCGCTTCGCGATGCGTGCCGCCCGGGCCGGTGGCGCAGGATGCGAGAACCGTCGCGCCGCCGGCCAGCAATGCAAGAGTCTTGAGTTTCATGGCTTGGCTCCTAGCGCTTGATGCCCGGGCCCTTGTAGGTCTGGCCGCTGGCGTTGACGGTGAGATAGGTCATCAGGAGGCTCAAGGTCTCCGAGGTGTAGTCCGGCTTCGGCAGCCGCTGCTGGCGAAAGCAGTCGGTCAGCCGCCACTGCAGCGAGTGCATCACGCCGCCGGTCATGCGATAGCCCGGCCAGGCCTGCACCGCGGCGATCGCCGTCGCCGGATCGGCGAAGTTGGGCAGCAGCTGCGTACGGATGCGCTTCTTGCCCTCGAGCCCGTGGCAGCTCGCGCACGCGAAGTCCCACGGTCCGCCGCGGAAGTTGAAGATTTCCTTGCCGAGGGCATAGGCTTCCCTCTCCTTCGGGTGGCTTTGCGGCGGCGCGAACTTCATGCCCTCCGACTGCGCGGCCACGTAGGTCACGATCGAGACCGGATCGGGCGTGCGCGTGGCGCTGCTGAACGGCGCCTTGGCGAGGTCGGCGTACTGGTAGCCCTGCAGCGTGATCATGCAGTGCACGATGCGGGCCTCGGCGTCCATCACGCGGTCCACGTCGGCGAAATAGCGCGGCATCTGCGCGTAAGCGCCCTTCACCACGCCGGGTCCCAGGCCGAGGTCGCATTTCTCCAGCGACGCCTTCTTCGGGCCGCGCGGCGTCTTCCACAGCTGCTCGCCCTTGACCTCCCAGAGCTCCGCGGGATTGTCCTGCTCCAGCACGGCGCGGAACTTCTCGAACTCGGCGTTGACTTCGTCTTCCGTCTGCGCCGACGCCGTGAGCCAGGGCGCGGCCGCGAGCGCCGCAGCGAGCCCCACCATGAGTGCGTGTCTCATCTTGATCTCCTCCATCCAGTTCGTCGAACGAACGGGGCTTCTGCGGCCCCGGCCCGTCTGGTTCAGGAATCGCCGCGGACCGTGGTCTCGTCGCTGCGCGTGTCGCCCGTGTTGTCTTTCCAGGTTATCGCGATCTTGTCGCCCGCCTTCGCGCCCTTCACCTTGAAGGCGAAGACGGGATTGCGCGAGATTGCCTGGCTGATGTCGGCGGCAAACACCTGCTTGCCGTTCAGCGTCGCGGTGATCGTCTGGATGAAATGCAGCGGCACCACCTTGCCGGCCTGCTTGCGCTGGCCGGTCTCCATCGGGTGCGCCATCAGCACGCGTACGTCGGCCACGTCGCCCTGCAGCGTGGCACGGATCTTCATCGGGTCTGCCATGACTGTCGTCTCCCCTTAGCCGCCGCAGCCGCCGATGGTGACCTTCACATCCTTGGCGGCGGTGTAGAACTTGCCGCCCGCCGCCACCACCACGCGCACCGGCGTGGATTCGCCGACCTTCGCGCGCAGGTGCACGAACGGCACCGCGCCCGCCGCGAACTCGAAGCTGCCGGTGTAGGGGAACGGGTTCTTCTCGATGAACACCGAAATGCTGGTGGTGCCCGGGATGTTGCTGGTCACGTCGATCGGCACCACGGCGCCGTTCTCGGCGATCTCGGGTGCGCGGATCACGATATCGCTGCTGTCCTGCGGATTCGAGATGCCCAGCGCCTTCATCCCGTCCATCGTGCTCCTGGCCTTGAACGCGCCATCGTTCCACGCGGCGAGCGCGCGCACGGGATTGAGCAGCACGGCGCCAAGCGCCGCCACCAGCCCCAAGGTAATGGTCCTGCGTGTCTGAATCATGTCAGTGCCTCCTGCCCAAGATCGATTTGTAGTAGTAGTGCGTATGGGCTCCGCCGGCAAGCCTACTCAAAACGTCCGGCACCACACAAGTCGGGTACCCGGGATCTTCTCATGGATTTTTAACTCGGCCCATAACGGGAGCTAATCCCCGTCGCCGCCCGCCTACATGCGCAGGTAGCTGTAGCCCTCCGCCTGCTGCAGTCGCTCGATCTCCTCGATGCCCGAGGGCACCAGCGTCGCTTCGGGAACGATCCCCGTGGCCTCGATCTTCCGCCGCACGAGCGTGTTGGTACATACGCGGAACTCGACGCCGCGCTGCTTGAACCGCTGCACGGCGGTCTCGAACAACTGTCCGGACTCGTCGCGCGCGCCGCGCAGCAGGAAGTCCACGCCCTCGTTGTGCGCGACGACCACCACTTTGGTGGTCGGCGAAGCCTGCAGGTGGTTGCCGAGCGTGCGCAGCGCGGCGCTCGCCGTGCGGCTGTCGGAGAGATGGTAGATGACCTTTCTTTTGCTGACGGGGATCGTCTGGTTCGTGCCGGCGTTCCAGCCCATGACGGCGACCAGGCCGAGTGCGCCGACCGCGGCCGCACCGAGCGCCCAGCGGCGCCGTCCGGGTATCGCGGTGCTTTGCGTGTCGGCGGACACCCGCGAGCGCAGCGACGCCGGCGCGACGCGGAACTCGGTGTGGCGCTGAAGCGTCGAGCGCAACGCGCGCAGGCCTTCTTCCCGCGCCCGGCAGCGCGGGCAGGCGCGCAGATGATCGTCGAGCGCGAGCACCCCCGTGACGTCGAGCTCGTCGTCGACGTAGGCGTCGAGCAGCCGGATGGCCTCAGGACATTTCATGTGCCCGTGTCCTCGCGGGACAGTCCCGCGGCGAGCGATTGCTGCAGCAGGCGCCGTCCTCGCGAAAGCCGCGACATGACCGTGCCGATCGGCACGGCGCACACCGCGGCGATCTCCCGGTAGCTGCAACCGTGGATCTCGCGCAGGACCACGGCCTCGCGGTACTCCGCGGGCAGCGCGCGCAGGCATTCATGCACGCGCGCGCGGTCGGCCGCGCGGATGGCCGCGGCCTCCGGGTTGACCGGAAAGCTGACCACGGCGCCGGTGGCGACGGCCTCTTCGCCGCAGCCGTCCTCCTCGAAGCTCGCCGTCCCGGCCTCGCGCCGGGCGAGTTGCAGGAAGCTGTAGCAAGTGTTGCGCACGATGCCGAGAAGCCAGGGGCGCGCCTCGTCCCCGCGCAGGCTGTCGAAGAAGCGGAAGGCGCGCAGATAGGCCTCCTGCACCGCATCCTCGGCCTGCGCGTCATCGCGCAGCAGCCAGGCCGCGAGGCTGTAGGCCGCGTCGAGGTGCGGCAGCACCAGCCGCTCGAATCGTGCACGCTTGTCCTGCTCCGCCAAGTGTCCCTCCCCCTATACCGGCGTCCCGGCCATTCTATTCCGCGCGCCCCCGCCGGGAATATTTCTGCGGCCGCCCCGGTACAAGACTGCGGGGAACCCGAATTTCGAACACAACCGAGGAGGAAACTATGAGAACACTCAAGGCATTGGCGGTGGCAGGGGTGGTGGGTGCGGCGATGCTGTCGGGCTGCGGCACGCTAGGATTCGGCGACAAGAAGGCGACCGTCGCCGAGGACAAGGTGATCTACCACGTGAACGACACGGACGCGCAGGCCAACGATGCCCTGCGCAACATCGGCAATCACCTGGAGGTGAATCCCAAGGCGAAGATCGTGGTCGTCTCGCACGCGAAAGGCGTCCGCTTCCTGATGAAAGAGTCCCGCGACAAGAACGGCAACCCGTACAACGTGCCGGTCGAGAGGCTCAAAGAGCGCGGCGTGCAGTTCGACGTGTGCGAGATCACCCTGAAGAACAGCAAGATGCAGAAGAGCCAATTCATCCCCGAGGCAACCTTCGTGCCCTCCGGCGTGGCGGAAATCACCCGCCTGCAGCAGCGCGAGGGCTACGCCTACCTCAGGCCCTAGCCGCCCGGCGCCGCCGCACCACCCAGGGCACGATCACCAATAGCGCGGTCACGGCGAGGAACGTCGCCGAGATCGGCTGCGTCACGAACACGCTTGCGTCGCCCTGGCTGATCGAGAGCGCGCGGCGGAACTGCGTTTCCGCGAGCGGCCCGAGGATCAGGCCGATGACCGCCGGCGCCACCGGGATGTCCCAGCGCTTCATGGCGAAGCCGAGCAGCCCGAACACGTAGAGGATCACGAGGTCGACCCAGGACTGGTGCAGGCTGTAGGCGCCCAGCGTGGCGAACACCAGGATCCCGCCGTAGAGCATCGGCCGCGGGATCGCCAGCACCTTCACCCACATGCCCACCAGCGGCAGGTTGAGGATCAGCAGCAGCACGTTGCCGACGTACAGGCTCGCGATCAGCCCCCACACCAGGTCGGTCTGGCTCTCGAACAGCAGCGGCCCGGGCTGGATGCCGTAGTTCTGGAAGGCGCCGAGCAGGATCGCGGCGGTCGCCGAGGTGGGAATGCCCAACGTGAGCAGGGGCACGAGCACGCCGGTGGCCGAGGCGTTGTTCGCGGCTTCCGGCCCGGCGACGCCCTCGATTGCGCCGTTGCCGAAGTCCTCGGGGTGTTTCGAGAGCTTTTTTTCCACCGAGTAGGAAAGGAAGGTGGGAATCTCGGCGCCGCCCGCGGGAATGGTGCCGAAGGGAAAACCGATGAAGGTGGCGCGCAGCCACGCGGGCCACGACCGCTTCCAGTCTTCCCGCGACATCATCAGCGAGCCCGAGAGCTTCTCCATCGTCTCCGGCAGGCGGCTGGTGTACGCGGCCATGTACAGCGCCTCGCCGACCGCGAACAGGCCCACCGCCATCACCACCACGTCGATGCCATCGAGCAGTTCCGGCACGCCGAAGGTGAAGCGCGCGGCGCCGGTCTGCCCGTCGATGCCCACCAGCCCGAACAGGAGGCCCAGGAACAGGCTCGCCAGGCCGCGCGTGGTGGAGCTGCCGAGCACCGACGCCACCGTGGTGAATGCGAACACCATCAGCGCGAAGTACTCCGCGGGCCCGAACTTCAGCGCGAGCGCCACCACCAGCGGCGCGAGCAGCGTGAGCAGGACGGTGGCGATCGTCCCCGCCACGAAGGAGCCGATCGCCGCCGTGGCCAGCGCCGGGCCGGCGCGGCCGCGCTTGGCCATGCGGTTGCCCTCCAGCGCGGTGGCGATGGAGGCGGATTCGCCCGGCGTGTTGAGCAGGATGGTGGAGGTCGAGCCGCCGAACATCGCGCCGTAGTAGATGCCGGCGAACATGATGAGCGCGCCGGTGGGGTCGAGGTGCGCGGTGAGCGGCAGCAGCATCGCCACCGTGAGCGCCGGCCCGACGCCAGGCAGCACGCCCACCGCGGTGCCCACCGTAACGCCGATGAAGCCCCACAGGAGGTTCATCGGCTGGAGCGCCACGGCAAAGCCGCTGGCGAGGGCGCCGAAGGTTTCCAGCACCTAGATGCCCGCCGCGCCGAGCAGGGGCTTCAACCACCCCGCCGGCAGGTTCACGTTCAGCAGCTTGACGAAGAAGGCGAAGATGGCGAGCGACAGCGCGAGGCCGATCGCCGCGTCGCGCACCGGGCGCCGGCTGTCGAAGCCGCGCGCCACGCAAGTGAACAGCACCGCGCCCGCGAGCACGAATCCCGCCCAGCCGATGAGCGCCATGTGCGCGAACAGCCCCGCGCTGATCCAGCCGAACGCGGCGGCATTGAAGGCGTGCTCCGTACCTTGCTCCGGCTGGCCGCGGTTGCGCCAGCCGCCGGAGAGCGCCTCCCACAGCAGCCAGGCGCCGGACGCGACGAGCCCACCGGACACGACGGCGGGAATGAAGTTCGGCCCGATGCCGGCGTAGCCGCCCTCGCCGGGCAGGCGTGCCGTGACCCAGGCCGCGCCCGCCCCCAGCGCGAGCACGCCGAGCGAGAGCGCGATCTCGGCGCGCGAGGCGCGCACGCGCGCCCTGCTATTTCCGGATGCCGAGCGAGTCGATGATGCCGGCGATGCGCTTCGTGTCTTCCTCGAGGAAGGACTTGAACGCGTCGCCGCCGAGGAACTCGCCCGACCAACCCATCTTCTCCAGCGTGCCCTTCCAAGCGGGCGTGTTCGTCGCGTCCTGCACCAGCTTCACCAGCGCGTCGCGCTGCGCGGCGCTGATGCCCGGCGCGGCGAAGATGCCGCGCCAGTTGCCCAGCTCCACGTTGATGCCCTGCTCCTTGAGGCTCGGAATGCCGTCGACCTTCGACGGCCCGGACTGCGCGAGCGCGCGCATCTTGCCGCTCTTCACGTGCTCGGCGAACTCGCCGATGCCCGAGACGCCTGCCGTCACGTGGCCGCCGATGATCGCCGCCACCGCCTCCCCGCCGCCCTTGAACGGCACGTAGTTGACGCGCTTGGCCTCCACGCCCGCCGCCTGCGCGATGAGGCCCGCCAGGATGTGGTCGGTGCCGCCCGCCGAACCGCCGCCCCAGGACACCTTGCCGGGGTCGGCCTTGAACGCCTTCACCAGGTCCGCCATCGTCTTGTGCGGCGAGGAGGCCGGAACCACGATCACCTCCCATTCGCTGGTCAGGCGCGCGATCGGCGTCACCTGGGCGAGGGTCACCGGGGATCTCTGCAGGTAGGTGCCGCCCACCATCACCATCCCGCCGATCATCACCGCGTTGGGGTCGCCCTTGGCGTTGACGAACTGGGCGAGGCCGATGGCCCCCGCCGCGCCGCCCTTGTTCTCGAATTGCACGCCCGACACCAGCTTGGCGCTTTGCATGGCCGCGGCGAGGTGGCGACCGGTCTGGTCCCAGCCGCCGCCGGGGTTGGCGGGAATCATCATCTTCAGGCTGGGCTGGGCCGCCGCAACGCCTGCAAACAGCGACAGCACAAGGAACTTTGCGAGCTTGAGCATGGTCTGCCTCCGGAGTGGCTCGAACGGATTCTAGTCCACGTCCGATTCTTTGCGATAATGCGCCCCCTTTGAAGCTGGCGTGCATCGATGATCCGCATTGAAAACCTGGTGAAGACCTTCGGCGCCAAGCGCGCCGTGGACGGCGTGTCGTTCGCCGTCGAGCGCGGCGAGGTGCTGGGCTTTCTCGGCCCCAACGGCGCCGGCAAGTCCACCACCATGCGCATGATCACCGGGTTTTTTCCGCCCAGCGCCGGCCGCATTTCGGTGGGCGGCCACGACGTGGTCGACTCGCCGCTCGAGGCCAAGCGCCTGATCGGCTACCTGCCGGAGGCGGCGCCTTCGTATCCCGACATGACGGTGGCAGGTTTCCTGGGCTTTGCCGCCGACATGCGCGGCCTGGACGGTGCCGCGCGCAAGCAGGCCCTCCAGCGCGTGGTCGACCTGTGCTTCCTGTCTTCGGTCCTGTACCAGTCGATCGACACGCTGTCCAAGGGCTACAAGCATCGCACCTGCCTGGCGCAGGCGCTGATCCACGACCCCGAGGTGCTGGTCCTCGATGAACCCACCGACGGCCTCGACCCGAACCAGAAGCACGAAGTGCGAAACCTCATCCGCGAGCTCGGCCGCACCAAGGCGGTGGTGTTCTCCACCCACATCCTCGAGGAAGTCGACGCGGCTTGCACGCGCGCCATCATCATCGATCGCGGCCGCATCGTCGCCAACGGCACGCCGGCGGAACTGCGCGCGCTGTCGGCGCACGCCGGCGCGGTCACCTTGCATGCGGCAGGCGCCAGCGCCGAGAAGCTCGCCGCGCTGGGTCACGTGGAGCCGGTGAACGGCGCGTTCCGCGTGACGCCGAAGGACAAGGGGGCCGCCGGGCAGCTGGCGCTCGCAGTCGTCGAGCTTGCCCGGCGCGAAGGCTGGAAGCTCGACGCGCTGCACACCGAGGAAGGCCAGCTGGACGAGGTCTTTCGCAGCCTCACGCTACCCGACACGGTGAAGAAATGACTGCCTGGCATGCCATCCGCACCATCGCGAAGCGCGAGCTGGTCGCGTACTTCACCTCGCCCGTGGCTTACGTGTTCCTGGTGATATTCCTGTTGCTCACGGGATTCCTCACCTTCACCGCGGGCGCCTTCTTCGAGCGCGGTGAAGCGGGCCTGGGCGCCTTTTTCGGCTGGCACCCGTGGGTCTACCTGGTGTTGGTGCCGGCGATCGGCATGCGGCTGTGGGCCGAAGAGCGCCGCGCGGGAACGCTGGAGCTGCTGCTCACGCTGCCGGTGGCCGCGTGGCAGGCGATCCTCGGCAAGTTCCTCGCCTCCTGGGCGTTCCTCGGCATCGCCCTCGCGCTCACCTTCCCGGTGGTGATCACGGTGAACGTGCTCGGCGCGCCCGACAACGGC
>Ga0105106_10003057_pt1 | contig 11993 bp, 13 predicted proteins | sample PPLLaktember2015_5_FD_79109 | JGI IMG/M metagenome (GOLD analysis project Ga0105106, IMG submission 79109) | Freshwater sediment microbial communities from Prairie Pothole Lake near Jamestown, North Dakota, USA - PPLs Lake P8 Core (1) Depth... | ecosystem: Environmental > Aquatic > Freshwater >...
GGGCTACTTCCCCACCCGGAAGACGAGCCAGTACACCGCGTAGATGGCCAGAGCGACACCGAGCACGACGGCAACGATGGTGATGAGCATCCCCAGAGCCTACGCCTCCTCCATCCGGTGAGCACCGCTCGCGGGACCCTAGGTGGCGCACCTCCCTCTACCGCGACCTACGGAGGACGCGTCGTAGGAACGACGTACGTCGGCCTTGCGGGGAAACGGGGATACCGGCCCACGCGCGGCCGCTCTATCGTCGAAGCGACGATGGAAGGGGTGCGTTCGATGGCTTTCGGTTGGGTCCAGGCGATCGCGGCGATCATCGGCTCGCGGAGGATCGACGACGATCGGGGAGCCGTCGCGGCTGAGTACGGGCTCCTGCTCGGGCTCATCGCGCTGGTCATCATCATCGCCGTCACAGCGTTCGGGATCGCCGTCACGGGGCTGTTCCAGGACGGCGCGGACGCCTTCTGAGCTTCCGCCCAGATCGCGATCGGCTCGGCAGCGCCGGGCCGATCGTCGTCGTTCACCCTGCTGGGCGGCGCGTCGTGGAGGGCGGGTAGGCTCGTCGGCGTGCGGGTGACGTCGACGATCGAGGGTCTCAGAGCCGACAGGGTCCGTCGGATGCTGGCCGGCCTGCCGGATGTCCGCGGGTTCGAGGTGGTCGTGAAGCCGCTCCGGTACCGGTGGCGACCACACCTGGCGGCGATGACCGACTTCGAGGCCCGGCGCATCGTCTTGCAGCTCCCCGAGCCGTTCCTGCCGTTCGGCGAGGTCGTGGCCTATGGCGCGAAGCGGCGACCCGGCAAGGCCCTGCGGTTCATCTGGCTGACCGAGGGCGTCACCTTCCGCACGCCGCGAGAGGTCCTGCGGTTCCTGTACCTGCACGAGTGGATGCACTGGTACCTGCATCGTCACCACGGCCGGGGGAACGCCGCCGAGACGACCTGCGATCGGTTCGCGCTGCGCAACTACCGGCGACGAGGGGTGACGACGGAGGACGCCCGCGCCGCGATGCGACGGGCGGCGTAGGGCTCAGGCCGCTCGACAGGCGGCCGCGGTCGCTCCGAAGCTCCCCTGGAGACCCTGGAGCTCCGCGAGACCGAGCCGGGCGTCCTGCAGGACGCTCTCGGCCTCGACCGGCTCTTCCAGGGCCGTCAGGGCGCTCGCCTCGATCGTCCCGAGCTGCGCGAGCGCGGCCGAGAACGCGGCGTCGGCCTGCTCGAGCGCCTGGACGCACGGGGCCGGGAGGGCCTGCGGGGCGGTGGCGCGGCCAAGGGCGAACCCCGCCGCGGCCACCAGGAGCGCTCCCACGACCGCGAGGGCGACGATCCAGACCCGGGAGCGCCGGACCGGCTCCTCGTCCTCGAGCGTCGGGAAGTCCGTGGACGGCTCGAACACGGGCGGTGGCGCCGGACGGCGCATCACCGACGTCGACATGGACCCACCTCCTCACGACCCATGCAACCAGCCACCCCGGCGTCAGGCATCGAGCGAAGGACCCCCGCGCCTTCGGGACCTCGCCCTAGGGCGCCGTGCCGATCGCGCGACGGAGCAGGTCCACGAACTGCTCCATCCGCAGCGCCCGCCGCTGAGGCTCGTTCGGATGCCTGTGGAACAGCCCCGGGTCGAGCTCCGCCGTCACGAGCGCGTCCTGGAACCGATCGGTCAGCCAATCGACCATCGAGGCCGCCATCTCGAGGTCGATGTCCGCACGGACCTCGCCCCGACGGACCCCGAACTCCACGAACTCGAGCGTGCCGTACGGGTCCTCGCTCACCAGATGGCGATTGATCTCGCGCTTCAGCGCCAGGTCCGTCCCGTAGTTGCCGATCAGCGTCACCCGGTAGGGGACCCAGTCGTCCTGCACGAGGTGCTCGGTGCGTTCCAGCCAGTACGTCAGCACTGCCCAGAAGCCCCGGCTCACGACCTCGCGCGGGGCGTCGAGCCACGCCGGCAGCGAGGCCACCGCCTTGCGGTAGGCGGCGAGGAACAGGCCGGCCTTGCTGCCGAAGTGCTGGAAGATCGATCCCTTGGCGATCTGGAGCTCGGCGGCGATGTCCTCGACGCGAGCTCCCTGGTAGCCGTGCTCGGCGAAGTGGCGCATCGCAGCGTCGACGATGAGCTCGCGCTTGGCGGCCGATCGCCCTCCGGGCCGTGACTTCAGGTCATCTGCCACCGGGCCTCCCTGCGTCGAGCGCGCTTCATACGTACGACACGCGAGCCCGGGACGACCTGACCTGGGGTCATGCGGCCGACGAGCTAGGAGGCGCCGGCGCGGGGACGCGGACCCGCCAGCTCCCGCTCCAAGATCTCGACCGCATCGAGCACGTCGCTGCCGAGGTAGACACCCGGGACGTCCCGGCGGGACGCGGGGGCTGCGAACGCGTCGCCGGCGTAGAAGGCCTTCACCCCGGGGATGGCTGCCACCGCGGCGATGGCCTCCACCGCCGCGCGGCGTGTCACGCTGCGCTGCGAGGTGACGATCGCGCCCGACGCCTCCGCGGCCTTGGTCGCGGCGACGAGGGAGGAGGGGGGCGTCAGGGGCCCGAGCACCCTCGTGCCCCAGCCCCTGCGAGCCAGCAGGACACCGAAGGCCTCGAGGCCGATCGTGTGGAGGTCCTTGGGACCGCACGCGAGCACGAGCGGTCGTGGACGGAAGGGCGGCGGCGCCATCGCCGACAGGCGGGCGAGCCACACCCGCACGCTCTCGGTCGCGAGGTGCTCGTGCGCGATGTCGCAGTTGCCGGACACCCAGCGGCTCCCCATCTCCCGCATGGCCGGGAGCGCGACGTCGCGGATCGCCGTCTCGACCCCGAGCGCCTCGGCGGCGCCATCGAGCGCCTCGCGCAGGCCGGCGGGATCCAGCCGCATGGCCGATCCCAGGAAGTCGTCGACGTACCGGATCCTCGGCATCCCGCCCCCAGAGCTCCGCGTGAGGACGATCTGGACCGCCTCGCGCGCCGGGTGCCCCCGGGTGATCTCGTCCCGGAGTTGCCGGAGCAGCTCGACCTCGTGCGACGAGTAGCGACGGTGCTTGCCCCGCGTCCTCCCCGGCGCGGGGAAGCGATATCGGCGCTCCCACGAGCGGATCGTCGGGATCGGGATCCCGAGCTGCGCCGAGACCGAGGAGATCGTGAGCCGAGGCTGTTCGTTCGCGATGGTCTGCACGGGGGGATGGTACTACGGAACGGGCGTGAATCGATGCATGCTGCATAGGTTTAGCGCATGCACCTACGCGGGGCGACCGGGGATACTCACCGTGGCGGTGGATACTTCCGGCCGGCCGAGCAGGACCCCAGCGGGAAGGGTGGAGCGGAACCGATGCGACTGGCACTAGCGGAGATGCGCAGGGCCAAGCTCCGGTTCGGGCTGCTCACGGGGGCCGTGGCCCTGCTCGTGTTCCTGATCATCTTCCAGCAGACGCTCGCGGCAGCGCTGCTCGGCTTCTTCACCGGCGGGCTCGAGAACCAGTCGGCCGAGGTCTTGGTGTACAACCGGGACGCCCGGCGCAACGTGGAGGGCAGCGTGATCCAGCCCGGGCAGCTCGAGGCCGTCGTCGCGGTGGAGGGCGTCGGCACCGCGGCGCCGCTCGGCGAGGGCACGTTCACGGTCCGAGCCGCAGGGGAGCTCCAGGACGCGGTGATCTTCGGCTACGAGCTCGGAGGGCCGGGCGCACCGACCCGACTGGCGGAGGGACGGCTGCCACAGGCCGACGGTGAGGCGGTCGCCAGCTCGGTCGACGCGGACAACGGATTCGGCATCGGCGAGATCGTCGAGGTCGTGCCGGGTGGCTACGAGGTGACCGTGGTCGGCGTGGCAGAGGACAGCCGATTCGCCGTCCTGCCCACCATGTTCACGTCCTTCGCGACGTTCGAGGGGGCGAGCCTCGGTGCGAACCCGGACGCTCGAGCCGTGCCCGCGTCGCTGATCGCCGTCGACCCCGTGCCCGGCGTCGACCCGGCCGAGCTCGCGTCGCGGATCACCGAGGACGTCCCGGGGGTCGAGGCGCTGGACCGGCAGACCGCCGTCGCGTCGTTGCCCGGCGTGTCGTCGATCCGCTCCTCCTTCTCCGTCATCCTCGGGCTGGCGTTCATCGTCGTCGTGCTCATCACCGGGTTCTTCTTCCTCATCCTCACCGTGCAGAAGACGCAGGCGCTCACCTTGCTTCGAGCCGTGGGGGCGAGCGGGGCATACCTGATCGGCAACCTCGCCCTCCAGGTTGCCCTGGTCACGGTCGTGGGCGTCGGTGTGGCGGCCGGGCTGCTCGCCTTCGCCGCGGCCGGCTCGAGCGAGGACTTCCCGATCGAGGCCGACCCGGGGCTCATCGTGACGACGGGCGGGGCGGTGCTCGTCCTGGCTCTCGTCGCCTCCCTCGCCTCGGTTCGCCGCGTGACGCGCATCGATCCCGCGACCGCGACGACGCGGCCCGCGGGAGGGGGGCTCGCATGAGGCTCGGGTGGAAGGAGCTCGTTCGGCGCCCCGGTCGGTTCATCGCGGCCGGCGGCGCGCTCACCCTCATCGTGATCCTGCTGCTCCTGCTGGGTGGGCTGCTCGACGGCCTGACCAACTCGTCCACCGGGGCGTTCCGAGCGCAGGACGCGCAGCTGATCGTCTACTCGCAGGAGAGCAGGAACTCGCTGCTCCGATCGCGGATCGAGCCCGCCACCGAGGACGGGATCCGGACCGTTGAGGGCGTGTCCTCCGTCTCGGGCCTCGGCGTGGTCCTGATCGGGGGTCGGGAGGCCGGTGGCGAGATCCTGGATCTGGCGGTCTTCGGGTACGAGGAGGCCAACGCCGCCGTCCCTTCCCCGCCGGAGCCGGGCGCGGGCTACGCGGATCGGACCCTCGAGTCCGAGGGCGTGAGCCTGGGCGACGTGCTCGAGGTGGGACCGGAGGCAGTGCCCGTGCGGGTGGCTGGCTGGGTGGAGGGCACGACCTACCTCGCGCAGTCGGGCCTGTGGGTGCACCCGGACACCTGGCACGAGGTGCTGGTGACGTCCCGCCCCGACGCCGCGCTGGACCCGGACACGTTCCAGGCCGCGCTCGTGCGCACCGCGGACGATCCCGCTGAGATCGCCGAGCGGATCGGCACACAGGTCCCCGGCACCAGCCCCCTCACGATCGAGGAGGCGATCCTCGCGCTGCCCGGGGTGGAGGCGCAGCAATCCACGTTCGTCCAGATCATCACCGTGACCTTCGTCGTCGCCGGCCTCGTTGTCGCCCTGTTCTTCGCCCTGGTGGTGCTGGAGCGGCTCGGTCTGTTCGGCGTTCTGAAGGCCGTCGGCGCATCATCCCGCACGCTCGCCGCCGGGCTCGTGACCCAGGCGATCCTCGTGGCGGTGGGTGCGTTCGCGCTCGGGGGTCTGATCACGCTCGGGCTCTCGTCGGTGATCCCGGACGAGGTCCCCGTGCAGCTCGAGCCGCGTCGCGCCGTCATCACCGCGATCGGCGTCATGGCGACCGCCCTGATCGGGAGCGCCATCTCGTTCCGCAAGATCATCCGCGTCGACCCCGCCTCGGCGGTGGGAGGGAGTTGAATCGATGCCAGCCCTGGAGATGAACGACGTTCGCAAGGTGTACGGGAGCGGCGAGCAGGCGGTGGTCGCGCTCGAGCACGCGACCCTGCGCGTCGCCGACGACGAGATGGTCGCGCTCGTGGGGCCCTCCGGCTCGGGCAAGACGACGCTGCTCTCGATCGCCGGAGGCCTGCTCGAGCCGACGGAGGGGATCGTCCGCGTCGGTCCGCACGAGATCAACGGCTACGGCCGCAAGGAGCTCACCCGGTTCCGGCGTGAGTTCGTGGGCTTCGTGTTCCAGGGGGCGAACCTGGTCCCCTTCCTCTCGGCGAGGGAGAACCTGCTGGTGGTCAGCGAGCTCGCCGGCGGCGATCGTCGACACGCCCGGCGGCGCGCCGATCAGCTCCTCGAGGAGCTCGGCCTCGCGCATCGGGCCGACAACACGCCGGCCCGGCTCTCGGGCGGCGAGAAGCAGCGGGTGGCGATCGGTCGCGCGCTGATGAACGAGCCCGAGCTCGTGCTGTTCGACGAGCCCACCTCAGCCCTCGACACCAAGCTGGGCGAGCAGGTGATGGAGCTGATCCGCAAGGAGGTGAAGGGGCGCGGGACTGCCGCGATCGTGGTGACGCACGATGCGCGCATGACGCACTTCGCCGACCGGACGGTGGAGATCACCGACGGTCGCCTCGTCGCCTGAGGTCCGGGCCTCCGCCGCCCGCTACCGGTCCGCGATCGCGGCCAGGACCGCGTCCACCCGGTCGAGTCCCTTCACGGTCTTCTCGATGCCGAAGCCGAACCCGACCCGGAACCCTTTCCCGAGCCCGAACATGTCGCCGGGCACGAGGAGCACGCCCTGCTCCGTCCGGATCCGATCGATCAGGTCCCGCGAGGCGATCGGCAGGTCGTACTTCACGTAGGCGATCGCGCCGGCGACCGGTCGCGCGTAGTGGAAGACCTCGCCGTGCGCCGCGATCCACTCCTCCACGGGCGGGAGGTTCGTGCGGATGATCGCGCGGGTCCGGGCGAGGAGCGTCTCCCGCACGTCGGGCTCCATCGCGACCGCCGTCAGACGGTCCGAGACCGCGCTCGGCGTGAGGGTCGAGTAGTCGTGCCGGATCCACACCTTGCGGATCAGGTCCGCGGGGGCGACGACCCAGCCGCTCCGCAGACCCGGCATGGCGAAGGCCTTCGAGAGACCGCTCGTCACGACCACCTTGTCGTAGCGGCCCCAGAACGTCGGCGAGGCGACGTCCGTGTCCACCTCGGCGCCGCGGTAGATCTCGTCGGCGACGATCCACGCCCCCGCCCGCTCGGCCACGGCGACGACCGCGTCCATCTCCTCCTCCGAGAGGACCGCGCCGGTGGGGTTGTTGGGGTTACAGACCATGATGGCCTTCGTGCGCCTCGAGACCGCCCGCTCCAGGCCGTCCACGTCCAAGGCCCAACGCCCGTCGCGCAGGCGCAGCTTGAAGGTGTCTGTGGCACGTCCGAAGTGGCGGCCGAGCCCCCATCCCTGCAGGTAGTTGGGCACCATGAACGCGAGGCGATCGTCGCGGTCGAGCAGGGTCCACAGGACGAGCAGGTTGGCCTCCGATCCGCCGTTCGTGACCGTCACCTGCTCCGGCGTGGCGTCCGGATACCAGGCGGCGATGGCGGCCCGTGTCTCCTCAGATCCCTCGGACAGCGGGTACGCGAGCGCCGTCGACAGGAACGCCTCGGCGTCCGCGTCCGGGCCGAGCAACCCACGGATCGTCAGCGGCGAGACGCCCGACTCCGACAGGTCGTACTCCACCAGATGCCAGTAGAGCGACTGCATCCGCTCCATCTGGAACAGGTCGATGCGAGCCATCACGCGCCTCCTCGTCGTCCCGCCGACCCTAGCATCGGGATCCCTCCGGCGGGCACGGTCCGAGCGGCGCGCGGGCATCGAGCGAAGTAGGCTCGCGGCGAGATGGGCGGAGCTGTCCGGATCCTGCGCGAGGGCGACGTCCGCGCGGCGCTCGACATGGCCTCGTGCGTCGACGCTGTGGAGCGCGCCTTCGCGGCCTACGCGACGGGCGGCGCGGAGCTCCCCGACGTGATCCACCTCGGGATCCCCGAGGCGGAGGGCGAGATCCACGTGAAGGCGGGGCACGTGCACGGTCTGCCGTACTACGCGGTGAAGGTCGCGAGCGGGTTCTACGGCCTCGAGCCGCCCGCCATCGACGGTCTGGTGGCCGTGTTCGACGCGCGCGACGGCGCCCCCGTCGCCTTCCTGTTGGACGGCGGGCTGGTCACGGACCTGCGGACCGGTGCGGCGGGCGGCGTCGCGGCGCGGCACCTCGCGCCCGAGCGGGTCGTCACGGTCGCCGTGATCGGCACCGGCCTGCAGGCCCGATACCAGCTCGACGCCCTCGCGGTGGTGCGACCGGGGTTCGAGCACGTCCGTGTCTGGGGGCGCGATCGGGAGCACGCGACCCACTGCGTGGACGACCTGCTCGCACGCCCCGGCCTCCCGGAGGGGTGCCGCTACGGGGTCGCCGACACGGTCGAGGAGGCCGTCGACGGCGCGGACGTGATCATCACCTGCACCGCGAGCCGGGAGCCGCTCCTGTCCGCGGGATGGTTGAGGTCCGGCGTCCACGTGACGGCGCTCGGCTCGGACGGCCCGGAAAAGCGGGAGCTCGAGGCCGAGGTCCTGGCCCGCGCCGACGTGCTCGTCGTGGACAGCAGGGCGCAATGCGCGAGGATCGGCGAGCTCCATCACGCCCTGGACGAAGGGGCCGTGACCTCGCCCGAGGACGCCGTCGAGCTGGGGGAGATCTGCGCGGGGCTGGCCCCCGGGCGCACGTCGGATGATCAGCTCACCGTGTGCGACCTGACCGGCGTGGGGGTCCAGGACGTCGCGGCCGCCAACGTCGTCATGGAGCGGGCCGGGGGTGGCGACGCGATCGAGCTCTAGCCGGTCGCCGACATCCCTTCGCTGAGGCGCCGCACGATCTCGGTGTGCAGGAGGCCGTTGGTCGACAGGACCGAGGACCCGTGGGCGAGCGGGCCCCCCTCGAAGGTGGTGACCCGGCCTCCGGCCTCCTCCACGACGACCCGCAGCGCCGCCCAGTCCCACGTCGCGAGCGCCGGCTCGAGCATCGCCTCGGCCGATCCCCGCGCGACGAGCATGTGCCCCCAGAAGTCCCCGAACCCCCGCTCGCGCCGTGCCTCCCCGATGAGCTCGACGAACGACGAGCGGTACGGCCCCCCGAGCAGCTCGGGGACCTCGGCGTACAGGACGAACGCATCGGGGATCCGATCGGCGCCGGACACGTGGATCGGCTCTCCGTTCAGGCGCGCGCCAGTCCGGCTCGCGGCCGTGTAGCGCTCGCCCAGAGCGGGGGCGTTGACCACCCCGACGACCGGCACGTCGTCCACGGCGAGCGCGATGAGGTTCGCCCACACCTGCACGCCGTCGGCGAAGTTCCGGGTCCCGTCGATCGGATCGACGATCCAGCGACGGTCGGAGTCGCCCTCGAGCCCCGCCTCCTCGCCGAGCACCGCGTCGGCCGGGAACCGCTCGCGCAGCGCGTCGCGCACGAACCGTTCGACGGCGATGTCGGCCTCCGTGACCGGGCTGTGGTCCGGCTTCTCCCGGACGTCGAACGTGCCACGGAAGAACGACATCGCGATCCGGCCCGCCTCGTCGGCGAGCTCGTTCGCGAACGCGAGCTCCTGCTCGAACATCCTGGGGCAGCCTACCGGGGATGGTGTCCCGACCGGGCGCCCGACCTGTTCGCGGGTACCCTTGAGGCTCGATGCAGACGACCGTCGAAGAGACCGAGAAGCACACCGTCAAGCTGACCGTCGAGGTCGAGCCCGAGCGCGTCGGCAAGGACCTCGATCGCGCGTACCGGAAGGTCGCGCAGCAGGTCAAGATCCCCGGCTTCCGCAAGGGCAAGGTGCCTCGGCGCGTCATCGACGCGCAGATCGGCCGCGAGGCCGTGCTGGGCGAGTTCCTGGAGGACGCGGTGCCCGAGTACTACCGGGAAGCGCTCCGCGAGAACGAGCTCGCGCCCATCGCGCAGCCCGACATCGACCTCGAGCAGGTCGAGGAGGGACGGCCGTTGGTCTTCACCGCGACCGTCGAGGTGCGACCGCGGCTGCGGCTCGAAGAGCGGGACTACAAGGGGATCAGGGTCGTCAAGCCCTCGGCCGAGGTGACGGAGCACGAGGTGGGCGAGCTCCTGGACTCGCTCCGCGAGCGCTTCGCGGAGCTCGAGACGGTGCAGCGCCCCGGGGGCACCGGCGACTACGTCGTGATCGATCTGCGTGCGCACGTCCACGAGGAGGAGGTGCCGGAGGCGACGCGGCCGGACTACCTGTACGAGCTGGGCGCGGGGGAGTTCACCGGCGCGCTCGACGAGCAGCTGGAGGGCAAGCGCGCCGGGGAGATCCTGAAGTTCAACGCGACCCTCGACGAGCGGTTCGGCGAACGCGCCGGGCAGGAGGTCTCCTTCCAGGTCCTCGTGAAGGAGGTCAAGGGCAAGAAGCTGCCCGCCGCGGACGACGACTTCGCCAAGACCGCATCGGAGTTCGACACCCTGGACGAGCTCCGCGGCGCGCTGCGCGAGCAGCTCGAGGGCAACAAGCAGCGGGCCGTCGACTCTGCCGTGCGCGACCGGGTGCTCGATGCGCTCGTGAGCTCGGTGGAGGTCGACCTGCCTGAGTCGCTGATCGACGATGAGACCGAGCACCGGGTGATCCACGCGAAGGAGCGAGCGCAGCAGCTCGGCCTCACCCTCGAGCAACTGCTCGAGGTGCAGGGGATCGACGAGCTGCGGTTCCGGGCCGATGCGCGTGCGCACGCGACGCGCGCGATCAAGGCCGACCTGGCGCTCGAGGCCGTGGCCCGCGGCGAGGACCTGCAGGTCACGCCCGAGGAGCTCGGTCGGGAGATCGGCCAGCTCGCGGAGGCGCTCGGTCGGGACGCGAAAGAGGTCGCGACGTCCCTGGACCGCTCCGGCCAGGTCGTATCACTGGCCGGTGATATCATCCGCTCGAAGGCGCTGGATGTGCTCGTCGAGCACGCGGAAGTCACGACCGGGGACGCCACCGAGGAGGCCGACGCCCCCGAGGCGCCGTCCGGATCCCCCCAAGACGAGTCAGCGGAGGAAGGGCCATGAAGGACTATCTCGTTCCCGTCGTCATCGAGCAGACGAGCCGCGGGGAGCGCTCGTTCGACATCTACTCTCGGTTGCTGAAGGAGCGGATCGTGTTCCTTGGGACGCCGATCGACGATGCCGTCGGCAACCTCATCATGGCGCAGCTCCTCCACCTGGAGAGCGACGACCCGGACAAGGACATCAACCTGTACATCAACTCGCCGGGCGGTGATATCACGGCGCTGTTCGCGATCTACGACACGATGCAGTACATCAAGCCGGACGTCTCCACCATCGTGATGGGGCAGGCGGCCTCGGCCGCCGCCGTGCTCCTGCTCGCCGGGACGAAGGGCAAGCGGTACGCGCTCCCGCACTCGCGGGTCCTGCTTCACCAGCCGCACGGCGGCGCGCAGGGTCAGGCCGTCGACATCGAGATCCAGGCCAAGGAGATCGGTCGGTATCGGAGGCTGCTCGACCAGCTGATCGCCGAGCACACCGGCCAGCCGCTCGAGAAGGTCGGCAAGGACACGGACCGCGACTTCATCCTGACGGCCGAGGAGGCGCTCGAGTACGGCGTCGTGGACGAGGTCATCACGAGCCGCAAGATCAAGCCCGAACTGGCAGCGGCCGCCGCCAGCACGTCGTAGGATTCGTGGTTGGACGGCCGGGACTCGCCCGGCCGCTCGGCTCAGGGGGCTCAGGGGCATGGCGAGGATCGGCGAGTCGGATCTGCTGAAGTGCTCCTTCTGCGGGAAGAGCCAGAAGCAGGTCAAGAAGCTCATCGCCGGCCCCGGCGTCTACATCTGCGACGAGTGCATCGATCTCTGCAACGAGATCATCGAGGAGGAGCTCGCCGAGACCTCCGAGCTGAAGCTCGAGGAGCTCCCCAAGCCCGCCGAGATCTACACCTTCCTCGGCGAGTACGTGATCGGGCAGGAGCAGGCGAAGAAGGTCCTGTCCGTCGCCGTGTACAACCACTACAAGCGGATCCAGGTCGGGGCCAAGGACGCGGACGTCGAGCTGCAGAAGTCCAACATCATGATCCTCGGCCCGACCGGCTGCGGGAAGACCCTCCTCGCCCAGACGCTGGCGAAGATGCTGAACGTCCCGTTCGCGATCGCCGACGCGACGGCGCTCACCGAGGCCGGCTACGTCGGTGAGGACGTCGAGAACATCCTGCTGAAGCTCATCCAGGCGGCCGACTACGACGTGAAGAAGGCCGAGACCGGCATCATCTACATCGACGAGGTCGACAAGATCGCGCGCAAGTCAGAGAACCCGTCGATCACGCGGGACGTCTCTGGGGAGGGCGTGCAGCAGGCGCTGCTGAAGATCCTCGAGGGGACCA
>Ga0105106_10003058_pt1 | contig 11991 bp, 9 predicted proteins | sample PPLLaktember2015_5_FD_79109 | JGI IMG/M metagenome (GOLD analysis project Ga0105106, IMG submission 79109) | Freshwater sediment microbial communities from Prairie Pothole Lake near Jamestown, North Dakota, USA - PPLs Lake P8 Core (1) Depth... | ecosystem: Environmental > Aquatic > Freshwater >...
TCCTTCCCACGGACGAGCCGACGACCCTGTGGACCGACGCGGGGATGACCCAGTTCAAGAACGTCGTCCTCGGCCTGGAGACGCGGAGCTATGCCCGCGCTGGCGCTGTCCAGAAGTGCATGCGCGTCAGCGGGAAGCACAACGACCTTGAGACCGTCGGCCGGACCGCCAAGCACCACACGTTCTTCGAGATGCTCGGCAACTTCTCCTTCGGAGACTATTTCAAGAAGGAGGCCGTCGCCTTCGCCTGGGAGCTCATGACCGGCGTCTTTGCCCTCGACCCGGTCCGGCTCTACGCCACCGTCTACGAGGAGGATGACGAAGCCAATGCGATCTGGTCCCGGGACGTCGGTGTCCCTCCGGACAGGATCTTCCGGTACGGGAAGAAGGACAATTACTGGTCCATGGGCGAGACCGGCCCGTGCGGCCCCTGCTCTGAGATCCACTGGGACCTCGGCGAGGACATCGAGCCGGGCGATCCGCGCGCCCTCATCGAAATGGGGAGCGACCGGTTCGTCGAGCTCTGGAACCTTGTCTTCATGGAAAAGAACCAGGACGGGAAGGGAGGGCTCACCCCGCTCCCGTCGCCGTCCATCGACACCGGGATGGGCCTCGAACGGATGGCCGCCGTCCTCCAGGGCAAGCGGAGCAACTACGACACCGACCTCTTCATGCCGCTCATCGAGGCGATCTCTGAGTCGGCCCGGCGGGACTATCCCGCCGGAGACGCCGGCGACGTCTCGGTCCGGGTCATCGCCGACCATGTCCGGGCCGTGACGTTCCTCGTAGGCGACGGCGTGAGCCCGGCCAACGACGGCCGCGGCTATGTCCTGCGGCGCCTCATCCGCCGGGCCTTCCGGCACGGGAACCTGATCGGCATAGACCGGCCTTTCCTTTACAAGCTCACAAGCGGGGTGGGCGACATCATGAAGGACGCCTATCCCGAGCTCCTGGCTTCCATGAACTATATCTCCCGGGTCTGCCTGGCCGAGGAGGAACGATTCGCCTCGACTTTGGCCTCCGGGCTCCGTATCTTCGACCAGTTCGCCGCCGAGACCCGGAAGGAGAACCGGACGACGATCTCGGGCGACCGGGCCTTCAAGCTTTACGATACCTTCGGCTTTCCTCTCGATCTCAGCGAGGAACTGGCGGCCGAAGGGGGGCTCTCCGTCGACGCGGCGGGCTTTTCGAGGGAGCTCGAGGTCCAGAAGGACAGGGCCCGGCTGTCCTGGAAGGGCGAGGCCAAGCAGAAGGCCAGGATGGCCTACGAAGAACTGAAGGGGCTCTCCGTCCGGTCCGAAGCTCACGAGACCGCCGAGATCCCCGACGCCGAAGTCCTTGCGATCCTTAAGGACGGGAAGCGCGCTGCCCGGCTCGGACCCGGAGAGGAAGGGGAAGTCGTCCTCGACCACACGCCTATTTACGCCGAGGCGGGGGGACAGGTCGGGGACACCGGCGTCCTCAAGAACGGCCTGTTTTCCGGGCTGATCGCGAACGCCTTTTACCTGACGCCCGAGCTCGTCGCCCACCGGGTCAAAGCCTTGGCCGGAACCTTGGCGCCTGGGGACCGGGTCGATGTCCGGGCCGACCTCGATCGCCGGAGGGCCATCTCCGGGAACCACACCGCGACCCACCTCCTCCACGCGGCCCTGCGCCAGGTCCTAGGGGACCACGTCAAGCAGGCGGGGTCCCTCGTCTCGGACAAGCGGCTGAGGTTCGATTTCTCCCACTTCGCGGCCTTGAGGCCCGAGGAGATCCGCAAGGTCGAGGACCTGATCAACGAGAAGATCCGAGAGGACCTCGCCGTCACGACGCGCGTCACGTCCCTCGATGAGGGTATTCGAGAGGGGGCGATGGCCATCTTCGAGGAGAAGTACGGAGAGACCGTCCGGCTGGTCCGGGTCGGCGACTTCAGCAAAGAGCTTTGCGGGGGGATCCACGTGCATTCCTCGGGAGAGATCGGGCTGTTCAAGATCCTCTCGGAATCGAGCGTCGCGGCCGGGATGCGCCGGATCGAGGCCGTGACAGGCGAGGAGGCGTTCCTCTACGTCCGGGAGCTCGAGGACCTGTTGGCGGGCGTGGAGCAAGGGCTCGGCGTCCCCAGGCGGGAGGCCGCGGCCCGGATCGATAAGCTCCGGGCGGCCCTCGAAGAGGCCGAAAAAGAGAACAGGGCCCTGCGCCGGAAGCTCGCCCAGGAGCAGTTCGGGGACGCAGGCGACGATGTCCGGACCGTCAAGGGCATCCCCGTGCTGGTCCGGAAGGCCGAGGGCCTCGACATGACCGAGCTCAGGGATCTCTCGGATTCGTTGAGACAGAAGCTCGGCACGGGGATCGTCATCCTCGGGTCCGCCCAGGGGAGCAAGGCCTTCCTGGTCGTTTCGGTCTCGAAGGACCTGACGTCCCGGATCCAGGCCGGTGCCCTCATCAGGGAACTCGCCCCGCTCTTCGGCGGCGGGGGCGGCGGCCGCCCGGATTTCGCCCAGGCCGGGGGATCGGACGCCGCGGCCCTGGACGATGCGCTTACCGAGAGTTGCGCCATGGTCGAAAAGCTGGTCCGGGAGTGACCCCCTAAATCACCCCAGGGGGGGATTGCATTATCCGGGGCGTTTTGGCATGATGAGATCAGAACATCCATGAAAAAAGAGCTTGTCGCCGGGATCATCTTCCTTTTTGTGGGGGTTTCCCTGTCTCTTCGGGCCCTGCCCGGGGACACCTCGCGGAGGACGTACGATCCGGTGATCAGGAAGGTGGCGAAGAAGCACGGCATCGAACCGGAGCTCATCCACGCCATCATCCGGGCCGAGTCCAACTACGAGAGTACCGCCGTGTCCCCGAAAGGCGCCATTGGGCTCATGCAGCTCATGCCGGCCACCGGGAAGGCCTACGGCGTCAACGATTTCGTGGACCCCGAGGAGAACATCGAGGGGGGGACGAAATACCTCAAGGACCTGATCAAGCTCTATCAGGGGAAAACGAGCCTCGTCCTGGCCGCCTACAACGCCGGACAGGAAGCCGTCAAAAGATACAAGGGCATCCCGCCATACCCGGAGACGCGGAACTACATCAAGAGGATCCAGTCGGGCTACAAGAACGCGAATATCCGCACCCGCACCATCATCTACAAGTATTATGACGTCGACGGGAAGCTCGTCCTCACCAACGACCCGCGCCTTTATGCCATGAACAAGCCCGGTTGATCCGGCGCCGCGACGATCCTGCAATTCGAGCTTGATGAGCACCGGTCTGTTGGAACGGGTTCGCCTGTCCGGAAGCCGAGACGGGCCGGACGGACGTTCAGGTCGCCGGATAACCCTTGACGAGCATGGCCCCAGGCACGATCTCGAACGTCGCCGGTAGGCTGCCCAGCTGTTCGCCGTCGAGCTCGAGGAGGACGTCGTCCTCCGTCCGGGACAGCGCCTCGACGCGGCGGCCGCGGATGAGGCTGATCTTGGGGTGGGAGAGGTGACTGCCGTTGATGAGCTTCCAGCCGTGGCGGCAGAACTCGAGGAACCTCATGCCCTTGACGAGGACCGTGTCGAATAACCCGTCGTCGAGGCTGGCCTCGGGGGCGACTTTCATGCCCTTGCCGAACACCCTGCCGTTGGCGATTGCGCCGATCAGGTATTCGTTATCCGGAAGCTCGCGGCCGTCGATGCGGATCGCGAGCCTCTTGTTCCGGTATTGGACCATGGTCTCAACCAGGCAGCGGACGTAGGAAGAGGCCCGGCGCTCCAGGCGCCGCTCGTTGACCTTCCGGACGACCTCGCCGCCGATCCCGAAGTCGGCGATGTTGAGGAACACGCGCTCCATCGGCGTGCCGGAGGTCGACCGGAACGTCGCCCGGCCGACATCGATCCGGGCCGAGGGGGCCTCGGTGATCACCTTGAGGGCGTCCTTGAGCCGGGACGGGATGTTCAGGCTCTTGGTCAGGTCGCAGCCGGTCCCCGAGGGCACGATGCCCAGGCTGGTCTCGGGGTTGATGATCCGCGTGTCCTCGTAGAAGCCGTTGGCGATCTCGTGCATTGTCCCGTCGCCGCCGACTCCGATGATGAGCTCCGAGCCGTCCTTGATGGCGGCGCGGGTCAGTTCGATGGCCTCGAAGGGTTTCTCCGTGAAATCGTAGCGGAATTCCTTGACGAAGTGGCGGAGGGCCTCCTTGATCTCGGCCCAGCGGCGGCGGGTCCTGCCCCGGTTGGATTCCGGGTTGACGATGACCCTGGTCTTAAGGCGCAACGTTCGCTCCCTGGGGGGGCTGGGGTTTGCGGCCGAATAGGGATGCCCCGATGACCCCGCCGAGCGCTCCGACCGCCGCGAAGAGGACCGCGGACAGGAAGAGCCCGAGGAAGAACATGGCGACGGAGAAGCCCCCGGCGCTCCTGTCGAGCCAGTTCTCCCAACCCGAAGGCATTTCATCGGCGAATTCGGACAGGCGGTCGATCATCCGGCGCATCACGGCCAGGTTGAGCCCGCGGAGAGGGATGCTGACGAGAGAATCGATCACCGCCGCCGAAAGCCCGGCCAGGGCTCCGACGACGGCCCCGTCCCCCGCGTTGAGAGAGACCGGCGATTCCTTTGCCAGTAGATAGGCGGCCAGCATAGCCCCCCCGATGATCCAGAAACAGCACAGGCAGTTCAGGAAGGGAAGCCCCGAGAGGATGCCCGCGACCGCGCCCCCGAGGAGCGCGGGCGTGAGCATTGAGGGACGTTGTTCTTTCATGCTTTGATCTCCTCGACCGATCCGCCATATTCTATGACGTTAATCCCGCGAATTCAAGCGGGGCTACGGACGCGGGGCCGGAAACCCGGGAAACGCATCGCGAGTTCGTGCAGGCCGGCGATGAAATAAGGCGGCAGGACGGTACCCCAGAGCAGGCCGGTGGCGAAGCGGACGCCGATCGGGCTCGACCAGAGTCCCAGGATATTGCCGGCCCCGTCCAGGGCGATTGGGAGGGAGGCCAGGAGAAGCGTCCGGATTGCCGGCGGGGACGGACGGGCGAACCCCCTGAAGAACGGGTAGAGCAGAGCTCCCAAGGCGAATCCGACGTCGATCCCGAAACAGCGCCCGCAAACGGCCATAGGGTAGCCGGCCAGGTGGAGGCATCGTCCGGAGTCCTGGTGGCACAACGGGGCGAAAACGGCGTAAAGCAGGGCGGATAGCCGGGGAGACCGCAAGCGGAGGGCGGGGGCGGCAAGCGTCATAAGGACCAGGGCCGCGCTTCCTAGGAGAGCGAAGAGCCAGACGGCGAGTGTCGCCCGCCTCTCCTTCGTCGTGATGGGAACCGTCTCGCCGCCCATCCGTCAGTCCAACCCCTTCATCCTGATCCAGGCAGCGTAGCCTATGAAGACGAGGGCGTTTATGGTCGGGATCGACAGGGCCATGAACCGGGCATACAGCCCTCGGCCCATCAGGTCGAACAGGGAAAGCCCGAATACGCAGAAGTTGACAACAAGAAAAACCCGTGCCGGACCGGATAGGGCGCCGAAACGCTTCAACACGAGCATGATGATGAGGACGGAGGAAAGAAGCGTATAGTCCCAGCCGAGCGGAGAGATGAGCGGGATGAACGCGAGGAGCACTCCGGACTCGAGGACCATCGGGTCCTTGACCCTCCGGCCCCGGGCCATGAGCCCGAGGAATCCCAAGGCGAGAGCGGCGACGCCCAGAAGATACAGGGTCCCGGACAGGCCCGGCCGGCCGGTCCACTTCGTGAACATGGCGATGAGGGAAATGTTGTCCTGGGTGGCGAGGAGAGTCGGGGTCGACCGCGACAACGATCCGATCCATTCCCGGTGGACGAGCAGGTTGCCGGAAAGTCCGTAGTATAGAGAGGGGCCCAGGAACGCCAGGGCCAGGGCGGCGAAGCCGGCGCCGAGGGTTCGCCATTTCCTCCGGAGGACCCAGTAGGGGAGGTAAATGGCCGCGTACGGCTTCAGAGCCGTGGAGACTCCCCAGAGAGCCCCAGCGGCGCCCTCGCGGCGGGGCGAGGGGCGGCTCCGGACAAGGAGGAGGACCATCCCGAGCATGAGGGCCGTGATAAGGGCGTTGATCTGGCCGAGATAGAGCTCACGTAGGAAGCATTTAGCCAGGATCAGAGGCGGGGCGATCCTGATCAAGAGGACCTGCCTACCCTCCGGCCGGGCGAGGGCGAACGCGAATTGAAAGACCAGGACCGTCGAGCCGAGCACGACGAGGAACCAGGCTGTTTTGGCGGCGTCCGGAGGGAGCAGGGAGACGGGGACGTAGAGGAGGGCGGAAAAGGGCGGGTACTTGAACTGATAATGGCCGTCCTCGCCGCGATAGAGGGATTCTCCGGTCCGGATCCGCCTCCCGGCCTCGTAGTTCACTTCGAAGTCCACCATGCCTCGGCGCCCCCGCAGGAGGAAGAGACAGGCGCAGAGGGCGAGCGCGGCGAGGAGAAGGGCAAGAGGCAGGCGGTTCTTTCCCATGGGCCTTTTCAACCTAGCCGACAGCGGGGGATTTGTCAATCGGGCGACCGGAGGGTGGCTCCTGCGCTGTTGACTTTGCCCACCGGCCGCGTGTAGATTGAGGGCAAGCAAGATTTCTCGGCTTTCCTTTGCGTGCAAGAAGGAGGTGGCGATGAAGTCCTGTAAGGGTTGGGGAATTCTGTTTTTGATCGCACTGGCGGCGGCGCTCCCGGCGCCCGCCGTCTCCCAAACGGTCGAGGCCATGAAGGTCCTGGACCAGTGCTCACCGGGCGCCGTCTCGATCTTATTCCTGGGGGAGAATAAGCAGGAGATCGCCAGGGGATCGGCGTTCGCCCTCTCCGAGGACGTGGTCGTTACGAGCTATCACCTGGTCAGCCGGGCCTTCGACGCCGAGGCGACCAACGCCAAGGGGAAAAAGCTCAAGGTCGATGGGATCGCGGCGATCTCGAAAGCCAGCGACATCGCCCTCCTCAAGCTCAAGGGCAAACTTGCGCCGCTCGCCGTGGCTACGGGGGAGGCCCCTGCCGTCGGCGCACGCATCTTCGCGGTCGGTGCCAACGAGACGGGTCAGATCGTCGTTTCCGAGGGGACGATCCGGGGATTCCTCGAGATCGAGCCCGGCCTAAGATGCCTGGATGTCTCCCTGACCGTTCCGGCATCGTTCTCGGGAAGTCCCGTCGTCGACATCGACGGCCGAGTGATCGGTATCGTCCTGGCTCTCGAACGGCTGAAGAGCGTCGTCCCGGCCAGCGCGTTCTCGAGCCTCTCCGGTGCGGCCAAGGCGACTCCCCTCAAGGACGCCGTGCGCGAGGATTACTTCGCGGGGCTCGAGGGGTCTTATCTCGCCGGCAGGCTTGCGGCCTTGCTGGACGAGACGATGGCCGCCCGGATGTATCTGGAAAAGGCCGTCAGCCTCGACCCGTCGCTCGTCGAGGCCCACGCCCTGCTGGCCACGGTCTATTCGAAGCAGAGGGATGTTGCCGCTGCGGCGGATGCCTATGGAAAGGTCATCGGCCTCGATCCGGGACGGGTCGCCGCGCACCACAGCCTCGGATCCCTGTATCTCCGCATCCAACGCTTCGGCGACGCCATCGCTTCTCTTGAGAAAACCGTCGCGCTCGATCCGAGCCGCACGGAGGCTTTCCTGGACCTTGGCACGGCCTATGAGGAGTCCAAGGACTATGCCAAGGCTGCCGAAGCCTATGAAAAATACATCGCCCTGAAACCCGAGAATGCCTGGACCGGTCAGCTTCGGCTGGGGCTCTGCCGTCTGGAGCTCAACCAGCCGGAGGCCGCCGTGGCGGCCCTGTCCGAGGCCCTGAAACTCCAGCCTAACAATGTGAAGACCAATTTCAGCCTGGCCGATGCCCATGCCCGGGCGAAGAGCCTGGACAAGGCCGAGGCGGTCTATAAGACGCTCGTCGGCCTCAACCCCGAGGGCGCCACGACGTATTACGGCAAGATCATCCAGATGTACGACGAGGCGGGCCAGTACGACAAAGCCATCGAAGCCGCCAGGAAGATCATCGAGATGAACCCGAAGAACGAGCTCGCGGTGTTCAACCTCGGCATCATGTTCCTCAAGCTCCAGCGGATCGACGAGGCCGTCCAGGCGTTCCGGGGCGCGCTGGCCCTCAAGCCGGATTACGCCTCCGCGCAATACAACATCGGTTACAGCTATTCGCTGGACAAGCGCTGGAAGGAGTCCGTCGAAGGCTTCCAGAAGTACATCGCGCTCGCCCCCGACGACCCGCTGGGATACCTCAACGTCGGCGTCGGCCTCATGATGCTCAAGAGCTTCGAGGCGGCCCTGGAGCCCCTGAGGAAATGCATCGAGCTCAAGCCCGACAACGCCGTGGCCCACTACAACCTGGCCATCGTCTACCTGAATCTCAAGGACGATTTCAGCGCCCGGGAGGTCTATAAGACCCTCCTCAACCTCAATCCCGAATACGCCGAACGGCTGAAGAAGCTCCTGCGCTGAACAGTTCATTGACAGGACGGGCCGTTTATGCTAATTCTATGGTCTGATTTCCAGTTCACAGCCTCCTCCTCGACGCCATGCTCCTTGCCGGAAAGGGTCGGACTCAAAGATCCTGCTTCCGAGCATATTATTGAACGAACTGAAGATACGGGCAGGTGGCGGAATTGGCAGACGCGCTAGGCTTAGGACCTAGTTCCTGACGAAGGAGTGCGGGTTCGAACCCCGCTCTGCCCAGGCTCCGCACTCGGGACCGGTAAAGAAGGGATATGTCCATGAATCACGAATCAGGCGCCGAAAAGATCAGGACCGTCAGCCCGAGCCGCAGGGAGATCAACCTCTCGATCCCGCCCGCGGCCGTCGGGGCCGAAATGGAGACGGTCCTCTCGGAATACGCGGCGAAAGCCAAGCTGGCGGGCTTCCGGACGGGCAAGGCCCCCCGGGACCTCGTCCGGGGGATGTTCCTGGACGAGATCCGCAAGGACGCCGCCGACGCCCTCGTTCCCAAAGCCTTCGAAGAGGAGATCAAGGCCGCCGGCCTTCGGCCGGCGAGCGTCCCGGTGGTCCGGGACGCCCATTACGAAGACGACGGGACGCTCCATGCGGTCGTGGATTTTGAGGTCATGCCGGAATTCACCCTGCCGGTCTATACCGGCATCCGTCTCGAACGCCGGGAACCGGCCGTCGAGGACAAGGAGCTCGAAGCCGCGCTCGAGGACCTTCGCCAGCGAGCCGCCGAATACATCCCCGCCGAGGGCAGGGGAGCGGCGGACGGGGATTACGTTGTCGTCGAGATCCAAGGGCGCGACCTGAAGACGAAGAAGGCCTTTCCCCTCGAAAAAGCCGTCGTTCTTGCCGGACACTCTGGGAACGAAGCTTTCCTGAACGAGCACCTCCCGGGATCGAAACCTGGAGAGGAGCGGATTTTCACGGCGACCCATCCGGCTGACCACCCCAATAAAAAGCTCGCCGGGAAGGACGTGGAGTACCGGCTCAAGGTCCAGTCCATTAAGGAAAAGAAGCTTCCCCCCCTCGACGACGACCTGGCCAAGACGGTGGGCGACTTCAAGAGCCTGGACGAGCTGAAGGACAAGCTCCGGGAGCGGCTCCTCGATTCCAAGCGGGCCTCGGAGAGGAATCGGATGGCTTCCGAGATCCTGGCCAAGATCTCGGTCGGGGTCGAGGTCGAACTTCCTGAGAGCCTGGTCGAAGAGGAGACCCGGGCCGTCCTCAAGCGCATCCTGAGCGCCTATCCCCAGGCCCGATTGGGCGAGGAACAAGCCCGCGGTCTTGCGGCGGAGGGCCGGAAGCAGGCGGAGCGGAACGTCCGGAACAACCTCGTCCTGAGCCGGATCGCCGAAAAGGAGGGGATCGCGGTCTCGGAGTCCGAGGTCGAAGAGGAAATGAAAAGGCTTGCCGAGGCCAACCAGGTGCCTTTGGCCAGGGTGGTCGAAACGGTGAACAGGGAGGGCCGGCGCGGGGATATCGAGGAGACCCTTCTCTTCGGTAAGACCATTGACTTTTTATTGGGGCAAGCTATAATAGAATAAGAATCTTACAGAATGACGCTGATTCCCTTCGTCGTCGAGCAGGATGGCCGCAACGAGCGGGCCTACGACATATATTCCCGGCTCCTGAAGGACCGGATCATCTTCATCGGGGCCGAGATAGGTGACGAGGTCGCCAACGCGGTCATTGCCCAGATGCTCTTCCTGGAGGCGGAGAACCCGGACAAGGAGATCTCTCTTTACATCAACTCTCCGGGAGGCTCCGTCACGGCGGGCCTGGCGATCTACGATACGATGCAGTTCGTGAGCTCGGATATCGCGACGCTCGTCGTGGGCCAAGCTGCGAGCATGGCCGCAGTCCTACTGGCGGCAGGGACGGCCGGGAAAAGGCACGCCCTGCCCAACGCGAGGGTCGTCCTGCACCAGCCCTTCGGAGGCTTCCAGGGACAGGCGTCCGACGTCGCCATCCAGGCCCGGGAGATCCTGAGGATCCGGGAAGCGATCAACCGGATCCTGATCCGGCACACCGGCCAGGCGGCCGAGAGGATCGAGCGGGACCTGGAACGGGACTTCATCATGACCGCCGGGCAGGCCGTTGAATACGGGCTGGTCGACCAGGTCATCGAGTTTCGCCCCCGGGCGCGAACTTAGGCGCGGGCTCCGGAACGGGACGGATCGCGCCGATCTTTCAACGGGAGTTCAGGTCGAGACACATGACAGAGAACAGACAGGGCCCTCAGAACGCGGCCGTCCGCTGCGGCTTCTGCGGTCGCTCCCAGGCCCAGGCGAGGAAGCTCGTCGCCGGGCCCGGAGGCATCCACATCTGCGACCGGTGCGTCGACGCGGCCCACGTCCTCATCGACGCCGACAGGCCCCGCGAGCCGGAAGCCCCGGCGATTACGGCTCCGTTCCCTTCGCCCCGGGAGATCAAGAAGGCTCTCGACGAGCACATCGTCGGCCAGGAGATGGCGAAAAAGAAGATCGCCGTTGCCGTCCACAATCACTACAAGCGGGTCTCTTTGCCCGCCGACGTCGACGTCGAGATCTCAAAGAGCAACATCCTCCTCATCGGGCCCACCGGGACGGGCAAGACCCTGATGGCCCAGACCCTGGCCCGGATCCTCGCCGTGCCGTTCGCCATCGCCGACGCGACCACTTTGACCGAGGCGGGATACGTCGGGGAGGACGTCGAGAACGTGGTCCTCAAGCTCTTCCAGGCGGCCGGGGGGAACCTTTCCCGAGCGGAGAAGGGGATCGTCTACATCGATGAACTCGACAAGATCGGCCGCAAGAGCGAGAACCCGTCCATCACCCGGGACGTCTCGGGCGAGGGTGTCCAACAGGCCCTGCTCAAGATCATCGAGGGGACGGTCGCCAACGTGCCGCCCCACGGAGGCCGCAAGCATCCGCAGCAGGATTTCATCCCCGTGGACACGACGAACATCCTGTTCATCTGCGGCGGGGCCTTCATCGGCCTGGACAAGATCATCGCCCAGAGGCTGGGGAAGTCCATGGTGGGATTCAAGTCTTCCCGGTCCCGGTCCGGCGAAAAGGGCACGCCCGACGTGCTCCTCCGGCACCTCATCCCCCAGGACCTCATCAAGTTCGGCCTGATCCCCGAGCTTGTCGGCCGCATACCGGTCACCGCGGTCTTCTCGGAGCTAGGCCTCGGAGAGCTCGTGGACATCCTGACCAAGCCGAAGAACGCCATCATCAGGCAGTACCAGAAGCTCTTCGAGCTGGAGGGCGTCCGCCTGACGTTCACGGACGACGCCCTCGAGGCCATCGCCCGGAGCTCCATGGCCCGGGGTCTGGGCGCCCGTGGCCTGCGGACGACGATCGAGGACCTGATGCTGGACCTCATGTACGACCTTCCCGCGGCCGGGCGGGCCGGGGCGATCGAGATCACCCGGGAGATGGTCGAAGCCAACGAGACGTCGGTGAAGGAACTCACCCCGGCGATCGGAGCGTGACCCATGGCAGACCCAGAGAACAGCGAAGTCATACGGAACATCCCGTTGATCCCCCTCAGGGACCTCGTCGTCTTCCCGGCGA
>Ga0105106_10003059_pt1 | contig 11990 bp, 8 predicted proteins | sample PPLLaktember2015_5_FD_79109 | JGI IMG/M metagenome (GOLD analysis project Ga0105106, IMG submission 79109) | Freshwater sediment microbial communities from Prairie Pothole Lake near Jamestown, North Dakota, USA - PPLs Lake P8 Core (1) Depth... | ecosystem: Environmental > Aquatic > Freshwater >...
CAATATACATTTCGGAAGCCTGCTTTCCGTAGGCGCAAACACAGATCAACGTCATTGAAGGCAACCGGAAGGTTGACTTCATCGAACATCCCAGTCTCCATAAAGAGGCTTTTCCGTATCATCAAGCACGCACCTGTCACGGCACTGAAGTTCTGGGCAAGTCGAGCCCGACCAAAGTGGCCGGGGGCATCACGCTCAAGGTAAAGATGGGCATGATTAGCCAACCCGCCGACACCCAGAACAACGCCTGCGTGTTGGACCTTACCATCCGGGTAAAGCAGACGTGCGCCTACAGCGCCTATTTCAGGCCTTAACGCGAAACCGACCATTTCATCCAGCCAGCCCTCTGCTATTACCTCTATATCGTTGTTGACGAATCCCAGAATCTCACCCCTTGCCTCGCTTGCAGCAAAATTGTTGATGGCCGAGTAGTTGAAGGGGGCGTCATAGCGAAACAACCTGATACGTGGGTCATCCCGCAATTCGGCGAAATAGTCGCGTGTGGCCCTTTCCCTGGACTGGTTGTCGATCAGCAGGATTTCCCAGTTTGGGTAGTGGGTCCTGCCACGGATGCTTTCGATGCATGCACGAAGAACATCGACGCGGTCGCGCGTCGGAATAATCAGGCTGACAAGAGGGGGCGGCGATGGAATGGGATAGCGGACGTGATAAGTACCCGGATAAGGCCCGTCTTCGGCGATAGCTCCCGTTTCACTCAAGTGATCTTGCAGAGCCCTTAGTCCGGCCAAGTGTGCGTAATTCTTGTTGCCTGGAATTCGGGCTGATGAATCAGCATGCGCGCGCCAGTGATATAAGACCCGCGGAATATGGTGGATTTTCTCAGCCGATGTTTCCAAAGTGCATCGCAGGACCAAATCATAATCCTGCGACCCCTCGAAACCGACCCGAAATCCACCCACTTTGCGAATCAAACTCGTCCGATAAATCCCCAAATGGCTAAACACGTTTTGGGAATAGAGCAACAATGGATTCCAGTCCGGCTTGAAATAAGGATCATACCGTCTGCCCGTTTCCTCGATTTTGTCCTCATCCGTGTAAAGAAGATCCAGTTCTGGAAAGCGGTTGATTTCCACTGCCACATGATAAAGCGCGTGGACTGGAATCAAATCATCCTGATCCATCAGAGCGACGAATTCCCCATTAGCCAACTCGAAGGCGGAATTCGATGCGCGGGAAATATGCCCATTAGAATCCCGATAAACCACCCTTATGCGAGAGTCCAGCCGGCAATATTCTTCCAATATTTGTCGAGTTGCCGGCTCGGTGGAGGCATCGTCAGCAATGCACAATTCCCAATGGGGATATAACTGCATAATGACCGAATCTAGCGCCTGTCTAAGGTAATCCTCTACGGGGTTATGCACCGGCATGACGATGGAAATCAAGGGCTTGTATGGCAGTGTAGGGATCTGCTTTTCAATGGCCTGCTTGTCGCCTTCACTCAGGGTATCGTTGATACGGATAAAGTCTTTGTAATCAACACCGGCGTCCCGCGCCATACGGCGCTCCGCGCCCTGTTGATAGGCGTGCTGCAGGTTGAAAAGAATATCGAGCCAGGAAATCTGACCAGAAGCGTGATGAAGTTGGCTCTGATTCTTACGGTACCTGTCGAATAGCACGCGCGCCAGTCTTCGATAGAAACCCTCCAGCCAGGTAATGCGATGAATGATCAAGGGGCTTTGCTTAAATCGCCCGGCGGACTGACACGGTGACCAGAACAGGGCTCTAACTCCTTTGGGCAAAAAGAAAACTTCCCGAACGCTTCCCCTGCGATTTGACGGAATGGGTATGTAGCTTGTCTTGCCAACCGCGTTTCCATGATCAACATAGAGCTTTGCGACGCGGTCGCCCGCATGGCGTGTTAGAGCGGCTTCCAGGTAATACCAGCCCGAACTGATCCTGGTTGACCCCCATTTCAATGAAAATTGGGGATCAGCACCCAAGGCTATCCATTCCCCCTGGATTGGGTCAATTGGCTTGATATCCACCATTGGTTGCAGAGAGATCGCAATCCACTTTCTCGGTAGCAGCAATAAAAGGCTTTCAAGAAACTTCACCCAGCATGGCATGGGTAGAAGCTTCTCCCGGACTTCTTTTTTGAGCTGCCAATAGCCTTTATTCACGATTGCGCGTGATAGTAATCAAGCGCCTCATCAACCCGGTCAAACAGCATCAAGGTCCCGTTGCTTAAAACGGCGGCACGTTCACAATGTTCGGCAATATAGGCCGGACTGTGGGAGACGATGACCATGGCTTTGTCCTTCCGTTTCTCGAACAACTCGGTATGGCATTTCTCATGAAAACGGCTGTCACCTACCGCCACAACCTCGTCGATGAGATAGCAATCGAAATCAATCGCCATAGAGAGCGCGAAGGCAAGCCGCGCACGCATGCCCGATGAGTATTTTTTGACGGGCTCTCGCAGATAGGATCCCAAGTCCGAGAAAGCCTCCACAAAAGGAATGGCGGGACCAATGGGGGCTCCATAGACTCGGCAGATGAATCGCAAATTATCCAAACCTGTGAGGCTGCCCTGAAACCCACCAGTGAATGCTAGCGGCCAGGACACACTCATGGTGCGGCGGACATGCCCGCTTGTTGGCAATTCGGCACCGCTGATAAGACGGATCAGGGTAGACTTGCCGGCGCCGTTACGTCCCAGGATGCCGATTTTTTCGCCCTTGTGGATGGTCAAATTCACATCATGCAAAACTTCCCGTGGGCCATGACGGGTGCCATATATTTTGCTGACATTCTCGATGCTGATCATTCCGGCTCGACCCTGAGTTGAGTTTGCCGCGCCAGAATGAGCCCCACCAACAGTAGAACCAGATTGACCGATGCAAAGTAAACGAGGTTGTAGTGCGTGGTGACCCACTCACCGTAATAGCCATGGCGCAGCATTTCAACACCATGAACCATTGGAACCCAAAGCAGAACTTCCTGCAGTGCTCTAGGCAACCAGTCAATCATGAAGACGGCACCCGAAAGGGGAAACATAAGATAAGTTATGGTGTGCCAGACGCGATCGACAACTTCCGATCGTTCCGAAATGGAACCGATCACCAGCCCGAGCCCCACCGAAAACCAGACCAGCATCAGCCAGGCAAAGACCATGGTTAGGACATCTGCCGGAGCACTCATCCAGCCAATGGCCATAAAAAAGAGGGAGAGCACGACCAGGGATATGGTCGCGCCGGAAACTTCCAGAACAAGCCGCGCCAGGAATATATCGATCACCCGCACATTGCGGTGATACATCAAACTCAGGTTGGGGGCGATCGCCAGATTGCAGCGGTTGACCGCGTTACGCCACAAGAGCACTGAAGAATAGCCAGTCAAGGCGAACGAAATGATGTCGATGTGGTGCTCATGGCCGAGCTTGAGCAGGGTCCACAAGCCGGCTACGCCCAGGGTGAACAACATGGGCTCTACGAAAACCCACATGAACCCGATGTTGTGCCGGCCGTATCGGGTAAGGATCTCGCGCATGAGCAAGGCGCCGATCACCCTCGTTTGGATAATCAGAGAGCGCTTGAATTCAGCACTGACCAATCCAGCCACAGTCAGTCCTGATGTTCCTTGACACCTGAGATCAGGAGGCTGAGAACCCCCCATGCAACAAGACCCAATGCCAAGGTGGCTGCGACATTGCGCAATCGCCGTGGCTCGACGGCAACATCGGGCTTGCCGGGCTCGACGATGCGATCGAGATAGAGTTGCTTGCGTTGCGCTTCATTGTGGGCCTGCTCGAGTGAGGCCAGAGCAGTCGCGAGTTGCTTGTCTGCAAAGGCCCGTTCAAGTGCCAGACGTTCGAATTCGGCCGCCTTGCTGCTAAGCGAGCGTTCGCCTCCGGCAACCTTGGCCGTTTCCTTCTCGATCTCGGCTTCGAGAATACCGACCTGACGCTTCAATACTGGAACTTGCGGGTTGTTGGGGGCGAGGCTCTTAACCTGCGCCAGTTGCGATTTGGCGGCGATGAGTTCCTCTTGCAAACGGCTGACCTGCTGGAGCTGCAGGGCCGACTGTCTTTCAGGATCAAACACCGCTTTTTCTGTGCGGTAGCGAGACACCGCCAGGGCAGCAGCGCGAGCTTTGTCCTCAGCCTTATCGACCTCGGCCTGAGCATAGCGGATCATGTCCTGCCGCGAGCGCTCGTTAAGTTGATTGATGAGTGCCTCACTCATCTCAAGCAGCATCTGGTTGATCATTTGTGCTTCTGCCGCATCAAACGAACGAACCCTCAAGGTGGAAATGCTTGAGATCGTGTCGAGCTGAAGGCTGACCTGCTTCTGGTAGTAACGATGCAGCGCCTCAAAACTGTCGTCCTGATCCAACTCCGGGAAGCGGCTCAAGACGTCACCGGTGCCGTAGGTCTTGTCCAGCTTCAGTTGCGTGTTCAGCTTGCGAAGAGCATCCCTCGACAGCATGAAGTCGTGGACGCTGTAAGTGTCGTCCTGGGATCGGCTTAGTCCTGCGCCCTGCAATATCGCTCCGAGGCCTGTGACGGTTTGTTTTTGCGGGCTGCGAATGATGAAGCGCGATTCGGAGATGTAAACGTCGGAAGCAATCAGGCCAAAATACAAAATTGCCAGCAAAGTCGGCGCGACGACTGTCACGACAAACAGCCGGTTCATTCCGAATAATTTTTGTTTGAGCGTAGACAAGGGGAAATTGACGCGAATTGAGTGCAGAACGAATTATCTCATCCCGTTAAGGAGGGCGAGCCATGGTCAAACACTCAGCCTTAGATATTTTGTTTGGCGCCTGAGCCAGCTTTTGATTTCAGGTCCAGCACATTAGCGTCAACCGCAGTATTGCCCCCCCACACCAGTCCCACGCTCGATCCTGGAATATCCAGCCGCTTGTAGAAATTGCCGTTTAGTTGGGTGTGCCGGATGAGATAACGGCGGAACCGCATCAAGAGTTCAGGATTGGGCAACACGTTATGTGCATCACGCCAAAAATCGTCGAGTTCGCCCTGATAGGTCAACCCCTCCATGTCATACACAGCTGACTTGCATGCCTTGACAGGCAGGCCATGATCGAGCGCGGACAGCCCGACTGTGCTGTTGGCGACAACCATACCCAGCGAATGATCGAGCAAGGTCGGCAAATGCTGGTCGTGCAGGTACATCACCCTCCCCTGCACGCCGAACTCCCCACAGAGGCGGTTGATGAACGTGGAATAGTCGTGATAGCCGCGGTCCATAGGGTGGTGCTTGATGACCAGATAGGTGTTATCAGGCGCGTGGCGAGCGAACGACTCCATCACCTGGCGGATAAAGTCCTCGACGGAATCAAACCTGGAATGCACCCGAACCTGGGCATCGTTGTGCACCTGGAGTGGAACGAGAAAGTACTTTTTCGACCAGTCGGTCGTCAGCCTCGACAACGCGCTCCGGTCCTTCAAGGCGCAGGCCATTTTGCGCCAGAGCGAACGCACCCATGGTATGGCCTCCAGCGGGCTCAAGGAGCGGTGATGCTGGTAATGGCGAAACCAGGGATACATCACCGCACTCGCCAGGTAGTAAAGCGTGGCCCAGCCTGCTGCGTACCAGAATGAACCGCCGACCGGGCGGGCAGCAGGGATCACCGGGGCAGAAGTTTGCAGATAGTAGATCGGTGAGCGCGGCAGCAGCGAAAAGCCGTTGACCCCATGTCGCTCCAGGGTAATAAAGTCGGGTCGCACATAACCCTCTTCGAACACCCCGATTTCCAGTCCGTTCCAATGCGCGATCTCATGGGCGAGTCGATGCAAGGGACGGCAGTCGCCGAACAGCAGAACCACGTCGATCTGACGCTCACGCACCAACTGGCGAAAAAACTCGGGCCACTCCTCGATCCCGCCACGATAGGGGATAGAGCCAACGGGCGAGAACAGCCAGTCACCACCGCAAAAGTCGACCTTGCAGACCTTGGCTCCCGCCCATTCCAGGTCGCGCGCAAGCCGCCTGAAAAAGGGCCCCATCGGACCCTGCAGCAGGAGAACGTTTTTGCCTTTGAAAACCGAAGGACCCTTGTTGATCATCTGGTTCCGAACCGTACCGGGAATGTGAATTAAAATAAATAGACAGCTTTATCTTTTTAATAGTAAGCAGTGCTTAAGACTTTGCCAATTAAAGCGTTTTTGCCCGGGAAAAGCATTGTGAATTGTCAATTCTCAGACATTGTTTCTGATCACAGCTGCTTACCTGGACGTTTGCATTAGAAGCCCGACTTAAAAACCGCCCAGCATCAGCAAGCGCTACAGCCTAGGCTTCCGCCCCGTTCTCGCACCCGCACTAAATCGCATTGCGCAGGAAGATGCGCATCAACCTGCGCCAGGCGGGAAGCTCACCCGAGGGCAATCGCCCCCGCCAGGCCACAAGTTCATCCAGTGCCTCCTCCGGTGAAATCTGTCTGCCCGTCGTAGGGCTCGTATAGCGGGGATAGAGGATCAACGCCCCGGCCACCAGGGCATCCAGGTCGAGCATCCGCTTGCGCCGCGGAATCGGCGCCTTGTCCTGCGTCAATCCCCAGCCGGCATAGAAAGGCTGCCCATAGCAGGTTACGGCTTTGCCGCGCAAAAGCCCTTCGAAGCCGGTCAGCGAAGTCAGGGTATGGACATCGTCCACCTCCGCCAGCAAGCTGGCCATGGCCACCTCGCCGATCACTTCATCGCACCAGTTGACTACCTCGCCTTCACCTTCACCTTGGCGACGGAGCCCAGCCAGCACGTCTGGATGGGGCTTGTAGATCACATAGGCATTGGGGTTGGCTTCTCGCACCGCCATCAGCAATCCGATGTTGCTGCGGATTCCTGGTGCACCGAAGCGGATGGATGCATCGCTTTCGACCTGGCCCGGCACCAGAATCACGCGTGTGCAGCCCACGGGTCGAGACCAATGGCCCTGGCCGATGTTGTACTTGCTCAGCCCTGCTTCCACGATGCGTTGCCGCAGCCTGGCGGCTCGTGCAAGCATCGACTCGTCGAAGCGGCTTGTCTGCAGCAGGTGCTCCAGATCCGAGGGCTGACGGGAATCGTAGTACATGCCCCGGGCATCCATCACCCAGGAAAGCGGTTGAACGAGGTCAGCACCCAGGCCAACCGAACGCAAGAACCCGTCCTCCACCCTGACGACTTGAACGCCCTCCGCTAGCGACTCGGGAGCGGGTCGACTGTCCCACAGAAAGAGTTGTCCGTTGGCAGGTATGCGTCGCCCGGCACTGACGGAGCGGACACGGACGCCTCCTAGAAATCTGCGCAGAATTCTTTGCTTGCGCCAGGAAAATCCGCAGGCAAAGAATTCACGTCCGCTCACGCCAGCTTTTCCAGAAAGGCATCGACCTGTTCGAAATGCCGGCTCCAGGAAGGCGGAACATAGTGCTGCATCCGCAATTTCTGGGCTTCGCGCATGGATGAGTCGGCCACCGAATACGCATCGATCAACGACCGCCAGCCAGGGCCGTCCAGCGGGTCGAGATACTCGGGAATATCACCCGCAATCTCGTGAAAAACCTGCAGATTGCTGGCTATGACGGGGGTACCCACGGACAGGGCCTCGACCAGCGGCAAGCCGTACCCCTCGGCGAAGGACGGAAAGAGCAAGGCCTGGGCGTGGTGCAAATACGTAGACAACTGTGCATCCGTGCAGCGGGGCAGCTCGACCACATGCTCGCGCAGATGGGCGCCGCGCTCGAGCAGATCCGCCACGTTCTCGCACTCCCAGCCTCGTTGTCCGACGATGATCAACTGCGGGGCATGGCTGCCGTACTGTTCGATCAGGCTGCGCCAGACCTGCAGCAGCATCCAGTGATTCTTGCGCGGCTCGATAGTACCCAGCATTACGAAATAAGGTTTCCCCACCGGATTGCCGCCGGGTGCCGGCAGGGTGGGCGGTGCCAGATGAGCCGCGATCGCGGGCGGCAGCGGCCAGTTTTTCTGGTCCGCATAATCCTGCAGTTCCTTCAAGGTTTCACGGGAATTGAGGATCAATCCCCTGCCGACTTTCAGTGCGGTATCGATGCGGCGGCGGTGGCGATCCAGTTCACCCGCCCTGCAATATTCCGGGTGGCTGATGGGGATCAGATCATGGAGCAGAAATACCGGGGAAACGCCAAGGCGCTGCAGGCTGGTGGAATAAGCCGGAACTTCAAGACCGCTGTGCCCCGTGTTCAACAGCACCACCTGTTTCAGGTTGCCCGGCGAAGTCCACCAGGCCTTGGCCAGTTGCACCGCGAGCGACATCTTGTACGCGGGCTTTGGATCCAGCAGTTTTCCGAAAAGCTCACTCGAAGTTTGCACCCCCAGTACTAGCAGCCTCGATCGAATCCGGACCACTGCGCGCGCACGGTGGCGATAATGGGCCACGTACGCCAGCCCCACCCGATCGATTCCGGTGGCCAGCCTGGCTCTGATCAAGACACGACCCACCAGGCGTGTGACGTCGATCAAGATGTCTCGCATGCTGCCTGAAACCTACCAGGTGGTGTTGATCACGCCGAGCGACGGGTAAATGATGGTGGATATCAGATTAAGAAACTTCTGCAGTTCCGCAGCGGGGGCGTTCGATATATACAACACATCCTTGTCGCGTACCGGGAAGCTCTGGGCCACAAAAAACGAGGCAGGGTTTCTCAGATCGAGCCGATACACCACCGGCACTTTTCCTTCCGGGGTTGCAACGGGCTTTTTGTCGCCCCATTCCAGCGCCGCTTCACTCTCGAAGCGGAAAATGAACACGCCCATGGCATCGGCCCTTGTGTCCTGTAGCCCGCCCACCCTTGCCAATGCCTGGGCAAGGGTAATTCCCTGGGCTTCGAACGGCACCTCCTCGTTCTTGCCGGTAGCCCCAAGTGCGGTAAAACTCAAGGGCTGGAACAAGGCAGTCATCACGTCACCCGGCTGCAGATAAACATTCTGCTTCGGGTCACGGATGACGGACTCCAGCGGCATCGATCGCACCTGATCGCCACGCGTCAACTGCAGGGTCATCTTGTTGACCGGCTGGCGCACCCCCCCCGCTGCCGCGAGCGCATCCAGCAAGCGCTCCCCCTTGGGAGTCAGCGGCATCCGTGTGCTGTTGACCACCTCTCCTACCACGGTGACGTTGGCCGTATTGTTCCGCAGCATACGGACGATGATCTGAGGCTGGTTGGCCTTGCCGTCGAGCCGCTTGACGATCTCGTTCTCGATTTCATCGAGCCTGTGGCCAGCCACCTTGATCTGCCCGGCAAAGGGAACATTGACCACACCTTCGCGGCTCACCATTTGTTCCGGCATTACTGTCACTCTCGAAGATGACGGCGAGCTTCGTGTATCAACAAGAGCCGCCCCGAACAATAGTGCCGGGGGCGCCTCCCAAACCGACACTTCGAGAATGTCACCAGGATTCACGGTATCCGTGAACTGTCTTTCAGTTGAAAACACCTCGGAAAAGGAATCCGATTTCACCTCGACCAGCAGTCTCCGCGCCACTGTATCGGTGATCTCCACGATTTCGATTCCCGTGGGAGGCTGTGCCTCCCTGACCCCTTCGACCTGGCTCCGGCTGGGTCCCGTTGCTTGTAGCCAAGCTGGCCAACCAGAACACCCTCCCAGCAAGCTTAATGCCAGGAATAAAAGAAACCCGGAAATACAGCGCTGCATCGATGGTGATTCTGATTTCAAGCTGCAACTCGATAGATATTGATTCGAACGCAAAGCGTACCTCGGAGACATCAAAGATTGCTCGGATTGTTTGATCGGGGCTGATTTTGCCCAATAACGGAATCTTGCACCATTTCGGGCCGATCACGCTGTCAACGCAAGCAGTAAATGCGGGCCGGGGGAGATTGTAGAGCATCGCCCACCTGCCTTTTTAAGAACGCTGGCCATCAATGCCAGGGTGTAAGGCTCATTCCATTTCCGGTGCCGGCTCCCTGATCATCGCCCCCTCAGAACATCGACATAAGTCAGAACTCCCACCGCACCCCCGCCACCAGGAAATTCGACCCGACATTGCGCGGCGCGATGACCCCGTACACGCCCGAGCTGTGATGGGTGCGGGTCACGAAGGAGAGGTGCTCGACGCCGCGCAGGCGCCACTCCAGTTCGGCCAACGCCAGCAGCTGCAGGGCGGTAGCGGCCCCCGCTTTCAGGTTGTCCTGCAGTCCGTGATGCTTCACCACGACCAATTCATTGCCATGACTTATCGCCCCGAAGGGTATGTCGCACAGGAATCAGATGTTTTCACCGAGAGTCCCGAAGGTGTTGCTCAGACCGAAGCCGCCAAAGCAGGAATTCTCCCATTCGATATCCCCGCTGAGGATATGTCCCGGGGGTTCGAGGAGATTGTGGTCGACCCCCTGCCCGGCATAGAAGGCCAGTGAGAAAAATATTCTTTCTGCCGGCGACTCATCTGCCAGCGCACCCCGCGACTGCAATCCCAAAGACATGGCCAACAGCGCTGGCTACAGAAAATTTGACCCGTCTGGCCCCAGGGGCCCGCCTGAATTTCATTATGTAATCTTGATCAGAAGTGTCCCAACGTTAGTCGAACAAGATCAACTGGTAAGCGTCAGGCGGCTGACCCGAGGCGGGGCGATTCAAACGGCCATATCGACTCCCCCTCAAAACCCCCTCTCTTGCCATCATTTAGCAAGGGCGCTTAGTGGCAAAAAGTCGGCGCGCAATATGCTTGGCCTCAGACCAGGGTAGCGATGATGTCGATCACCTCAGAGTGCTTCGAGCCTTTTCGTTCTTCATCGCGAACAATCGCAGCATCGCGCCACTCCCGCGATCGGGGATCCCGGAGAATGCGCCAAAGCTTCAACCGCAGTATCAGGTAAGTGAGACTCATACGCAGCGGCGCCAGCAAACACTGCTGGATCCAATAAAGTGCAAAACCCAACCATCCTTCCCTGGGCAAGTCCGGCTTCCGGTCACTGCGACGAATGAGTCTGAACAGCCCGCCCTCCAGCGGGTGGATGTTGTGAAATCTCTGGAAATCGCGATGCCACATCAGGCGGTTGATCGTCGTCAGCTTCTTGTTGCTGCCAAGCGCCACCATGCGCCTGAGGATGGTGGTCATGTGTTCGAAGGTATAGAACGATTTCCAGGCTTCGAGGTAGGCATCTTCCCATTGCTGGTCACTCATCAGAGGATGCTTCGTGACGCGATGGTTGAGGTCGTATCGGTTCAGATCAGGATCCAGCCACAGATTCTGTTCGACAAAATGCTTGTGATCGGCGCTGCCTGGCAAGGGCGTCAGGTAGGTGAAGTAGACGACATCCAGGGGCAGCTGGTTTTTCAGTACCTCGACGTCGCGACGGATGCTGTCGGGCGTGTCGGCGGGAAAGCCGATGATGTAACCCGCGGTGATGACGACCGGGTGCCGTTTCCAGGCAAGCATCATTTCCCGGTACTGGCTGACGTTGTTCTGCCGCTTGCCGACGGCGGCCAGGTTCTCCGAACACACGCTTTCCAGGCCGATAAATAGCTGATCGACTCCAGCCTTGACGGCTTTTTCGACAAAACCGCGAATCTTGTGGCATTTCACGTCGACCTGTGCGATCAGGCGGACCGGCAGCCCTTCCTCCCTGAGCGCGATCAACCGGTCCATGCAGGCCTCCCAGTTCTTGTTTCTGGCCAGGTTATCGTCGGTCAGGAAGAAGCGGTTGATTCCCTGGGCGTGGTTCTCCCTGACGATTTGCTCAAGATCATCGGCACTGCGGTAGCGGCTTTTCTTTCCCTGGACATTGATGATCGTGCAGAAGGAGCACGAAAACGGGCAGCCGCGCCCGAGGTCGAAACTCGAATAGCTGTTGTAGGTGCGCTCCACGAGATCCTTGCCCAGAGCGGGGAGAGGCTGGCCTTCCAGCGTGGGCTGGGAAGCCACGTGGTTGTAGAGGGGCTTGAGTCGACCGTCGAAGGCATCCCGGATAACCTCGTCCAGCCGTCCGTCCTCTGCCTCGCCGGCGAACAGGCCAATTCCCATCTCCTGCGC
>Ga0105106_10003060_pt1 | contig 11989 bp, 2 predicted proteins | sample PPLLaktember2015_5_FD_79109 | JGI IMG/M metagenome (GOLD analysis project Ga0105106, IMG submission 79109) | Freshwater sediment microbial communities from Prairie Pothole Lake near Jamestown, North Dakota, USA - PPLs Lake P8 Core (1) Depth... | ecosystem: Environmental > Aquatic > Freshwater >...
CAAAGCTGCCCCGCCTGCCAAGACGCGCTACCCTGGATAACCCATTCGGTCTTACCGAGCGCCAGGTGGATATCCTGGGTTTGCTCATTGACGGCTTGAGCAATGCCCAGATTGCCAGCCGTTTGCACATCTCCCATAAAACCGTCGATCACCATGTGTCTGCAATCCTGGCGCGGCTGGAGGTACACTCCCGCGAGACTGCCGCTGATCTCGCCCGAGGGCATCCCTACTTCGCCAGTAAGTAGAAGTATCTCAAAAACAGGATAGGGTGATCTGGCCCCTATCTGCCCCGAACTCGCGCCGAATAAAATAGGGAATTCTCTCAAGAAAAATAGGGTGTCTTTCTAGTTGCGTCTAAATTGGTCTTAGTGTATCTTATATGTCGTATATAAAGAATACCTTTGACCTTTGGAGATTATTCTATGCCACGCTATCTTATTGAGCGGACTTTCCCAGGCGGGATCGACCTTCCCAGCCCAGACCCTGAAAATCCAGATCGCCAGGTTTTTATCGAGAATAATGCCGTTGATGGCGTGACATGGGTGCATTCCTACGTCGTTCCTGGCAAATGTAAATCGTTTTGCATTTATGATGCCCCTTCGCCTGAAGCACTCCGGCGGGCAGCTCAGCGCAATGGACTACCAATTGACCGTATCACCGAAGTGAGTGTCCTATCTCCCTACGCGTATTTCCCTCAAGATAAGGAGTTGAAATGATCCCCAAGCATGCCTCCTCTGTCACCCATCAGCTTATTGTTGTTCTCGTCATTTTATCGGTATTGCTCGGCTCTTTTCCAGCCCGCGCGGCTACCCCAGGCGTAGCCAGCTCCAGGGTTAATCAGTTACAGCCAGCCAGCGCTTCGCCGGCGACACCGGTTGCGGCGATGACTGCTGCTCCGTTGTCGCTGGCGCGGGTGCAATCTTCGTATGTGGCAGGCACTACCAGCATCACTTTTCTTGCTACCAATAACCTGCCGCCGACGATCCTGCCGGAGATCGCTGAAACAGCCAATTTTACAGAGACGATCGACAGCCTGGCGGCTTTCAGCGTCAGCGAGGATGTCAACACCCTACGCCAGGTGACCCTGGTTGATACCCTGGCGGCGGGCACAACCTTGATCGCAGCCTCGGGAGAGCCTGTCCTTAGCGGCAACACCCTGACCTGGACCCTGCCAGACTTGCCGCCGCTGGGTTCGGCGATGTTTACGATGACGGTCCAGACTCCAGCCGCGGCAGCCGATTTTGTGGAGATAGACAACGGGGCGCAGATCGATGCCGAGCAGTGGGGTGAGCTGGTGTCCACCAGCGCCCCTGCTGCGACGATTGTTCCAAACACCATACCGGCTTCTCTCACGCAATCTACCCCTGAAGCGGATATTTTCGATACGGATATGCTCTGGAAATCGGCTCAGCTCGCTCAGGAACCGCTGGCATTATTTGAATTGGTTCGGAGCTTTGGTAGTGACCCGTACGAGGGCTCGCTGCGCGGCACGCGCGGCACGCTCTGGGGCGAGGCAGGCAATGCTGCTGACAAATCCTCCCTGCTGATTGCCATGCTGCGCGCAGCTGGTATCCCTGCTCGCTACCGGAATGGGAACCTGTCCAGCGCCCAGGCGCAAGCCTTACTGGCGAGCATGTTCCCGGAGCGAAATGGGGTGGCGGGCTACCTGCCAGACGGCACTCAGACTGCAGACCCTCTGAATGACCCGGCGCTGATCAACCGAGTGGCAGATCACTGGTGGGTTGAAGCCTACTTGCCGGGGCAGGGTTGGACAAACCTGGATCCATCCTTCCCTACCGCTCAGCCAGGCGATATTTTTGCTACGCCCTCCGGTAGCGGCATCGACCGCATTGGGGCTTTGCCGGACAGCCTGAGCTACAATGTCCAGCTGGAGTTGCAGGTAGAGCAGTATAGCCAGTTCCCAATCGGCGGGGCTAACCTTACCACCTTTACCCCCCTCAGCGCCAGCTACACCCTGGCGCAGCTTGCCGGCAAATCGTTGACCTTTGGGCATGTGACAGTGACGGAGACACAAGGGGGAGCGACTTTTACAACTGTGACCCATACCTACTCGCCATTTTTCACCCTGGCAGGTGAAGATTTGCTGACCTTTGGGGATGAATTCCAGGATCTTCTAAGCAATTTTCCCCTTGCGTCCAATTTCACCACTGCAGAGTGGCTGGTATTTACCCTGACCAGCCCGGATGGAACCCAGGAGACCTTCAAGCGCGAGCTGAAAGACCTGATTGGGCTGGACGCGCGCCTGTTCGGGGGCAATCCAGTGATTGCTCTGCCCGCCGATAACCGCGCCTTCACCACTTTCGATGATGCCTTTGCTACCTGGTTCTTGCCCAACCAGCTCGGCAATCCTCAGTATGCCACTCGCCAGCAGGCAGAGAACGCTTACGCGATCATCGCTGCAGCCCAGGCGGCTGGCGCTGTCCCCGACCCGCTGGTCACGCCTGAGGATAAAAATCTCTGGCGGCAGGCTGCCCTGGAATATTTCCTGGCACGCAACCAACAGTTCGCTGTGGTTGGTCTGGAATTTGCCAGAATGGCTGATCCGGCAACCGAAGATATCCAGGCGAACCTGCGGGTCAAGCTATTCTATGACCAGCCCCGCATCATCATTGCCAGCAGCGCTGGGCAGCCGGATGGCAGCATCGAGACCAGCATCGATCTGCGCTCTACCAGGGCAGCTGCCATCGTCTATCCCGGGCAGGCTACACAGGCTGATGTCAGCGCCCAGTGGGTCAAGGGCGTGATCGAATCTTATTATGAAACGGAGGCCGCTGCCCGGCTGGCAGGCGCGATTCCCGCCTCAACGGCGCGCCTCTTTGACGAGATGCATGCCCAGGGTATCCAGCCCCTCTTAATTGCTCCTGACTCAATGGATAGCCTGGACTTGTATTACTCCGACCGGCAGGCTGTGGCGTATGCTCGCCAGGCTTTGTTGGAGGGAAAAAGCGTTCTGGTCCCGCCGGGTCCGGTTATGCTGGATGGAGAGGAAATTGCCGGCTGGTGGGAGATCGACCCGCAGACCGGTGAGACGATAAGTGTCCTCGAAAATGGCCAGCACACCGCGGCGCTGGAAACCATCATCTTCTTGCTCGAGCTGTGGGACTCATTGGACGATGCCAAAGACCTCCAGGAAGCTACTGCGAAGATGTGGACATGCATTGTCGAGGCGGTAGTACCCGCTTTGCAAGGCAACCCGGGCGCACCTGCCTGGTGCCTTGAGGGTTTTGAGATCCCGAACACTGCCTGGCCACCCTGGTTACCTGATCCTTTGGATTATACAGGACCTGAGAGCGGGATTACAAGCAAAGCGGGTAGCCTGTCTGCACCTGCCAGCCCAAATCTGGCAGCCTCCTGGCGCTACCTGCCCGCGTACAACTGCCCGATGGATAACTGTGGTATCGAGCAGTTTATCCTGCCTTATGGCAATTTATCGCCGGTCCCGCTTCCTGAGATGCTGTTTGGATATAATGACCGCTTCGGTGGGGAAGATCAGGCAGGCAAGCAGTTCAGCGTTGTGGATAACGGGAGCCCTGGCGCGCCAGCTTTCAGTCTGGAGACCACCCCCACGGGCGGCAGCGTGTTGCCTGGTGAGTTGCTGTCATTTGATCTGATTGCGGATGCCAATTTCACTGGCGAGCTGCGGGCATGGGTCTATGCCCCGCAAGGCTGGCAGGTGCGCTTCAACGATGCCGGGTCGGTGGAAGCGGCTCCATTAATGGGTACACTCCCCGGTAATTACACTTTTCAGATCGTTGCCCAGGCCGTGGACGATCCAGACGTGTTTGCCACGCTACAGCACCAGGTTGTAATCCCAGACGCTAACGATTTGCTCCTTGCCTCGGTCCTGGAGCCGAATATCAGCCTGCCCTCTGGTGACCCAGCCTTTGCAGCCGTATCGAACCAGACCAACGATGGGGAAAGCGAATATCCCGACTCAGCATACCGGCTGGTGATTGCCAACTACGCGGGACAAAGCAAAAGCCTGATACTGACTGCCAGCGGCGCGCCTGCCGGATGGGTCATCCTGGATGGCGCTCGCCAGACCAGCACCGCATTTGAGTTAGGCGCCAACCAGCGTGCTCAGGTGGGCGTGTATATCCTGCCCGATTCCAACCCCGCGCCGGGCACCACCTTCACGCTCAACCTCCAGGTCAGTGACGGGCTAGGGCAGGTGGAAAATGTATCGATCCCGTGGAGCATGCCCGGGCAGGCACATAACTATCTCCAGCTTAGCCCAGCTAACATCTACCTGGGCTCGGACAGCAGCGCGGACTTCAATTTCTCGCTGGAAAATGTAGGGAACACAGCCGGCAGCTTCCCGGTATCAGCCATCCTGCCGCCGGTTGGCGCCAGCATCGACAACTTGCCCGGATCAGTATCTCTGGCGGTTGGAGAAGCCCAAACGTTCACCGCCACGCTGAACACCTCGGGCATCAGTGTAGGAACGCGTTTCCCGCTGCTACTCTCCAGCCCGGCTCCGGATAGCTATACCCAATACGCTCAATCGATGGTACAGATTGTCAGCCCTCTCATCGAGCCCGTCTTCCTGGCTTCAGACCAGTTGGCAAGCGCTTGCACCCTGGGTGAGCCGAGGCTATCGGCAGCCTTGCAATCCCTTGCTCTGGCGATGGTTCGTTTGGAGGCTTCTTGCCAGGCAGGAAATTGCAGCCTGGACCTGCGCGATGATGTCGTCGATTCGGCGCAGGCTGTGGCGCTCTACGCAGGGGCACTCACGTCCAGCCTCACCCAGGATGGTGCTATCGAGCAGCTCGCGGCTCAACTGGCAGCGCATATCGAGAGCAGCGATATCCTGGCAGATCTGGCTGCTCTCAGCGAGGCGATAGCCGCGCCAGGTTCAACCAGTCTGGTGGGCGAAGTCTGCGCCGTGAGCTGGCATTTGCCTGTTTTACGCTGGACGCCAGCCTATAGCGCTACCCTCAGCAACCAGCCTGCTCAATACACGCTGGAGCTGACCAATCAGGGCACGCTGCCAACCACCTACGCTTTGACGGTCACCCTCCCAAGCGGGGTAGAAACCTTCAGCCCAAGCCTGCAACCCGGCGCGACGACTGCCATCCCTGCCGAGCTCACTCTTCCTGCAATCGGTCTCTACGATATGGATGCGGAGGTGAGTGTGCTTGGAGAGGAGTGGATCCGGGCTACTGCATTAGCCCGCCTGAACGTGGTGGATCGCTTTGTACAACTCACTGCGGTCAATCCTGACCCGCCTTTTGTGGAAACCGGGGCTAGTTCCACCACCATCTCAGTGGATATCAGCAATATTGCCAACCTGGCAATGCCCTCCATCGCGCGCACGGCTATCCTGGATGCAGGTGGAGGGGTTGTGTATAGCGCGGACGCCCCCATAACGATTCTGGCAGGCAGCTCGCGCAGCTATAGCCTCGGGTCGGTGGATACATCCGGTTGGAGTGCAGGTGTGTACACGGTTACGGTGGACTTGCTCAATGCCGGCGCCACTGCCCCTATCCCGGATGGCTCTGGCTATGGTTACCTTGGGGTGGGTCAGGCGCTGGGTATCAGCCATGCCGTCTCGCCGGTTGTGGTGAACCCAGGTACGATCACGGTGACTACGCTCATCACCAGCGAGCTTCTAACCCCGGTCATCATCCCGCCTGAAGAAACCAGCCCCCAGGCAGAGGGGAGCCTATCTTTGCTGACCAGCACGGATGCTTCTTTGCCCCTCGCTTTGCCGCCGGAAGCTCCCCAGACTACGGATGCTATCACCCGCACGGACGACCTTGAAGCAAGCATCATATACACTGGCAGCTGGACTGCGGTTACCAATCCTTCCTGGACACGCCACGCCAGCCAGGGCAGCTACACCGTCTCGGATACCCCTGGCGATACAGCCACATTCGCTTTCAGCGGAACCTGGCTCCACCTTGGCTTTGCCACTGATCGCTTCGGGGGCCAGGCAGAGATCTTGATTGATGGGACGAGTCAAGGGACTGTGGATACATACTCCAATCAGATCACTGTCGCCAGTCATGTCTACGGTGGGCTGGCGGATACAGCTCATACTCTGACCATTAATGTACTGGGCAGCGCTCACCCGAATGCCATTGGTGAAGAGGTCAAACTGGATTATATCGACACCTGGGATGGCACACTCTATCCTGACGGTTTGGTGGAACAAACCAGCCCGCGTGTGTGGCGCAGCCTGGACTGGAGCGATGTCTCCGACGCAGACGCGAGTGGCGGCTCCTATATGACCAATAACGTGAGCGGGAACGCCTGGTTTCCATTCACCGGCGATTCGGTGACTTTCATCGCCTTCGCCAATGCCCAAGGCAATCGCGTAAGCGTCTACATCGATGGCGAGTGGCAGGCTAATCCGAAAATATACAACAGTACCGATATCACCCGCACGATTTCGTTCGATAACCTGGGTCCCGGCCCACATATATTGCAGGTGCAACGCTATTACAATAACGCCCATGTAGATGGCTTTGTCACTCCGGCAATCGAGCCGGGCTATACACCGCCCAGCTACACAGGCATTGTGCGCTACGAGGCCGATCATCCAGCCATGCTGTACAATGGCTACCCTATGCTTACGATGCCTCAAAGCTGGGGTCAAAATGTGCTACCAAATGCCAGCGACAGTACTGTGTTCCGCTCGACAACCCTTAACGATACGATCAGTTTTAGTTTTGAGGGGCGATGGGTGAGTATTGGCGTGCGCACTCGCAGCGATGGTGGCTACGGAGAAGTGTTCATCGATGGCGTCAGCTATGGAATTATCGACTCCAATAGCCCAACTGAAAACTTGTATAGTTTCCAATTCGGAGATCTGATAACCGGAACACACACCCTGGAAATTGTTGTATTGGATACACCCAATCCTCTCAACAATTACATGTATCTGGACTATATCGATGTATGGGATGGCTCGCTCATGCCGGATGATTTTGCTAACGCCCACAAGGCACAGGACTCAGGCCGTCTCCACTACAGCACTGCAGGAACTGACGCTTTAAGTGCCAATGCCATCCAGGGTGATTACTTATCCTCCGGGCTGTCCAACACAAACTCGAATGTTTGGTATTTGTTTACTGGCGATTCCTTCACTTTCTATGGATTGAGCCGTAACAACACCTCCACTCAGGAAGTGTACGTGGATGGAGAGCTGGTAGACACGGTCAGCTTGAGCTATCCATTTTCGGAGCAGCCCCTGTTGTTCCACTACACCGGCCTGGATGATGGACCGCATGTTGTCCGCGTCCATAATGTTCTGACGATGCGCGTAGATGGTTTTGCCTCTAACCCGGCTACCCTGGTGCCCCTCCGGCCGCTTGTCGAATGGTATGAAAGCGACCAGACCCGCGGTGCCTCGATCTGGGGTGGGTTGCACGTGCCGGTGGCAGTGGGTGATGTAACGGGCGATGGCAGCCCTGAAATTGTGGTTGCCTCCAGCAACATCCAGAGCAATGGTGAGTTGTTCTTGCTCCGCGGAGATGGCGGTGATACCGGCGATGGTGACCCAATTATCTGGAGTGTGCCATACAATATTTTCAATGGTTTTGAGGATGTTGGTACTCCGGCAATCGCTGAGCTGGATGGGCAGCCTGGGGCAGAGATCGTTCATCCTACTATCGAAGGTATATATGTGTACCACAGCGATGGGAGCACCTACTGGTACACTGACACCGTCCAGTCGCACGTCTTCTTCGCTGCACCGGCAATCGGCAACCTGGACACTGATCCAGAACCGGAGATTGTTGTCAATATGAACCATGACCTGGTAGTGTTCGAACCGGATGGTCAATTGGCCTGGAAGCAGACTTTCCTTGCCACTCTCAGCATGCCTGTGCTGGCAGATTTGAATGGAGATGGGCTGCTGGATATCCTGGTACACGAATCCGGGTCAACAAATATCCACGCCTATGAATATAACTTTGGCAACCCGACTCTGCTCTGGTCGCAATCGGTCGCTACGCAATTTCATATTTATGGTGGACCAGCTGTGGTGGACGTAGATGGTCAACAACCGGGAGGCGACGCGCTGCCAGAAGTGGCAGTTGCATCGGAGGGTTGGCTGAACGTGCTTAATGCTGAGGATGGCAGTCTGCTCTGGTCCACCCAATTAGATAGCGGCAGGTCTGGCGGTGTGTCTGCTGCAGACCTGGACGGTGATGGTGAGGTCGAGCTGGTAACCAGTATGGAATTTGATGGTGGTCGTATCTACGCGGTCAATGCCGATGGCTCGCTGCTCTGGTCGACCCCGGCTCTGGATAACTCCCCCTTGAATACTTCTGTGTTGGATCTGGATAACGACGGCGTTTACGAGGTTGCCTGGAATGGAGCCACCCAGGGTTTCACGCTTTTCAACGGTACGGACGGCGCTGTGCTGTTCAACGAGCCGCATCCCGAAATTATCTCCCAAACCGGCTCGGATTTCCCTGTCTTCGCAGATGTGGACCAGGATGGTTATGGTGAAGTGGTGGTTGCGTCACAAGGTGGGGTACGGGTCTTTGGCTTTGACGGAGTGTGGGGTCCGGCTCGCCCGTTGTGGAACCAGCACAGCTACCATATCACCAATGTCAACGACGACTTGAGCGTCCCCTTCAGTGAAGCAAATAGCTGGGAGGTGCATAATACCTATCGCACCCAGACCGAGCTCGTCAATCCGCTGCCGGTGTTCTCGATCGCGCTGACCCACACTGTCGGATTGGAGGGAGTCAGCGTGCTGACAGGCACGTTCAACATCCCGCCGGACAGCCAGGCAGGAGCAGACTATGGCTGGAACTTGAGCCTGGGTTGGGAGAGCCAGCAGGTCACGCAGACGTTCAACAGCGAGCTGGCTGATATGCAACCGGGCGAGACCCGCCTGGTTGCCCAGGGCACCCGCGCTGAATACACCCTGTCCAGCGGTCAAAACCAGCTGGTGCTGCCGCCTCTCTACGCCAGCGCGGCGCATATCGTAACGATTGACCCGCCAACATGGGTGGCAGGGCCTGGCGGCAGCGTGGAATTCTTGGTGACGCTGATCAACACGTCCAGCCAGCCGGCGGAGTACCAGCTGAGCACCGCTGGTTTGCCTGCTGAATGGATCAGCCTGGCAGATCAGGTGAGCGTTCCAGCAGGTTCCAGCCTGGCAGTGCCATTGGATGTCTCGCTACCCCTGGACACGGTTGAAGAGAGCTATCCTTTCAATGTGGCTGTAAGCACCAACCTGGGAGTTAGCGATCAGGCTGGCGCTGAGCTGATGGTCATCGGCCCACTGCTGGAAGCCCAGATTTCCCCGGCAGAGCGCAGCGTCTTGACCAGCGAAACGGTGACCTATACCCTGACCATCACCAACCTGGAAAGCGTGGCGCGCACGTATGATCTATCCGGCAGCGGGCTGGTCTCGCTCAGCCTGCCATCCCAGACCAGTGTCAATGCCAACAGCTCGACCAGCCTGGTTTTCAACGCTCTGGCAACCCACGAAGGCCCGAATCCATTCATGGTTGAAGTTGCAGAGGCAAATGGATTCGGCAGTGCCCAGGCTAATGCCATCCTGACCGGGACAGGCCAGGAGCAAGTGCAGGTGGCGATTGCCCCTGCTTCGGCAAACGGCGGACCGGCGGTTCCTACATTGTTTGACGTTCAGATCATCAATCTTGGCAGCCAGCCGGATATATTTGACCTGAGCGTGGATGCTCTACCTGGTTGGGAGACCAACCTGGCGTTGCTCAGCGCATCGGTCAGCTCGGTCCTGGTTGGGCCTGGAAGTGGGAATGCTGTGACCCTGCAGCTCCAGGTCACACCACCCGCCGGTACCGCGCCGGGTGACTACAGTTACACGGTGGCGGCTCAATCCAGCTCGGGGAGTGCCTCGGATAGCGCTGAGGCTACCCTGCAGGTGGGTAACCTCGGTGTGCAGGTGGAGATCATCTCTGGTCCATCCCAATTAGAGCCAGATGCCAGCGGTATCTGGCAGGTGCGCGTGACGAACACCGGGATAACCGCCGATAGCTACGATCTGAGCGTGTTTGGTGGGCTGGCGCTTGAGGCGCAGGTCACCCCCAGCTTGCTCAGCCTGGCGGCAGGCCAATCGCAAACTGTGCAGCTTACTGCCGGACCGCTGGCGTTCGCTTTGCCTCAAGAGTATGTCCTGGGCATCCTGGCGCAGTCACAGGCGGAGGCTGGTATCCGCAACCAGGATATCGCAATGATCGGTATCTTGGCGAAACAGGCAGTCCAGATCAGCTGGCAGCCGGGATCGCAGACGGTGGATGGCTCTCTAACGGCATCGTTCTCGCTGGTGGTCAGCAATACAGGCAACTTGAATACAACATTTCAGATCTCTGGCGGGGTCTCTCCCGAGGGCGAGGCGCGCTTCCAAGCCGGCAGCTTGGAGCTGCCGGCGAGGAGCACGGCAGTCTTGTTGGTTGATGTACAGGTGCCGCGCGGGGGTGATTACCAGATCGAGGCAACTGCCCAATCGGGGCTTACCCAAGCCAGTGCCAGCGCCGAGCTGATCGTGATCTACGCTAGCGAACCGCCCAAATTGTTCTTACCGTTGATCTACCGATAGCAGACTGACATGCTGAGAGGGGCAGGATCCGATCCTGCCCCTCTCTTTGCACAAAATTCCCCATCTTGTTATCCCGAACTGATGCTAAGAAGTATCTCTGCCAAGAGGCTGGGAGGATCAGCCTCTCCAGCCGGCTCATTTGTTCCAGGCGCCGCCAGCCTCAATCGGTAAAGCAAGCTGTCATGCAAATTTGACAGCCCTCCTGGCGTTGTGATACACTCCCGTAGACCAGGGTGGTGCACCCTAAATCTTTGGGTAGTCAAGGATAATATATCGTGAATGCTCAGCCAGGCAATCGCTTTCTCTCCCTGTTAGAGTCATCCCGCGTGCCTTTACTCAGCGATGGCGCAATGGGTACCCTGCTGAATGCCCGCGGGCTCAACTTCGACGAGTGCCTGGACGCGCTCAACCTGTCTCGCCCGGCTCTGGTCGCCGAGATCCACCGCGCTTATATCGATGCCGGATCGCAGATCATCCAGACCAATACCTTTGGCGCCAACCGTTACAAGCTGGTTGCTCACGGTCTGGAAGGGCAGGTTGTCGAGGTCAATCGCGCCGGAGTGGAGCTGGCTCGCCGGGTAGCGCTGGCCTCCTTCAAGGAGGTGCTCATTGCCGGGGATATCGGCCCGCTGGGAGTGCGCCTGGCGCCCTTCGGGCGCGTCCAACCGGAGCAAGCTAGCCAGGCGTTTGCCGAGCAGATCGCTGCCCTGGCTGAAGCCGGAGCCGACCTGCTGATCATCGAGACCTTCACCGACCTGGCGGAGCTCCAGCAAGCGATCGCTGCCGCCCGGATGGTGTGTAGCTTGCCCCTCGTCGCTTCAATGACCTTTACGCGTGACGATCTGACCCTGCTGGGAGAATCGCCAGCCCGGGTTGCCAGGGAGCTTTGGAAAAGCGGCGCGGATGTGATCGGCGTCAACTGTTCGGGTGGTCCGGCTCAGATCTGGCGCATCTTGCGCCAGATGCGCCAGGCATTGCCGTTCGAGACTGCCCCTCGCCAGCCGCGTTTTTCTGCTATGCCCAACGCCGGTTGGCCCGAACAGGTAGGCGGGCGCATCATGTATCCCGCCAACCCGGATTACTTTGGCGAGTATGCCCTGGCGTTCTGCGAGGCGGGCGCCAGCCTGGTAGGCGGGTGCTGTGGGACCACCCCCCAGCATATCGCTGCCATGCGCCTCGCCCTGGACGGCGCCGGGACGGGCTGCGCGCCCTCTCCCGCTGAGCTGGCTATGCCCACCGAGAGCCAGGAGCAAGATCTACCTCCCGAGCACCCCTCTCGCCTGGCCCAGAAGCTGTCTGGTGGTAAGTTTGTCGTTTCGGTTGAGATGGACCCGCCGCGCGGCCTATCTGCTCACAAGCTCATCGCTGGGGCGAGCCTGTTGGCGGAGGCTGGCGCAGATGTGATCAACGTCGCCGATAGCCCGA
>Ga0105106_10003062_pt1 | contig 11986 bp, 13 predicted proteins | sample PPLLaktember2015_5_FD_79109 | JGI IMG/M metagenome (GOLD analysis project Ga0105106, IMG submission 79109) | Freshwater sediment microbial communities from Prairie Pothole Lake near Jamestown, North Dakota, USA - PPLs Lake P8 Core (1) Depth... | ecosystem: Environmental > Aquatic > Freshwater >...
GCACTTTCAGGATCTTTGTCATATTCCTCCTTTATCGAACTGATTGCAGGATTATCAAGCGGATCCATGGATTTCAGCTGGATAATGCTAAGCAGCATTGTCAGCGCAACGATGAGTGAAAATATTCCCGCTCCGGTGCTGATCCCCCTGATTATTTTAAGGTCCTTTTCTTCAAGCTTTTTCATTGGTAACTTTATTGTTTATTTGAACCGGGCAATACTGGAAGCATCTGCCGCAACTGTAGCATTTGCCCTTGTGAGGCACATAGCCGGTCCTGCGTGTCCGTGTTGAAAGTGAAACAAGACTGAGTCCGAACGATGTTCCGAGGAAGATCCCCAGCCAGAGGGATCCTTTACTGAACCGTTCATGCATATTGATTTCATCTTCAAACAGTTCATTTTCCGTTTTTCCGGCCTCCTTGAATGCAATTGCTGCCTTTGATACGGCAATAATGCCGTTCTCCTTTTCAGCCCTTATTTCCCTTGCAAGCCGAACGTTACTGTTGAGTCCTGCAAATAAAGGGGAGAGGTTCCTGAACAAAATTGCACCCCCGACAGCAAATACCGGAATAAGCAGAATGTATATAAGGAATCGCTTCCTCTCCTTTTGGGGCTCTTCAACCGGTTTGACGATATCTGACGGCAGAATTGCATCGTACGGACAAACATCTTCGCAAAGGCGGCAGTTGATGCATTCGGCTGGCGTGATTGTAAGATGCCTGTGGGAGAATCTTGAAAAAATATTCAGTAGAACACCATAGGGGCACAGGTATCTGCAATAGGGTCTGTTTATGAATATTCCGGCAAGAAGAAGCAATCCACCGAATATGATCATTGTATAAGGAGCGTCGAGCCGGAAAATCCCCACAAAAGGGTCATACCTGCAGATCAGGAACTGACTTTCGGTCGCTGCCGATAGAATTGATATCCCAAGATAAATAAAAGGGATTGAGATCATCACCGATTCAACTGTCTTAGGCAGTTTCACTGGTCTGAAACCCACAAGTTCCTGAATTGAGCCCAGCGGACAAACACCGGCACAAAAAACCCTTCCGAACGCCAGTGCAAAAACAAGGGGTATAATAAAAAACAAAAGGGCAGTAAGTGGAATGGCATATCCCTCATTGAATAAGGCAAGGGCAACGTTTTGAATTGATCCCACGGAGCAAACGCATCCCTCCCTGAAAAAGCCGAAATAGGCGAGAGAAAATACTGAGAGCCAGACGAGTCCCTGTCTCGACCGTTTCTTGAGGGCCAGCCAGGAGGAAAGGGAAAGAGCTCCTACCAGGACCGCAATGTCGATATATTCCCATATGGGAGCCCTTTGCAAAGGACTCTGATGCTCAGGGTAGACATATCCCGATTCGAACTCCGGACGCGGAAACCTGTCCTGTGCAAAAAGCACCGCATGCCATACGAGCATTAATAGCAACAGCAGATATGGTAGTTTCTTTTTCAAAATAATTTGTCTTAATTATTACCGTCATTGCGATCCCGCTTTTTTTAAAAAAAGCGGGAGAAGCAATCCTTCTCTTTTATATTATATCTTCTCTTTCGGTATATACTGTTCTTTGTCAGGAATCCTCGATATTGCATCTGAGGGGCAGTTTCTGGCAATTGCACACTCATTGCAATTGACGCACAGATCCTGGTTTATCTGCAGGTAAAGAGATCCATTTCCAAAATCCTTGCAGCCCAAAACACATTTTCCGCATCCATCGCACAGGTCTTCATTAATGGTGTATTGGAAATATGGTTCCTCGACAAATGTCCTGGTTATAGCAGCTGTCGGGCATAGCTGGTTTTCGGCTGCGGTACTGATGGTTTTGGTTCCCTGCCTCAAATATCCTCCGCAGAGATCGCAATAACCGCACATCCTGTAATTGTGCATGCATTTCACAGCTGACGGGGTCAGTACGCAATTGGTCTTGCATTGCCCGCACTGGGTGCATTTATGCGGATCGATCTGCCACACATTCCCTGAAGCAGTGACCTTTTTTGACAGTGTAACAGGTAAAGCAATAATCGGCACTGCAATAAGGATCTTCCCCGCCCAGCGGACAAAATCCCTTCTTGATTGGTATATATTTTTCCCTTCCTTCATTTATTCTGATTAATATTTACCACAGTCGGTCTCACCTCTGCAAATTCCATTACCCGGACAACTGCTGCAATCGTTCCCTTTTACTGCTTTTGAGCCAAGCGTCAAGGCAAGAAATGCCAGAATTGCAATCAGCAAACCTCTGATAGTTTTTTTCAGGAACTCTGTTCTGGTTAATGTCTTCATTTCCGTTTAAATAAATAAAGTGTATTGTTAGCACTATTTGCTGCATAAATCGTTTTCCCGTCAGCTGAAGCCACATCAAGCGGAATCGATGGGATGAATTCATTGTTCGATGAAACAAACTCAATAAAATCACCTTTTCGGTCAAGAATCTTTATTCTGTTTATTCCTTTTTCCGCCGTTACGAATCCCTGAGGAATAACAGCAAAATGTGACGGATTGCAGCATCCGCAGAAAGCTCCCGGAGCAGTCCCGGGTTCTCCGAATTGCGATAGCTTTTTTCCGTCTGTGGTCCATGTTTCAATCCTTCTGTGTCCTGAATTTGCAGCAAACACAATATCCTCAGAGAAAGCTACGTCAAAATAGGGGCTTGGGATAACGAACTGATCTTCCGACTGTCCCATCATTGAATTCATTTCACCATTTTTTTTCAGGACAAAAACCCTCTTATTCCCGGCATCTGCAAATGCGAGGAACCTTTTTCCGGCTGAAACGGAGGTTATTATACTGTTGCCTTCATACGGACCCCATTCGGCAAGGAGCTTCCCTGAGGTTGAAACAAGAAGTATCATTTCAGTTGTCGATGCAAAAACCGTATCACCCGAAACTGCAAGGGAGGTGATCTTCGATTCAGTATTAAGGTTCCATAATTCAGTCAGGTCGGGATTAAGCGATTTTATAAATGAATCCCCTCCAAGAAAAATAATTCCATTTCCCGATACTGCCACAGAACTCAGATCGCCTCCTGTTATCTGCATTTCCCTGAAGAGGGTCCAGCTGTCATTGTACAAAGTATCCTTAACTGACTCACTTGAATCCTTTTTATCAGGGTCTTTTGTGGCATCAAATATTATGTAGCCTATGAATGCAAGGATTATGACCAGTGAAAACAGAGCTGTCAATTTCTTGTTCATGATTAATTATTTTCTCCGATATAAAGACATAACATATTTCTCGCATCCCTCATTATGAGGTGGTTACCGGCAATTGCCATTGGTCCCCAGGCTTCAATTCCTTCCAGAATATTATACCTTGAGATCAAGGTGGCCCTGGAACCTTCAAGCCTGAAGAGATACAGATTGGCATCATCATCAAGGAGGATAAGCTTATCATCCTTTACGATATATGGTCCGAGACCCCGGCCGAATCTCATGTCCTTTCCGCTGCTCCAAACCAGGCTTCTGAGGTCAGATCTGTTATAGCAGACCAGTTGTTTCTTCAGGGGACCTGCATTTTCCGGCATTACCGACCATAAGAAATCACCTGTCATAACCGGTGTCTGCTGGTCGCTTGAGATCCCTTCCATTGATTTATGCGATTCAACAAGAACTGCGGTATAAACGGTCCCGTCATAATCTACCCTGAGGGTTCCCCCTCCGGCGCCATAGCTTCCAAAGACAGCTATTTTATTATTGCCAAGAAGAATTGGAGATGCAGCGGTGGTGGCAGGACTCCATTCCTTGTTTTTCCACAGAAGTTTTCCAACATCAGGGCCGTCAGCTGCTATGCCTACAACACCGCCAACCGCATTGTAAACATACATTTTCTTTCCATGAATCACCATTGGCATTATTGAGCCGTGCGACATAAGAAGCGAGTCGGGATTAGGAGTGCGCCAAAGGATTTCGCCGTCAGAACATCTTACACCGATCATCAGAGCCTTGCCGCCGGGAGCAAGGATGGCAACATCATTGTCTATAAGCGGACATTGCCCTGAATAAAAATCAGGTGTTATCTTTCCTTTAGGACTTCCCGGCACACCATACTCCTTTTCCATGTCGATGGTCCAGAAGAGATCTCCTGTAAGCGGATCAACGCACATGACATGCGATCTCGGACCGACAGAAACCAGGTACTTGTCGGTGACCGCTGGTATGGTACGGGAGTATCCGTGATTTCGCTTCATGTCGACATTGTAATATCTCCTCCAGAGCTCGGTCCCCGATTTAAGGGAGAAACAACGGAGCATGTCGGCCTTTCTTCTTTCGTTATAGTCGAGAAGATAAACCCTTCCGTTCTTTACAGCAGGGCCCGCATAGCCTTCACCGAGCGTAACCTTCCAAACCACAGGAGGACCGGTAGTATCCCACAATTCTGCTATTTTGAATGTATCCCTGACAATGTTGTCGAAATTAACCCCCCTGAACCTTGGCCACTCACCGGGAACAAGCTCATCAAATATCCCCAGTGAGTCAAAGAACTCACCGACAATGATATTTTCCGACCTTGGTTCAATCTTCGGTCTGTTATCCATCCCCGGGACCCTAACCGACACCTCGGCCGGATAATGATCATCAGCGAGCCACCAGATAAGAATGCCGGCAAATATTACTGCAGATACTCCTGTAAGGAGCATGTTATTTTTCTTTAATATCATATGCCATCAAAGCTTCGCCATGCCTCAGATAAAGAACACCATTGTTAATTACGGGATGTGCCCAGTATGGTCCCGAGCCGCTTCTGACCTTAAAACTGCTTACCAGGTCAAATTTTTCAGGATTTGGCTTTACCAAACCGGCAAAACCTGTTTTTTCATCGTAGATATAAAGCATCCCGTCGGCCGAAATTATTGATCCTTTGCATTTCCAGTGCTCCTCATACATTTTCTTCCCTGTCATCCAGTCGATGCAGCACCAGTTGCCGTTGCCATTGTTCAGCCAGTTTGCTCCGTAAATAAACCCATCCACCAGCACCACACCTCCATGATGAACATCCAGCACCTTATCGGTCCAGGCAACGGAAGCTTTCCTTCCCTGGTCCGAAAGGTCTATCATTACTGCCCCGTGGTCATAACCGCCGGTGATATACAATTTGTCATTGGAGAATAAAGGCGTTACACACATAATCTGTCCGTCATCATCCAGGTCCTTCTTTCCCAATGCTTCAGGATGATGCAATTTCCAGATTATCGTCCCTGTGGAAATATCGACTCCAAAAACATACCTTGGTGTAATGTTGACAAGAAGTTTTAATCCGGGATATTCAATTATAACAGGTGAAATATAAGAGGCAGGGTCAGCTAAACTTTCTGTTTTCCAGATCGTTTCACCTGTGTTCTTATCAAGGGCTATTGTCGTTGTTTCAGGCCCTCCTGTGGTAAAAAAAAGCTTGTCACCATTAATAATCAGTGATTCAGCAATTCCCCAGGGGCCATAGGTTCCTTTATTCTGCTCACTTGATTTTACCTGCCAGATAATATTTCCGGCAATTCCGTCAATACATGCAACATCCCCGTTACCGCTTGAAACATAAACCCTGCTCCCTTCGACCGTCGGGGTGCATCTGCTCTCGGGGTGCGACGCTTTCCAAACCCTGCCGTAAGCTGTTTGCCATTTAATCTTACCACTTGCATCAAGTGCGATGAGAATATCATTATCATCATCACTGCCGGTCAGATATAAAGTATTGTTTCCGAATGCTGGCGAGGAAAAGCCTTTTGGCAGGACACCATTAGACCAAATAAGCTGGGGTCCTGCAGCGGGCCATGATTTCAATAATCCTGTCTCTGATGAATTACCTGTTCTGTTTTCTTCTCTCCATTCCCATATTGCCTGATTATCAGATATGTCTGCAGACAGTTCGGTCGACTGGCTCTCCTCCGCGGAAGAGACTTTCGGATCAGATGATATCAGGTAGAAGACACCGTAACCAATGGCTCCAAGTATAATAAGCGTGAGAACAATGAACAAAATTCTTTTCATAAAATCAGTAATTTATTAGTTGTCTTTTAGTTATACAGTCAAGCATTTTTTTTTATAAGGTGCCTGCAAGTTATAGAAAACTAACTTTATAATTAAAGCCAAGTGATATTTAGCAATTCCAGGCTGATGTTATTTAATGATTTTTAACACCTTTCCGGATTAAATAAAACTTTAGATGTCACTTACTATCCATGCTTTGAATTCAGCAGCTTTGTTTTTACTGATGTAGATCCTCTCCGGTGGTTCGATATCGAGGGTTACAAGTAAACGGCTATCAAACCATATCGTTATGTTTTTAACGCTGTTCCGCGCAATAATGAACTGTTTATTTGCCCGGATAAAATCCTTCGGATTCAAAGATGCTTCAATTTGTTCCAGCGTTTTTGAATAAGAATATACTTTCGTGTTCTTAAGGTATATTTTAGTGATACGGTCTGAGGTGTAGAAGAATGAGATCTCGTTAAGGTCGACGGGCTGCAATTTATCTTTTACGGGTATCAGGAGCTTATCCTTATACCCCGGTACTGGGGTCAATAGTGACAGCTGGGAAAGATACTTCAGAATATCCTGCCGGTTAAGCTTTTTAAACTTATCCAGGGCGCGTTTCACATCCTCAGTCTTTATCGGCTTAAGAAGATAATCTATGCTGTTGACTCTAAACGCCTCTATGGCGTATTCGTCATAGGCTGTTGTGAATATAACAGGAGTTTCAAGCTTAATCTTGTCGAATATTGAAAAAGCCGAACCATCTGACAGATGTATATCCATAAGGATCAGATCGGGCATTATATTTGCTTTTAACCACTTTATGGTTTGACTTATGCTTTCTGTGTTCCCTGCAATCTCAAGGTCCGCGTCTATTTCCCGAAGTATTTCGACCAGGTTCTCGTAGGCTGCAGTTTCATCCTCAACTATTAATACTCTCATTTTAATCTATTTTAAGAGGCAGGTAAACAGAGAATAGATTCCCGTCGTTTTCAACCCTGATCTTTTTATTCATCAGCAGGGAAAAACGGCTTTCAAGATTTTTAAGTCCTGTTCCATTTGTGTCAGGCGGAATGAGTTTGGGATAAACCGGACATGATATCACCAGCTCCGTATCTTCATTCAGCCATATTTTTACTTCCATTTTGTGATCGCTGTCAATCGTATTGTGTACAACCACATTCTCCAGCAATGGGAGCAGGGAGAGGACAGGAATTTTCAGATCCCTCTTTTCCGCAGGAACCTCAATATTGTATCCGAGCTTGTTCGCAAAACGGACTTCCATCATGTAGCTGAATGCCCTGACAAACTCCAGTTCCTCCCCAAGCGTCACCAGTACTTTTTTATCACTCTGCAGTATGTACCGGAATACATCAGACAACTTACTGACATAGGCAAGAGTATTTTCTTCATTTTTCTTGCGGATCAGCGAAGTAAGACCGGTAAGTGAATTAAAAAAGAAATGAGGATTGATCTGCTGAGTGAGGGCATCATAGCGGCTCTGTAGATTTTCGAGCTTCAGATGTTCAATTTCCTGCTCTTTTTGTCTCTGATCTGAATAAAGGTGGATAACATGACCTAACAGGGTACAGTAAATAAACATTATAAGGAACTGAAAAAGCATTATGCTTGAAAGCCACTCGTGTTTCGGGCTAAGCGTAATTGAAAAACCCACATAAACAAGATAGGCAACGAAAGTGATTATAAATGAATGCCCCCACCTTCTGCTGACGGAATTAATCTTGAGCTTCAGGATATTGTGTCTCAGTAATATCCAGATAAATGCAGAAAAATAGAGATATCTGAATATAAAGTACAACAAATGAACCGTTTGCTTTTCTTCACCAAGGTATTCCCGCTCCATCGAAAACATGGTAATATTCGGATAGATGAAGAATACTGAGCTGATCAGACTTACCAGCAATAGTTTGTACGGTGAGTACTTATCGAAAAAATCAAATTTAATAACCTCCCTGGCCTTATCCATTCTATTCTTTTAATTGGCTTGTTCCCTGCAAAGCATATAAATAATAAGCGAATAACCTCATCACCTGGCAACTTTGACACACATTAACCGGCTTTGATCGCGGATCAGGAGCCTGCCGTTCGCAAGGGCCAGTGGTGCCCAGTTTTGAGTAGGAAATCTCTGATCGCCTGAATCACCTTTGAGCAGTTCGGCCGTCGCAACCGGCTTAAAGGCTGAAGGATCAGGTTCAACAAGATACAATTTGCTTGATCCATCAGTAATGAGCAGCAGTCCATCTGCCAGAATTATGCCACCCTTATCAAACAGGGGAGCCCTCCTGGTGATCCATTTGACCTGACCGTCCATACTCATACAAACCAGACCATCTTTTCGCTCGTTTGTTGAATACTGGGCATAAAAATGGCCATTAACAAGAACCGGAGGTTGGGTATGCGCACCAAAATCAGGATTTTTATACAGTTCAATAACGCTGTAGCTGGCATCGGCTTTCTTCTCAATTTTTATCATTGCAGCGCCAGCGTTGTATCCGCCTGTTATCAGCATCCTGCCCTCACCGGCATCAACTGCACCGGGTACCGGAATTCCACATTGCCAGTTTGTATATTCCCACAATATTTTCCCGGTAAGCGGGTCAATTCCAACCACTTTGCCACCGCTTGCACTTTCTCCGCGACCTGCGGAAGCTGTTATCATCACTAAATGGTCCTCTTTTCCGACTTTAACGATTTCCGGAGTCACATATCCTACAGGACCAAGAGATTTCGTTGTCCACTTAACATTTCCGGTAAGCTTGTCATAAGCTACAACACCCGCCTGAGGCGCCTGCGAGGCCACTATAACCAGGTTATTGTAAACAAGGGGACATTGAGTAATGGCCCATTTTGGAATTTCACTGCCTCCGTAATCTGTCCAGATGTTCTTATTCCAGACGGGTTTGTGAGTATTTATATCAATGCAGTAAAGGTTTCCGTATGGACCGCATGAATAAATCCGGTTCCCATCGAGAGCAGGCACACTTCGCGAACCGGGAAACATAACAGACCCGGGAGCCGGATATTCAAAATTCCACAGTTCTTTTCCACTGGAAAGGTCAAAACATCTGAGTTTATCTCCGACCTTATCATCTCTGTCAAGTAAATAGACTTTACCGTCTTTTATTGCAGTTCCTCCAAAACCGATACCTACATTAACGGTCCATTGAATATCCGGTCCTTTCTCAGGCCATGTCCGTAAAATGCCTTTCTGATCTGATGTGCCGTTTCTTTTTGGTCCCAGGTACTGGGGCCAGTCCTGAGCGCCGACATTGGCGATTCCAGCTAATAGTAAAACCGCAGCAATCATGATCCTGGTCCTTTTCATTTTAATTTCTTTTTCCATTTTTATTATGTAATTTATTATTCAATTAATTGTGGTTCCGGTGTTCCAGATATAAAATCCTGCAAAATTTAATCAATAAGTTCAAGACTGGTTGACCAAAAAGTGCCAAAAAGAAAAAACCTTACCTGATCACGAATTAAACCTTAGCGATTAGTCAATTTTGCACTGCTAAAATTTCCAGCCTAATGTTGTTCCAATCATTCGTGGGGCTCCAGGTATTTGGGTTGGGTCTCCAAATAAACTACCTGTATTTCCGGCACTGACAATGTACTCTTCACCCAACAGGTGATTCAATCCTTTTAAAAGTGCATATTTTATATTCGCTTATGTCCTGAGCATAAATAAAACCAGTAACCAGTAATAGAATTATCGATAAAGTTGCGGCCTTCATAATATATCCGTTTTTGAGATTTGTGTTTTCTTTTTGTTGTATACTTTTTGTCAGTTGACAAATATGGCAGAATTAAACATAAGGATTGCTAAAATAATGCGTGAAAAGGAAAAAATAAGGAACTATAACGAAAAGAGTAAAGTGCCCGCTATTGTCTGCATTCACAATAAAGAGTCACGCCTCCTTAAATGCATTCATATGATTTGCTTGAATTCTGAACGTCAAAAAGTAAATTGCATGAGATAATTCTGAAAGACCACATCCATCAGCGGGCAAAAAACCACTGAAGGCAAAAAATATAAATAAAGTATACCCCTGACAATATGAAGATTACTGCAACAATTCTGTTGAACCATACCTGAAGCGCCTTTAACTTATTGTAATAAGAGCCAATACTTGCTACACTGTAAGCCAGCAGATACGCAACGATAATAATCGGGAGGCCGGCGGCCACCGAATAAACAACAGGCAGATACAATCCCCAGACACTTGTTATGGTCAGGGGTACAAGCATCCCGAAAAACAAGGCTGCATTGTATGGACAAAATGTCAAGGCAAAAAAGAAGCCAAGCATGGCAGAATTCAGTTTGTTTCCCCTGAATTGCCTGTTCTGGATTTTTTCGGTAAGTCTGCCCCAATCCGGAAACCTGATCTTAATGACATCGAGCATAAAAATGCCAACTATGACAAGCAACAACCCCATCAGAATATTCCCATTGGAAACGAGTACCTTAGAGACATGGAATTTGCTTGCACCAGAAAAAATAATTAAAGAAATTGACAAATAACCAACTGCGTTGCCAAATGTGTAAAATAATCCATTTACAAATACCTTATTTGTATTTTGAATGTCTCTGCTGATATAACTAATTGCCGTAATGGTTCTGGCTAGTTGACAGGGACTTATTGCAGTTAAAAGTCCGAGTATCACGGCATAGAGAAGAGGTGTTTTTGTGTTTTCCAATAAATCCTGTAGGAGCTGCATGATCATTCAAGATTTTTATCAATTTCGGACTTCAGCAATTCCTGGAATTTTAATGGTCTGGTATTTGCATAGTTAAACGAATCATTTGTTAAATCAGTTATTGCACCGTCTGCCCTTACAAGCAAAAGGCTTGTATAGCTGATCTGGTACTTTTCAGCAAGAGCCTTGTTCTCCTTTTTATCAATATTGAAGGATGCAAAATTTAATACCCCATTATCCATCTGAGTTTTAAAGTTGTCCTCAAGCACTTTTTTTGTGTTAATTTCTATTGCAATACAGGAAGTACATCTGTCTGTCATATGAAAGAAGTAAACCTGAAGCTTTGCATTTGGATTTGCCTGCCATTGATTTGTTTGTGCCTGTCGGCAAGACAAAAAAAGGAAGCTGAAAAGCACGGCTGCCATAAAACTCAATATTTTCCGCATATGATGATTTTTTGCTATTACTTTCATGAAAGTACATAATTATCCCAGGATTGCTTTTTCGATGAATGTCCTGATCTCTGCTTTTGAAGGTACTCTGCCGCTAAAAGCAACTTTTTCATTTATCACCAATGCAGGTGTCGATATTACATGATAATCCATTATTTGAACTATATCTCCGATTTTCTGCAAATCAGCGTCAAACCCGTTTTCTTTCACCACTTCGGCGGTAATTTTTTCCAGGGTTCTGCATTTGGTGCAACCGGTACCAAGAATTTTTATATAGACTTTCATCCTGTTGCATTTTAAATAAATAAAACTGTAATAATAACCATTAATACCTGAATTGTGTTCATAATTAATTATTGACAACATGGTCAAAGCGAAAGGTTAGATTGGGACTTCCAGGTCTCAGACAGCGGAATGTAACGATTTTTGCCTTAAGATTTTCATTTGTGTTATTATCCGGTTTTTTCCGGACCTGCATCCGTTTGATGATAACCATGGCTACGTCTGATATCTTCATTCCCAATTAACATAGATAGATCAAATCTTAAATTCTTTAAAATTGCATGAAAAGGAAAAACCCGGGAATTATGACGAAAAAAAACGGAATAGTGTTTTACTTATTTAAGTTACTCGTTGATTTTGTTAAAGACACAAACTAACAAGTTAATACATTAAATTAAATATGCATTAATTCTTAATATTTTATACTATAAATATCATTTATCTTTCATTTAATATAAATTATAGTATATTTATTTTATATCTAATATTTTTAAATATCAAACTAATTATTAGTTTTGCATTCTGGTTTTTTGAAAAATATCAGAAAACCGAGCAACAAGCAAC
>Ga0105106_10003063_pt1 | contig 11985 bp, 11 predicted proteins | sample PPLLaktember2015_5_FD_79109 | JGI IMG/M metagenome (GOLD analysis project Ga0105106, IMG submission 79109) | Freshwater sediment microbial communities from Prairie Pothole Lake near Jamestown, North Dakota, USA - PPLs Lake P8 Core (1) Depth... | ecosystem: Environmental > Aquatic > Freshwater >...
AATGGATGGAGGGCCAAATGAAACCCATCGGACCCCTGATGTGGGAACATCGCCTGATCGAGCAGATGGTGGTTTTGCTGCGCGGGGAAATCGACCGCATCACGAGCGGAATGACGGTCAATGTGATCCTTGTCGAGCAGGCCGTCGATTTCTTCCGGACCTACGCCGACCGGACCCACCACGGCAAGGAAGAGGAGATCCTGTTCCGCGATCTCGCGCAGAAAAAGATATCTCCGGAACACAGGAAAATCATGGACGAGCTGGTGAGGGAGCACATTCATGGCCGGGAGCTGGTGCGCAAACTCGTTGAGGCAAAGGATCTCTATGTGAACGGCTATGCCGAGGCCCTGCCGCACATTGCGAGGGAACTCAGGGAGCTGGCCGATTTCTACCCGGGACACATCGAAAAGGAAGACAAGCGCTTTTTCTTTCCCTGTCTCGATTACTTTACCCAGGCCGAGCAGGACCGCATGCTCCAGGAGTTCCTGGACTTCGACCGGAACATGATCCACGAGAAGTACCGCACGGTGGTGGAGAATTTACTCGGGAAAAAAGTGATGAAACCGGCCCAGGCGGGCTGAGCACTGTGCCTAGTCTGACCTCCTGCGCTTGCCGACGGCGGCCAGGTAGATCGTGAACTCGTCGTTTCCGTCCACTTTCAAGATATGATCCATGGCCTGCTGGTCGTAGGCGGCGACGGCGCAGGTCCCTGCGCCGATGGCCTCGCAGGCCAGGTAGAGGTTCTGGCAGACATGCCCGGCATCAAGGGCAATCACCTTGGCCGAGGCCAGTCCGTAGCGCCACTCCATGCGATAGGGGATGGCCGTCCAGACAAACGTCACCGCCGCTTCCCCCGGGTAGGGCTGGCCGAAAATGGCCTGGACGATTTTCTCCGGCGCCTTCTCGTCGGCGCGCACGAGCAGGAGCTGGTGCTCGACGGGAAGATACCGGTAGATCCCCGCCAGAAGCCCTTTCACATGATTGATACACAGGTACGTTTCCAGGGCGTGCCGGCATCCGGCCGACGGCACCGTCCGCAAGGCGTGCCCCTCGTCCATGCGCGTCCGGATCCCCTGGGTCGCCCAGAGCAGGAAGCTCAGCTCATCCAGCGTCATGGCCTCCCGGGTATAGACACGGCGGCTCTTTCGATTCCGGATGGCCTTCGTGAGATCGATCGACGGGACCTCCTGCCACTTGCCGAATTTGGCCAGGTCGATCCGGACGCCGTCGGGCGGGAACGGCTTTTCGATCGGCGGTGAGGCAACGCCGCGGTTCTGATCCGTTTCGGCAAAATCGATTCTCTTGCGGATGCTGTCTTTCAGGAAGAACCGAAACTGCTCGATGTGCTTCTTGTCCATGTCAAAGGCCTCCGTATGCCGCAGGGGCAACCCTATTTCCGGAACTCCCGGATGACCTCGCCGAATCCCTTCATGGAATTGACGATGGTGGCATCGTCAACGCAGTAGGCGATCCGAAAGTAGCCGGGCGCGCCGAAGCCGCTTCCGGGCACCGTGAGAATGTTTTTTTTCTGCAGCGCCCGGACAAATTCCACATCGTCGGCTATCGGGGTCTTCGGGAAAAGGTAGAATGCCCCCTCGGGCTTTGTGAACTCGTAGCCGTGGGCGGCAAGGCCATCACAGAGAAGATCCCTTTTCCGTTTGTACTCCTCCACGTTGACCTTCGCATCGAGGACCTTCGGCAGGACCCTCTGGATGAAGGCGGGCGCGTTGACGAACCCGAGCATGCGGTTGCACATGACGAGGCCGCCCAACAGCAATGCCAGGCCGTCCGCCTCGGGGTTCACGGCGATGAATCCGATGCGCTCGCCGGGAACGGACAGGGTTTTCGAATAGGAGTTGGCAATGAGACTGTGCCGGTAGGCCTTCAAGAGACTCGGGACCTTCACGCCGTCGTAGACGATCTTGTCGTAGGGCTCATCGGAGATGAGGTGGATAATGCGTCCGAACTTCTTTCCCTTGTCCTCGAGCATCGACGCAAGGGCCCGGATCGAGGCCTCGTCGTAAACCCGGCCCGTGGGGTTGTTCGGCGAGTTGATGAGGATCGCCTTCGTTCTCTCCGTGATGGCTTCCTCGATGGCCCACAGGTCGAGGGCAAAGTCTTCCTTCGTCTTCACCAGCTTCGTGACCCCGTTGTGGTTGTCCACATAGGTCCGGTACTCGACGAAGAAGGGAACGGGGGTAAGGACCTCGTCGCCGGGGTCGAGGATGGTCTTCAGGATGACGTTGAGGGCCCCTGCCGCCCCGCAGGTCATGATGACATGCTCCGGGCCCAGTTTCACGCCGTGCTCCCTGCCCAGTTGGGCGGCCACGGCCGTCCTTGTTTCGGGATAGCCCGCGTTGGGCATGTATCCGTGCACACCCGGGCGTTCGTCTTTTGCCACCTCGAGGAATGCCTTGAGCAATTCCCGCGGCGGTTGCACATTCGGGTTCCCCAGGCTGAAGTCAAAGACGTTTTCTGCCCCGAACTGCTGCTTGAGGCGGATGCCGTCCTCGAACATCTTCCGGATCCACGAGGACTGGGTGATCATCCCTTCGATCTTTCTCGAAACCGCCATGGCACTCTCCTTTAGGTAAGACATTCATGCAGGGGTCTCAGTGCATTCGGCATCCGATTCCTGAATCCCGCATTTTTTCTTCCCGATGCCTGATGCCCGAATCCTGATGCCCGGCGTTCGTGACGTAACACATCCGGCTTGCGGCCGTCAACAAAAGAGTCCCGAAACTGCTTGACATTTCGCAGCCCTTCCTTTAACATCCCGACCGGTTTGGAGGGAGTGCAGAGGCCATGATCATCGAAAAAGCCGGCAAGATCGTCGAGGGTCTTTACGCGCTGGCGGACATCGATCTGCCGGCCTACCTCGTCACGGCCGAAACGCCTGCCCTCTTCGATGCCGGCATCACCTTCATGGGGCCTGTATACCTCGAGGAAATCCGCCGGGTTCTCGGAGACGAGAATCGCCTTCGCTGGCTTTTCATCACCCACGCCCATTTCGACCACAGCGGGACGGCCCCTTACCTCAAGCGTCGCATCCCCGGACTCAAGGTGGCCGCTAGCCGGCTCGCCTCCGAGATCTTCAGGAAACCCAACGCCATCAACCTCATCCAGAGTCTCAGCCGCGATTATGAAGAGCAGCACAAAACGCTGTTCGGCAGCGAAGATATCCGGTTCGACAGCCTGGAGGTGGACCGGATCCTCGAGGACGGGGAGACCGTCGACCTCGGCGGCGGCTGGGCCTTCAAAGTGATCGCCACGCCGGGGCACACCCGGGATGGCGTTTCGTTCTACTTCCCGAACATCAAGGCCCTCATCTGCGGCGAGGCCGCCGGCGTTCCCGACCGGAACTTCAAGATTCATCCGGAGTTTCTCGCCAGCTACAGGGATTACGTGGCTTCCCTCGAAAAGCTGGCCGCCCTGGACGTGGAGATCATCATGCTCAGCCACCACTACGTCCTCACCGGCGCGGATGCCCGCGGCTATCTGAAAAAATCCCTGGAGAGCACCCTTGCGTTTTCCGACCGGATCCGACGCTGCCTCGCCGAGGCCGGCGGCAGCCAGGACATGGTCGTGAAACGGATCTTCAAGGAGGACCACCAGGACACGGGCGCCATCCAGCAGGCCGAAAGGCCCTATCTGATCAACCTTGCGGCCAAGGTGAAGGCCGTGGCCGAGAACAAATAAGAGAGAGATGACCAAGACCCACACGAAAGGAGTGAGAGGCAGATGAACATTCTGATATTCGGACCCAATGGAAGCGGCAAGGGAACCCAGGGCGCCATCGTCCAGAAGAAATACGGCGTTCCCCACATCGAAACGGGCGTGATCTTCCGTGAGAACATCTCCAAGGGAACGGAACTCGGGAAGAAGGCGAAAGTCTTTATCGACAAGGGCGACCTCGTACCCGATGACATCACGATTCCCATGATCCTGAACCGTCTGCAGGAGGCCGACTGCGCGAAGGGCTGGCTCCTCGACGGCTTCCCCCGCAACCTTGCCCAGGCCGAGGCCATGTGGAAGGCCCTCCAGGAAAGGAACATGAAACTCGACTTCGTCGTCGAGATCCTGCTTGCCCGCGAGATCGCCAAGAAACGCATCATGGGCCGGAGGCTCTGCCCCACGGACAACAACCACCCCAACAACATCTTCATCGACGCCATCAAGCCCGCCGAGAAGGGCGGAAAAATGGTCTGCAGGGTCTGCGGCGCCGATAACCTCAAGGCCCGCGCCGACGACCAGGACGAGGGTGCCATCGACAAGCGCCACGGCATATACTACGACACCAAGACGGGGTCGCTCGCCGCCGTGAACTTCTTCAAGCAGCGCGTGAAGGTAATCGAGGTGGACGGCACCCCCGGCGTGAAAGAGGTCTCCGAGGACCTCATGAAAAAACTGGGTTGATATTACAATTATTTCAATGTATAAGATGAGTCCTCCCGTCGGGAAGGGTCCCGGCGGGAGGATTTTTTTATAAAATAGGAAATGAAGCGGAGCTGCCGCATCGCAAAGGGTTTGAGCCCGAAGGGCGGGTTTTCCGCCTGCAGCGACGTGAGATCCAGATCGATCGAAGAAGGCCCATTCGCACAGGAATTCAGTTTCATCGAATTGATAACACCATGAAAAACATACGCAACTTCAGCATCATCGCCCACATCGACCACGGCAAATCGACCCTCGCCGACCGCCTGATCCAGCACACAGGGGTCTCCGACGCGCGCAGCTTCCGGGATCAGATCCTCGACAACATGGACATCGAGCGCGAGCGGGGGATCACGATCAAGAGCCAGGCCGTCACCCTGCCCTACCGCGCAAAGGACGGCCAGGATTACATCCTCAACCTCATCGACACGCCGGGCCACGTGGATTTCACCTACGAGGTCTCCCGGTCCCTTGCCTCCTGCGAAGGGGTGCTGCTGCTCATCGACGCCTCCCAGGGGGTGCAGGCCCAGACGATCGCCAACCTGTACCTGGCCATGGAGAACAACCTGGCGATCATCCCCGTCATCAACAAGATCGACCTGCTGACGGCGGACGTGGACAGGGTCCTCGAGCAGATCGACGCCGAGCTGGGGCTCGACCCCTTCAGCCACATCAAGTGCTCCGCCAAGCAGGGAATCGGAATCGAAGAGGTCCTGGAAACCATCGTCGAGCGCATCCCTCCCCCGAACGGCGACCCTGCAAAGCCGCTCTCGGCGCTCATCTTCGACGCCCAGTACGATTCCTTCCGCGGCACCGTGATCTACTGCAGGGTCTTTGACGGAGGCGTCAAGCCCGGCGACATCATCCGCTTCATGTCCACGGGTTCCACGCACAAGGTGGAGGAGGTAGGCCGCTTCTCCCTGATCCGGGTCAAGAAGGATACCCTCTCGGCAGGCGACGTGGGTTACATCATCGCCGGCGTCAAGACCGTCTCCGACGTCCGCATCGGCGATACGATCACCCTCGACGAGCGGCCTGCGGACCATGCGCTTCCCGGGTTCAAGGAGATCAAGCCCGTCGTGTTCTCGTCCATTTACCCCATCTCGTCGGAGGACTACGGGGACTTGAGCGTCGCGCTGGAAAAGTACAAGCTCAACGACGCCGCCCTGGTGTACCAGAAGGACTCCTCCGTTGCCCTCGGGCTGGGATTCCGCTGCGGGTTCCTGGGTCTTCTGCACCTCGAGATCGTCCAGGAGCGTCTCGAGAGGGAATTCGACCAGTCCATCATCCTCTCCGTACCCAGCGTCCGCTATCGCTTCACCCTGAAGGACGGCAGCGTCGTTTGGGTGGACAACCCGTCCAACTACCCGGACCCCTCGTCGATCGAGAAGGCCGAGGAGCCCTTCATCCGGGCCACCATGATCATGCCCGAGAAATACCTCGGAGCCGTCATGAAGATCTGCACGGAAAAACGCGGCGCAAACTCGACGATGAGTTACCTGAGCCCGGGCCGCGTGGAGCTCATCTACGAGATGCCGCTTGCCGAGGTTCTTTTCGATTTCTACGACCGGTTCAAGACGGTGACCCAGGGATACGGGTCCTTCGATTACGATATCATCGACTACCGGGAAGGAACGCTCGTCCTTCTGGACATCCTGGTCAACGGCGAGAAGGTGGATGCCCTCTCCCAGATCGTCCATCGCGACAATGCCCGTCATCGGGGCGTCCATGCCTGCGACAAGCTCAAGGAAGAGATCCCCCGTCAGCAGTTCAAGATCGCGATCCAGGGGGCGATCGGCGGTGAGATCATCTCCCGCTCCACGATCAACCCATTCCGCAAGGACGTGACGGCAAAGTGCTACGGCGGTGACATCACGAGGAAACGAAAGCTCCTGGAGAAGCAGAAAAAAGGCAAGAAGCGCATGAAGATGGTGGGCACCGTGAGCATCCCCCAGAGCGCCTTCCTGGCAGTGCTGCAGTCGGACAACGACTAAAAGGACGGAAGTTAGGAAGATCGGAAGCGCAGAAGATCAGACGAATAAATACTTCATCCACTCCGCTCTTCCGCTCTTCCGATGTTCCGCTCTTCCCATGCAGGGCACTGAGATCGAGTGAAACATGAATAGCATCAAGACAATGGGAAACAACTCTCGGGCCGGCCTCTACATTCACGTCCCGTTCTGCCGGTCGAAGTGTGCCTACTGCGACTTCTATTCGATCACGGAGCGCTCTCAGGTGGATGGCTACCTCGATGCACTCTCCCGCGAGATGGAGCAAACCCGTGAATTTGCCCCCCTCTTTGACACGGTCTACATCGGAGGCGGGACTCCTTCCTGCCTGAGCACTCGGCAGCTGTCTGACGTTCTGACGCGTGTCCGCAAGGCCTTCCCGATTGACCCGGGCTCCGAGATCACCGTGGAGGTCAACCCGGGGGACATCGATACGGTTTTCATGAGAGGGCTTCGCGATGCCGGCGTCAACCGGGTCAGTATCGGGGTACAGTCCTTCGATGACGTCGTCCTGAATTCCCTCGGAAGGCGTCACAACGGGCGCGAAGGCCGTGAGGCCGTCGAGGCTGCAAGGGCGGGCGGGTTTGACAACATCGGGATCGACCTGATTTACGGTGTTCCCGGCCAGACGCACGAACTGTGGCAGGAAACGCTGCAGACCGCACTCGGGTTCAACCCCGAGCACCTGTCCTGCTACGAGCTGACCATCGAGGAAGGCACGCCTTTCCACGGCCGGATTGAACGGGGCGAGTTCGGCCTCCCCGGGGAAGAGGAGGCATACCGGTTTTTCACCATGACCTCGGCTTTTCTCGAACAGCAGGGCTACACCCATTACGAGGTGTCCAATTTCGCCCGGGAGCACGCCTTCGTCTCCAGGCACAACCACAAGTACTGGGACCATTCTCCCTGCCTGGGCCTCGGGCCTGCAGCCCATTCTTTCAACAGCAACCGGCGCTGGTGGAACCATCGCTGCCTCGAACTCTACATGCGGGATGTCGTGAGCGGTCGCGCCCCCCTGGCAGGGGAAGAGGACCTTTCGCCGGAGGAGCTTCGGCTGGAGGCCCTCTATTTCGGCTTCCGGACGAAACGGGGGATCCATGGCCCCGATTTCAGGGAGCGATACGGCATCGACCTGTTCCGGGAGAAAGGTCCCGCCCTGCGTGGCCTTCGGGATGAAGGGTTCGTGACCCTGGAGGATGAATTTCTGGCACCGACCTGCAAGGGACTGGCCCTGGCGGACCGCCTGTGCCTGCTGTAATTATTTCAAGGAATTGCTTGATTCCTGTCGAAGAATATGAGAATAAATAACGCTTCTGAATCGGCATGATAACTCTCATGAGGTGAAATATGGGCAGTGTCGTCAAGAAACGAAGGAAGAAGATCAGCAAGCACAAGTACCGCAAGCGCCTGAAGGCGAATCGTCATAAGAAGCGCTAACGCCTTCAGGGGAATCCCCGCGGGTCTTCCGTGGGGGATCCCCTCAGCCGTATCCCGCCTGAAGGAAGGCCCGGGCAATGGACATGCAGCGGTCGTGGAGAATCTGCCGGCGCAGTTCCCGGCCCCGCAGACCATGAACCGGTCACAACCGGGATCATTGTTGCAGGCGCACGCCCGGTTGAGGCTGCCGAGCCGGATTGATCGGGATTGGATCCATGGTTCTCACGCCCCGCGATAAACTGATCCTATCCGCCATCGCCGCCCTCTTTGCCGTCCGGCTCATCACGATTCACACGATACAGCTCTCCCCCGACGAAGCGTATTACTGGAACTGGGGCCAGCACCCCTCGCTTGCCTACTCCGACCACCCCCCCATGGTGGCCTGGGTGATGGCTTTCTTCACGGCGCTGGGCGGCAACTCGGAACTTTTCGTCCGCCTCGGCGGCTTTCTTCTCTCGGCAGCGGCCCTTTTCTTTCTCTTTGCCACCGCAAGGACTCTTTTCCCTGCCCACCGGGAACTTTCCTGGGACGTTCTTCTCGCATTCAACGTGACGCTGCTCTTTCCCGCAGGCTGCATCATCCAGACGCCGGACACGCCCATGCTTTTTTTCTGGGCGGCCGCGGCCTGGTGCGGAAGCCGCATCGTGACGGGCGGGCCCGGGCGGTGGTGGTACGGCTGGGGAGCGGCCCTGGGCCTGGGCCTCCTGAGCAAGTACACCATGATCCTTCTGGTCCCCTGCACCTTCGGGTTTCTTCTATTCTGCCCTTCTCTGCGACACTGGCTTGCGCGGAAAGAACCCTGGCTTGGTCTTCTGATCGCATTCGCTGTCTTCTCGCCCGTCCTTTACTGGAACTCACAGCACGAATGGCTTTCTTTCACCTACCAGCTCCGGCAGGGGTTCTCGCCGAAGCAAAAGGCCGTCCCCCTGAAGCTCCTGGAATATCTCGGCGGCCAGGCCGGTGTCATCACTCCCGTTCTCTTTGTCGCTTTCGCCTGGTACAGCGTGAAGGCGCTCCGGATCAGTCTCGAGAAGGAACATCCGGCCTACCTCTACCTCCTCTTTTTGTCGTGGCCCGTTCTCGCCTTCTTCGCCTTCTCAACGGCCATGGGCAAGGTGGCCGAGGCAAACTGGCCCGCCCCGGCCTACATCGCCGGTTTCATCCTCGCAGGTGCCGTGTTTCATGACGTTTATGCGGCAAGGCCGGCCCACCGGCGTTTCCTCACCGCCGGTCTTCTCGTCGGCCTCCTGATGAGCCTCGTAGTCCAATTGCATCTCCTGAAGCCCTTTCTGCCCTTCCCCGCGACTGCGGATCAGACGCGGCAATTCCACGGCTGGCGGGAGCTTGGCGAGCAGGTTTCCCGCGTCGTCGATCAGCGGCCATCCGATCGGGGATATTTCCTGGTGTCGGACAAAGGGACCACGGCGGCCGAAGCCGTTTTCTACGGCGGGGCACGGCTGACGGGCGTCGACCTGTTCCAGCCCGAGCGCTATGTCTTTCTGGGGGATCTGAAGAGCCTGAGGGGAAAGGACGCCGTCCTTGTGCTTCATGGCGCAAGCGAGGCAGGCCTGAAGAGATACGAGGGGTATTTCGACTCGGTCGAGAGCGCCGGCGCCCACGACAACCTGTTCCGGGGCGTGAAAATCGACAGCCTCAGCGTGCATCTCTTCATCGGACGGGGGTTCCGGGGGAGCTGGGCTGCGGAAGAAGAAGGTAAGAGGTTGAGAAGGTAGGAAGGTGAGAAAGAGACAGGACGTCCTTTGATTTCTTACCCTCTTACCCTCACACGTTCTTACCTTCCTTCCCGGGGCGTACCTTGAATGTCCAGACGTGGTTGATAAGGTAGTTCATCACCGCTGTCATGCCGATCGCGAGGAAATTGGCCAGCAGGTAGTACATGTACTGCTTCAGGAAATTCGTAAAACCGAATTGGAGAGCAATGGCGAGCCAGCAGGCGGCGCAATACTGCATGAACTGGACGACGATGGACTTGCTGATGTGGGCTTTCCGGTCCCCCCAGGTCCAGGCCCTGTTCCAGATGAAGTTGTGCAGAGTGGCGAAAAAAATAGCCGTGGCAAGCGACAGGTTGAATCTCAAATCGCCGGAATCGATCCCGGGATACACAAATTCCTGGGCAATATAGAGAACGGCCAGATTGACGAGCGTCCCCGAAAATCCAACGGCACCGAACTTCGCAAAGCGCTGCTTCACCAGCCATTCCCCCCCGGGCAGCCGGGAAACGGCATCCTTGACGGCCTGCTTGAACCGCAATAAGCCGTTCATCGAACCGCTTCCTTCCCCAGCATCTCCAACGCACAGGCCAAGACGGTGTCCGGCTTTATGACCTTGAGGCATCGGTTGTCGCCATCACAGGGCGAATTGCGGTGATTGTAGGCCGTGAGGCAGGGCGAGCAGGCAATCCCGCTGAAAAACACCTTCGTGCCGGCACTGTTGGGTCCGTATAGTTCCGGTGTTTCGGGGCCGAAAAAGAGGATCGACCGGATCGGCGTCATGACGGCAAACTGCCCTGGACCGCCGTCGTTGGTGATCAGAAGAGACGAAAAATGGAAGAGGACCAGCAGATCCCGGATCGTCTTCGTGTAACCGGTCAGATCGATGCACAGGGTGCTTCGGCAATGCTCCTGGATGGTCCTTGCCAGCTCCTTGTCGCCGGGCAAGCCGATCACCGCCACGGCGTACCCCTTGTCGATGAGGGCCTTCGCCATCCGGCAGAAATACTCAAGCGGCCAGGCCCGGATCGGCAGGATTCCCCCGCTGGGGTAGATCAACACAAGCTTCTTCCCCGACACCGCGGGGAAATCTCCGAAGAGCCTCTTCTGCATCGCCTCCTGCTCCCCCTCTTTCAGGCGAAGCCTTGGGGCCTCTTTGGGAACATCTGCGTAGGATGCAAACTTATTCTTTGGTACGGAGCTCGACTCGATGGCGTCGACGAGAGCGAGAAACTGATCGCTGACGTGGCGGTAGGGGTTGTACAGGACGGGCCGGTTGATAAAATCGCCCCGGTAGAGCCCTTCCATCGTGTGCCGATGGAACCCGACCCGCAGGGGCGCCCCGCTGAAAAAGGAGAAGATGCTGCTCACGCGGGCGAAGAGCTCGCAGTCGATGACGACGTCGAAGCGCAGTTCCCGCATTTTCCGGATTGCGGCAAGACTGTCGCTGACGAGCCCCCCGAGTGAATGGTCGCTGAGTGTCATCACGTTTTCAGGGGGGATGACTTCCAGGAGATCCAGAATCTCCCGGTTCTTCTCGAATACCATTGCGTGGATCGAGGCCTGCGGGTACTTTTCCCGAATCCTCCGGAACATGGAGCAGCCCAGCACGAGGCTCCCCATCTCGGAGAGCAGGATGATCAGGATCCTCTTCGGGGGGTCCGAGGGCACACGGCCTCCCGAAAAGAGGGACAGGGCCCTGCAGATGAACGGCCCGACGGCCTGATCGATCTTTCTTTGTACGCCAACATCCATCTCTGATCTGTTGTCCTTATCGTTCGCTACAGGCGGAAAACGATTGCACACGCTTAACCCGCAGCTTGCTGCGGGGTAAGCGAGCATAATAAAAGATAATTAAGTAGTAAAATAAAATTCTAAATTCCTGGCACCTTGGTGCGAGGAATTTTAATTTCGATGTTTTACGCAAACCCCTCCCGATCCAGACGGAAGAGATAGTACAGAAACAGCCCCGTGAAATAGACCATGCAGCCCGACCAGATCACATCGGTCATGAAATGCCCGCCCTGGATCATCCGTCCCAAGCCCATCAGGGAGCCATAGAGAATGCCTGCCGCCATGGCCCTTCGAGCCCATCCGGGCGCCCTGCGCCTGAGCACGAAAAAGGGGGCCATGAGGAAAAACCCTACGGCGGCGTGTCCCGAGGGAAATGAGCGTCCCTGGTCCGGAGAGCCGAAATGCCAGAAGGAACGATAGGTTTCCGTGCCCCCGAATTGTACGATATCCGCGGGCCTCGGCCTGCCCCAGTGATCCTTGAATACCGTGTTGACGATCAGACCGGGGCCGAGGGCCAGAAGGACCACCACGAACAGCGCCGCCATCCTGTCGGGGCGAACCCGCTCGGAGAAAAAGCTCAA
>Ga0105106_10003065_pt1 | contig 11979 bp, 7 predicted proteins | sample PPLLaktember2015_5_FD_79109 | JGI IMG/M metagenome (GOLD analysis project Ga0105106, IMG submission 79109) | Freshwater sediment microbial communities from Prairie Pothole Lake near Jamestown, North Dakota, USA - PPLs Lake P8 Core (1) Depth... | ecosystem: Environmental > Aquatic > Freshwater >...
ATGATAATGCCCGGTCAGTCAGTGTTTTTTCCACAAGAATTACAAATCAAAAGAACTTTCTTAAGTCACTAACACCTGTTTGTCCGCAGATTCACATTTTTGAGCGTGAGATTCACGAGAACTTCGGGGTGAGTTTTGAAGGGCACCCCTGGCTGAAACCTGTCAGATATCCCTATAACAGGGCGGATGAGAAGGCTGTGATTGACAATTACCCTTTCTATGAAATTGATACCGAAGAACTTCATGAAGTGGGCGTTGGTCCCATACATGCAGGTGTTATTGAACCTGGCCATTTCAGGTTCATCTGCAACGGTGAAAAGGTTCTTCATCTTGAAATTCAGCTGGGATACCAGCACCGCGGGATCGAAAGGATTCTGGCTCTAAATGACAGTTTCCTGAAGAATTGCATAGTGTGCGAGAATATCGCAGGTGATACAGCAGTCGCTTACAGCATTGCCCATTCCCAGCTTATTGAATCGCTGGGCTCCACAGATGCTGGCGATGCATTGCAGATTGAACGCTGCATTGGACTTGAACTTGAAAGGATTGGAATTCATATCGGAGATACGGCTGCTCTCTGCGGCGATGTAGCGTATCAGCTCGGACAAGTCGTATGCGAAGCCCTCAGAACGGAAGTAATAAACACAACCCAGTTCTGGTGCGGCAACCGTTTCGGGAAGGGGCTTGTACGTCCGGGGGGAAGCAATTATCCTCTTTCCGGTAAGGTTATGGATAAGATAACTGGTGTAATTGATGAGGTTGACAAAAGATTTGCTGAAATAGCCGGCCGGATTTATTCAATGCCCAGTGTTCTTGCACGCTTCGAGGATATCGGCCAGGTCACACGCAGCCAGGCACTGGGTATCGGTGCAGTTGGCATGGCCGCCAGAACCTGCGGTATAAACAGGGATATCAGGTTCAGCCATCCCTTTCAGTATTTCCGGAAATACAAAATTCAACCTGTCATTCTTGAATCAGGTGACGTGCTTGCCAGGGGAATGCTGCGTGTGAAAGAGGTTGGAGAATCGATAAAAATGATCAGGGAACTCATCAGGCTGCACATGGAACAGGCAGGAAACATCCCCAGACCTGTTTATGATCATAAATTAAGGCCCGGCAGCTTCTCATTATCTCTTGTTGAAGGATGGCGCGGAGAAATCTGCCACAGTGCGGTAACTGACGGATCAGGAAGGATTATTCATTATAAGGTGAAGGATCCCTCATTCCACAACTGGATGGCATTGGCGCTTGCCGTGCGAAGCCAGGAGATCTCCGATTTTCCGGTTTGCAACAAAAGCTTTAACCTGAGTTATTGCGGTAACGATCTGTAAACTATTCATTGAGGAAATGCTTAAAGAGCTAAAAATACTAAGGCATCACGGATCACAATTTGTAAAAGATCTGCGTAATCAGCCAGTCGCGGAACTCTTCAGGGGAAGACCAGTAATCTCAGACAGCCTGTCGGCATCTGAAATAAGCAGGATATGCTCATTGTGTCCTCCAGGGGCTATAAGTGAAGCTGACGGAGCAATCGATCTTGGTAAATGTGTTTTCTGCAGGGAATGTGAGTTTTGTCTGCCAGGAAAGATAAGGTTCACGAACGATTACAGGCTTGCAGTTAACAGGAGGGAAGACCTTGTAATTAAGCCCCGGTCAGACACGCCTGTGAGGCTTGATGAAAAGAGTGTCAGAAGAGAGGTCAGGAAACTGTTCAGGAGATCGCTGAAGCTAAGACAGGTATCTGCCGGAGGCGACAATTCCTGCGAAATGGAGCTCAATGCCACCGGGAACGTTAATTTTGACTTTGGCAGGTATGGGGTTGAATTTGTAGCTTCGCCGCGTCATGCTGATGGAATTGTAATAACGGGCCCGGTCTCTGAAAATATGGCTGAAGCATTAAGAATCTGTCATGATGCTGTACCTGATCCCAAAATAATCATTCTTGTTGGCACAGATGCCATTAGCGGGGGGATATTCATTGATTCGCCTGCCCTTAACCGCAAGTTCATTGATGAGCACAATATTGACCTGTATGTTCCCGGAAACCCCGCCCATCCGCTTACATTCATTAACGGGGTGATGGATCTGATAGGGCTTAGCCCCCAAACCCCCTGAAGGGGGCTTTAAAACACCCCCTTTAGGGGGCCGGGGGGCTTAATATCCCGCTGCCTGTCCGTCTTTTCTTGATTCAGACGCTCCGTACCACACTTTATTCTTTTCATCCCACATTATTGCCTGGTACCCTCCGTATCCGCCAAGGTTCCATTCGACCCTGTGACCCATTGACAGAAGTTTCTGGATCTCTTCCCAGCGGAATCCGTTCTCAAGGTATAGTATCCCTCCCGTGGTCATTGCTTCTCCTGTAGGTTCGGATGAACCTGTATGATATATTCTGGGTGCATCACCAGCCTCCTGAAGATTCATCTTAAAGTCAATCAGGTTTATTATAATCTGGGCGTGACCCTGAGGCTGCATATCGCCGCCCATTACCCCAAAGCTGATCCAGGGCTTACCGTTTTTTGTTATGAAGCCGGGGATGATTGTATGAAACGGCCTTTTCCCCGGGGCATAAACGTTAGCATGTCCGGGATCAAGACTGAACATTTCACCTCTGTCCTGCAGGATGAAACCAAGGCCGGTGGGGCACATACCTGATCCCATGCCCCTGTAGTTGCTTTGTATCAGCGACACCATATTGCCGTTTTTATCTGCAACAGTGAGGTAAATTGTGTTCCCGGCCTCAATCTTCCCCGGATCATATACCCTCGCTGCCCTGCTACGACTGATAAGCTTCCTGCGCTCCACGGCATATTTCTTCGAGATCAGCTGTGTCACTGGCACAGCGCTGAAGCGGGGATCGGCATAAAATTTTGCCCTGTCCTCAAAGGCAAGTTTCTTGGCCTCAGTGAAGAGATGAATATATTCAGCGGATCCGAATCCCATCCTTTCCAGATCAAAACCCTCAAGGATGTTAAGTATCTGAAGTGTTGCAATCCCCTGACCATTGGGCGGGAGTTCCCAGACATCATAGCCCCTGTAGGATGAGCTTACAGGTTCCACCCATTCGGAGCTGTGCCGTGAAAGATCGTCATAGGAAAGAAAACCGCCATGTGATTTCATAAAAGCATCGATGGCTTTTGCAATGCTTCCCCTGTAGAATTCATTCCGGCCGCCCTTTGCAATTTTGTCGAGGGTATTTGCAAGTCTCGGATTCCTGAATATTTCGCCTTTTGAGGGAGTTTTACCGCCTGGCATATAGGTTTCCTTGATGTTTGGAAAATCCTTGAGAGCCTGAGTATTTCTTTCGAGATAATAAGCAATGACCTCAGAAACAGGAAAGCCGTCCCTTGCATAATTTATTGCCGGCTGTAGAATATCTCTCATTGGAAGATTCCCGAACATGTCGTGCATTTCAAACCAACCGTCTACGCAGCCCGGGACTGAAACTGGAAGCGGACCTGTGGATGGGATAGTAGTATAGCCCTGATTTTTAAGATAATCAAGTTTAAGCGACCGCGGCGACCTGCCGCTGGCATTGAGCCCGTACAACTTCTGCTTTTCTGCACTCCAGATTATTGCAAACAGATCGCCGCCGACACCGCACCCGGTGGGCTCCACAACTCCAAGAACAGCATTGGCGGCAATGGCAGCGTCAATTGCATTGCCTCCCTTTTTAAGAATTTCAATTGCTGCCTGTGTGGCCAGAGGCTGGCTGGTTGCAGCCATCCCGAACTGTGCTATTACCTCGGATCTGGTGGCGAAATCCCTTCCTGTAACCCTGTCCTGGGAGAAGACAAGAACAGGAATCAGGAAAACAGCCGCGGATAAGAATATCTTTTTCAATGTGATTTTATTTACTTGAAACTAATGCAAAGTTAATAAACCTGGATCTATTTTGACATAGCCATTGCTTTCAGGTCTTTTGGCATCTTCTCAATTGCATATCTTAAGGAGGTTCGTGGCATTAATGCCTTGTTCCTGATGACGTAATCAAATATCGCCATTTGATGAGCCTGGCTTGAAGCCTTAAGCATCCAGCCATATCCCTTTTGAACCATATCATCCACGTCCGGCAGAAGGATATCTGCAATTTCAAGGATTTCCCTGAGAAACAATCCCTTCCGGGCAGGTACTATAAGTGATACTGCTGATGCCCTCTTCATCCATCTTCCCGGCATCTTTGCCCATCTTTTCAGTGCAGATATTTCCCCGGGATACATTTCGATCAGAGTGCCGACTGTGTGATTGCAGAAGGTATCGCATGTTGCCCAGTTGGTTACATACCTGCCTATCCAGCTTTCGAAAAGAATAATGTCGCCGGGCACATACTCCTTTTTCAAATTATGTGACCAGATGCAGGCAATCCCGGCCTCTTCCAGAAAACCTGACTGCCATAACTCTTCGCACAATGCAAATATTTCGGTCTTTGGCTTTCCCTTTATTTTTGCATAATGCTCCTTTGCGATGGTTACTGTCGCAGCTGACTTTAACCCATAAAGCTTTACCGGCTCCTTGAAGAACCTCTCCCCGGAAATCCTTGTTTTTTCGTCAGCATTTTTTAAAAGCTCCTTCCTGATATCAGCAATTATCTTATTCATTTATGATCCGATTATGAATTTACTTAACAAAAAAATTTTCTTAACCACGGAGTTATACGGAGGTTTGCACGGAGTTCACTGTTTTCACACTTATTATAAACTCTGTGAATTACTCCGTGCAAACTCTGTGTCCTCCGTGGTTAAAAATTCATTACTCTTCCAGAAGATTAACCTCTTTCAGATCACGTGTCCTGCAATTCAGCCTAAGGGTTTTGATCTCGCAAGGTTTGAAGCTGCCTGTCCATTTGCGGTTTACAAAAGAAAAGTCAACTGTCGCAGAAGTGGCTGCACCCGATGTCTCAACACACCTTATTATCAGATCATCACCCTCTTCAGCCTGTTTAATTGCCGTAATAATGATGCTTTCATTGTCAACTGAAATGAACGATCCTGCCTTTGGCATTGAACCTCCGTGGATTCCCTGGTATATCACGATGGGAGGGGAGAGGAATTCCTCAGCCTTCCGTGCTATTCCGCTTTTTTGCCAGGTTCTGCTATGTGGTATGAGCATCATCCTGAAAGAATGAATGCCCTGGTCCTGCCATATATGTTCCTTCTTCATGTCAAGCACCCTTGGATTATGATGGGCATATACGGCTGAGCGGATGACAGAGATTCTCATATCACTGCCATGGATGCTGTACCCGTATTTAGCATCATTAATAACGGTCAGTCCGCATTGGGTTCCTTTGCTTAAACCGGTGACATCAATCCATCTCTGACCCGGATCCTCATCACCGTTTGCAGCACGCTCAATGAATCCGTATGGAGTTTCATAAGTTGCAACCGGAGAATCAACATTGACGGGGAATGAGAACTTGACCATTTTCAGATTCTCATGCCAGTTGAGTGTTATCCTGGCTTCCACATTTGCTGAGCCTGCATACAGGATCCAGTCTATCGTAAGTTCAGATGCGCCATATGTTGATCTTACCCTGATGATTCCTCTTAACGGGCCACTCTCGAGGACTTTTACTGAAGCTTTACCAAACTCACCTATAATTTTTGAAAATGATTTTACGTCATGACTCCATGTATCGCTCGGATCATCGATGATCAGAGCCTTGCAGCCTGTTTTTCCGCCCTTGAATATTTCCCTGCCATTTTCTTTATCGAATACTCCTATGGTTCCTGATTCTGAAAAGCTAACCTTAAGAAATTCGTTTTCCATTGTATCGTTTTCAGCAGTAACTCCGGGCTTCGATTCCTGAGGTTCCCCTGCAGCGATCCTGATCTGCCTGTATCCAAAGGCAGGAACAAGGGTCCTTACCACCAACCCTTTGCGGCTGCCAGTTTCGGTTGTTCCTGCGGTCCAATGATGCCGCAACAAATTGCCCTTTTCATCCAGAGCGATTGACGGATTGTCGGTGTTCCAGTTGAGATCATATTCGAGGTTGGCCTTTATTTCCCATGCATGAGGATTGAAAACCATAAGGTACTGCGACGCAGGATCCTCAGATGCAACCTGCCATTCAAGTTTCTGTACAGCGGTATAAACAGCCTGATGAGCAACATCAAGGGCATACCCGTAACCTTCACGAGCTGTAATTGAATGATCAGGAACGGAAGTTCCCGCAAGGCTGTCATGAAACTGCATGAACAATACTCTTTTCCATGCGGAGGTAAACTGATCCTTCGGGTATTTAAAGTTCCAAATTACCGATCCCAGTGCAGATATTTTCTCTGCTGCAACAAGCGCACTCTCCGAAAGCCTGTTGTTCTTTTTTATTTCAGCTTCAGCGGTGTAGCATCCTGTAGCGTGATGCTGAAGGTCATCCTTTATGACCGGCAGCTTCAGGCTTTTATCTTCCCGAATTTCCCTGAAGTATTTTTCAGGTGTGCTGAATATCAGGGTGGGGGCATCCTTTTCAGCCTGAATCTCAAATACTGAAGCAATATTTTCTTTTGTTGCTCCTCCTCCGTGATCACCAGCGCCGTAATAAGACATGAAAGTCCGGAAAGGCTGGTCCTTAAGCTGGCTCATTACCTGTTCAATGCGGGCTCTGACTGATCTGGTGTCGTTATAGCTTACTGGTATCCGGTAGGCAAGAACCTGCGATCCGTCGGGACTTTCCCACCAGAACATGCCAGCCGGTATGGTTTTTTCATTTGGCCCCGGTCTCATGAAAACATAGTCCTCCATGCCCTGTAGCTTAATAATCTGGGGCAGGGTGCCGGTATGTCCGAATGAATCGGGGTTGAAAGCTACCGTTGCACGGCGCCCGAGAAGCCGCTGGAGTGTAAGCTGCCCGTACAGGCCTTGCCGTACCATGGCTTCGCCGGATGGAATATTCATATCAGGTTCTACCCACCAGCCACCTACAACATTCCATCGTCCCTCGGCAATTCGTTTTTTTATCTCCTCCAGCATACCGGGGTCATTGTCGGCAACCCACTCGTAGAATTGTGCTGAACTGGCAGTGAATGCAAATTCAGGTATTTCATTCATCCTGTCGAGGGCAGATCTGAAGGTGCTGTGAACAACTGCGATCCCCTCCTGCCATGGCCAGAGCCAGACCGGATCGATATGGGCCTGCCCGATAAGGTGGAACCTGTATTTCCCGGCGTCTGCAGGCCAATTGCCTTTCTGCTTTTTGTCCATTTTCATGCCGCCAAGCATCGGTACAAATGCAATTCCAACTGAAGCTGCCGCTGTTTTTTCAAGAAATTTACGTCTGGATATTCCTGTTCCCTTTTTCGATCGCCTGATTTCTTTCATGTTTTTACCGGTAAATTATTAATGTCATTTCAATCATTTATCATTGCCACGCTAAGGCTGGCAAAGTCGCCCACCTCTTCGCCAAGAGAAGCGGGAACGATACTGCAGACGACCCTGGCAGGCTCGAGAGCCTCCTTTCGGACTATTTCAAGGCATGCAGGTTCAATGAATTGCCTGCATCTGGCATATATACTTCCTATTACTATCATCTGGGGATTAAGTATATCGATCAGAAGCGACAGACCCTTTCCGAGGTACTCGCCGGATATCTCGAGAATCTTGATGGCAGTTTTATCTCCCGCAAACGCTGCTTCTGCAACATCCTTTGCAGTAATCCTATCAATATAATCCGGGTTGTCGCAGAAAGAAACCGTCTGCTTCAGAGCAAATTTTTCTCTCACTATTTGCCTGGCTAACAGGGCTATCCCTGTTCCGCTGCAAAAACCCTCAAAAGATCCCTTTTTACCATAAGCTCTCGGACCGTCATCGTCCAGACGAATATGCCCGACTTCCCCGGCAAGATCGTTTGTTCCTGAATAGAGTTTTCCGTTAATTATAATTCCTCCTCCCATTCCGGTCCCGAAAGTAAGGAAAATCATATTCCGGGTTCCTTTTCCAGCTCCGAATTTCCATTCAGCCAGGGCACAGGCATTGGCATCATTCTGAAGGAAAACCGGTACTTTGAACATATCACTGAATAGCTGTACAACAGGGAGATTATCCCATCCTGGAAGATTTGGAGGTGAATTAATAATTCCCTTAATGCTGTCGAGAGGACCACCGCAGCTGATCCCGATGGCTTTCAGATGTTCAGATCCGAGAGAGCTGACAATTGTAGAAGCTGAGTTCAGGAGCAGATTGATTGCATGACCCGGGCCTTTGTTAGTTTCTGTGGGGAATGCGCTCTTTTTGAGGATTTTCATATCCACTGTTCCGGCAATCACCGCGCATTTCGTACCCCCGATGTCGATTCCAAGATAGTATTGATCCATAAGTTCAAGGTATTGTTTGTTTTATTTCAGGTTCTTCCAGAACTTCTCCTCAGAAATCCGGAATTCTTTCTTCTTTTTTCTTTCGAGAAAATAGAACAGAATTATCGCTGCAACTCCTGCAATCATCATTCCTGGAATAAGATAATGCATTATTTCAGAAAGACGCGGGTCAGACTGAACTGGCTGAATGTTTTGAATCACAGTATCAATGATGCCCTCTGTCTTACGTCCGATATCGATGCTGAAGATATTTTTTACGAAGAAAAGCGAAAAAAACGCAAGAACACCTGAAAACAATGGAGTAAGAGCCCATCCTGCTGCAATTTCACCAAGTATCCTGAAATTGATGTTACCGGCTCCCTTGTATAGTCCGATTCCTATAATACTGCCAATTGCAACCTGTGTTCCTGAAACAGGGACCATGGGTACCGGAGGTAATCCCGTTCTTTCGACAAAGGAGGAAAATCCGGATGAAGAAAAAATGAAAAGTACCAGACCCTGTGCGAGCACAACCACGAGAGCTGCCTCTGAGGAAAGCTGCATTATATTATTCCCAACCTGTTCCATTACCCGTTTTGAATATGTAAGTATTCCTGCAGCTATGGCCATACTTCCCAGAAGGAACAGTTGCTGGTGGGATGAAAGCGAAAATATCCCAAGGTCAAGAGGCTGGAGATCAAATGCGGGGATGAAAACCCCGACAACATTGGCTATATTGTTGGCGCCCAGACTGTAGGCACCAAATGCGCCGGCAAGGATCAGACCGGTCCTGATGTATGATTCAAACCGTACAAGGTGAACAGATGAATTCCTCTTTATTGTTTTCAGAATGATGTACAGAACTATTGCAAAAACGGCTCCCAGCAGGGGACCTGAAATCCACGTTGAGACAATCTGGAACAAAGCCCTGCTGCCTGTCGGATTGCCTGTAAAAAGGTTCCATCCGATAATAGCTCCTACGATTGCCTGTGTGGTTGAAACCGGCATTGCAAATTTTGTCATCAGGTAAACTGTAACCCCTGCTGCAAGGGCAACAGTAAAAGAGCCTCCGATAGCATTAACAGAACCAAGTTTGCCAAGAGTGTCCGACGCTCCGGCTCCCTGTATCACTGCCCCCAGGATCACGAAAATGGAAGCAATTAGTGCGGCCCTTCTGAAGGTCACCATTTTAGAACCCACGGCAGAACCAAAGACATTGGCGGCATCGTTGGCGCCAAGTGACCAGCCCAGGAACAAACCGCTGATGAGGAACAGGATAATCATATATCAGATATAATCATAATTTCATTTTTGACTCACGACGAACGACGAACGACTCACGACGAACGACTCAGGTAGATCCGTGTGTCGTGTGTCTTGTGCCGTGCGTCTTTCCTACATCACGATCTTTATTGCCATTGTCGACAGAAGATCCGCAGCTTTCTGGGCATTATCGGAAATATTCTCGATATGATGTATTATATATCTGAGATGTGCTTTATGGGCCAGATCCAGTTCGTCCATTTTCTGGAAAATTACCCTGGTAGTTTTCCTTGCGATCTTATCCGTTTCACTCTCAAAGTAATAGACCTTCAGGAGCTTTTCCCTCACCGTAAAGGGCGATTTGAAATATGCCCTGGCAGCAGGAATCAGTTCTTCGCCTGCAGAAACAGAAGCCTCAGTAATGCTTATGAAGTCGCGGTTAAGGGATGCCGGTATATCCGGTAATTCAATGCTGAATTCATTCAGGGATGATTTAATCGTGTCAATAATCTCATCGAGTACATCGATCAATGAACTTACCTCACCCCTGTGCTGCGGTAGGATTGAATGGGTAATCATTTCATTCTCAATCGACCGCTGGAGCTTGTCAGCATTGCTTTCAAGCAATTCAATCTTCTGAATATGCCTGTTGAAAGTCTCCATGTCCTTTTCGAGATAGGCCTTGACCCCTTCCCTGAAAACCAGAAGCCCCAGATCAATGTTGTCAAAAAACTCATCAATCTTTAAGATTAGATTTTTTGTGGTCCTTGTAAATAATGCCATCCTGTTTTTATATGAATAATGGTTGCAAGAAGTTAGGCAATAATAAAATTCCCATCCTTTTTTCCAAAAGATGAATGGTTTTGTAGACTATTGTTTGCTGAAGCATAATCCTTTGTGTCCTTCGTGTTAACCTTTGTGATCCTTTGTGGTTAAAAGATTTAATTATTACCACAAAGGACTCAAAGGTATTCACTAAGGTACACGAAGGCATTTTCAACCAGTTCAAGTAAGAGAGTATCTGCATATTACAAATATAGCTTTTGCTTGTCAAAATTCAATGATCTTCTCTACTTTATATCCCCTCAGGTACTGTTTCAGGATTACATGGATATCGCGGTTATCTTCTGATTTTTTAATACAGTCGTGAACCGCCGAAAGTCCGAATCCGATTTCGTTGATGCTGAAATATCCGTAACCTGAATATTTCCCGTTGACAACCTTGATGGCGCTTCTTTCCTCATCATCCCTTCCCCTGTCTATAATAAAAAAATTGCGGCGTGAAAAGACAAATTCCTCCCCGGCTTTTCTGGCTCTCTCATTGTAGGAGTCGGGAGACTCCTTCCCGCAGCAGGCTCCACTGCAGATTCCAACATGATAGTGAAAGCATGGCCCCATGGTATCGTAAAGCCCTGTAAGTTTCTGGCACAATCGATATTTCTCCGCGAGGGATATAAGCATCGATTTTGCTTTCTCTTTCCCTGCGAAAACAGAAACGGGATCATCATCACAGTCGAGATTTCCGAATCTGAAATTTATGTAGCCATTCTGATCCGTAAAACGGAATATACCCCACTGGAAACCGGTCCGGCGCTGGGCCCTGTTGTAGACTGGTTTATTTTTCTTGATTTCAGACGACTCCATCAGTAATGCGACCAGTTCGCTTCCGGTCACCTCCCAGCCGATGTCGGCTATCAGGTCGCGCATTTCCATTGCCCTGTTTGTAGTATTGTTCGACAGGTGAGTCCTGATCCTCTGCCGGAGGTTCCTGCTCTTTCCAATATAGATAAGATCCCCTTTTTCGTTATAGAAATAGTATACTCCGGAATCTTCGGGTATCTTTTCAATTTTGGAAACATCAAGGTTCGGATTAAGCTTAGATAACCTGGTGCTTTTTATCAGACCCTGACCAATACCCGCCATTTCCCTGTCTCTCATCATGAGCATCTCAAAAAGCCTTGCCGTCGCCAGGGCATCTCCTGCAGCCCTGTGCCTGCCGTTTATCATGATGCCCAGGTCCCTGCAGATGTTACCCAGACTGTAAGACCTGTGACCAGGTATAAGCTTCCTTCCCAATGTAACTGTATCAAGCAGGTTCCGGCTGAAGTTATATCCAAGCGATTTGAACTCCTGCCTGATAAAAGAATAATCGAACCTTGCATTATGGGCCACAATGGTCCTCCCTTCAGTCATCTCAACAATCCTTTTTGCAACCTCGAAGAAGCGCGGCGCATTCTCAACCATTTCATTTGTAATTCCGGTAAGGCTTGTAATGAAATAGGGGATATTCCTTTCTGGATTTATAAGTGTAACAAACTCTCCTGTAACCTTCTCTCCATCATGCTGGAATATAGCAATTTCAGTTATTTTTTCAATTCTGGAACTTCCTCCTGTGGTCTCAATGTCAACAATTGCATACATGAAATGA
>Ga0105106_10003066_pt1 | contig 11978 bp, 6 predicted proteins | sample PPLLaktember2015_5_FD_79109 | JGI IMG/M metagenome (GOLD analysis project Ga0105106, IMG submission 79109) | Freshwater sediment microbial communities from Prairie Pothole Lake near Jamestown, North Dakota, USA - PPLs Lake P8 Core (1) Depth... | ecosystem: Environmental > Aquatic > Freshwater >...
CAGGAGCCGAGTCTGGAGCGCATTGCAGAAAAATGCACCGCTGTGGCCGACGCCGGTGAGCAAACCCAGCTTGCGCACGCCCTCGTCCCGCAGCAGCGCGATGACCGCGGCGTGATGGGCAAGGTACTGCGAAATGCATACCGCCTCGGCGGCGCGCGAGACCTCGTGACCGGTCGAGTCACCGACGAGGATCAGCACGGCGTCGGCGGGCGCCGCTCCGCCCGCAAGTTGCGCCAGCAGCGCCGCGTCGAGCGCATGGGCCTCGCGCGGACCGAACGAGCCGACACCGAATGGCCGGGTCAGCCACACGTTGGCGCCCTTCATGCGCCACAGCCAACCCGCGCCGTCGACCGGTTCTGCGCGGGCGAAAAGCGTCTTGACCGCCCGCGGCAGCGGCACGAACGGCATCGTACAGGCGCCCGCGACCGGGGCCAGCCGGGCAGCAAGTCTCGCGTGCATCGTGCGCGTCGCCGCCGCGAACGGCGCCCGCGTGGCGACGGCGTCGGCGATCCACTCGCGCACCGCCGCGATCGTGTCGGCCACGTTCTCGATGTGTCCGGCCGCGGAACGCGCTTCGGCGCCATACAGTCGCGCGACCGCAGCGGAATCCCCCGCGTCCAGCTCGTCGCGCCCGCGCGCGGTTTCGATCACCACGGGGCCGGACAGTCCGAAACGCACGCCGGGCAGGAGCGCCACCCGGTCCGCGGCGCATGCGAGCACCGATGCCCCGCCGAACACGTCGCGGACGCCGAGTGCGAGCACGGGAACGCCCGCAGCGCGCAGGTCGAGGAGCGCCGACAGCGCACGCGCGAGCATGAGTTCGGCCGGGTTGGCCTCGTGCAAACGCAGTCCGCCGGAGGCCATCAGCAGGATCACGGCGGCCGGATGTTCGATCCGTGCGCGCTCGAACAGCCCGACCAGCGCTTCCCCATGGCTCGCGCCGATCGTTCCGCCGAGGTAGCGCTCGTCCTGCGCGGCGATGAACACCGGCGCGTTGCGGATCGTGGCCCGTGCGATGACGATTCCGTCGTCGTCCTGCGCCTCGATGCCCCAGCGCGCGACATGCGGCGACGGGCGAGCGGCAGCAGGCGCGGTCGGCGGCGGGCCGACGCTGCCGGCGTCGGCGAGCACCGCGATGCGGTCCTCAGGAGGAAATGCGGTGAGCGATGTTCCGGCCGTGCACATGGTGCGGGTGCGCCGCTACTTCCCCTGGTAGTTGGCAGGCAGCCAGGTGGCAATGGACGGGAAGACGCACAGCAGCACGATCGCAATCGCCATCAACACGAGGAACGGCAGCACGCCCCAGACGATCTTGCGCAACGGAATGTCGGGCGCGATTCCGTTGATCACGAACAGGTTGAGGCCCACCGGCGGGTGGATCAGCCCCATCTCCATCAGCACGGTCATGATGACGCCGAACCAGATCAGGTCGAAGCCGTGCGCCTTCAGCGCCGGCAGCAGCACCGGCGTCACCATCAGGATGATGGCCACCGGCGGCAGGAAGAAGCCGAGCACGATCAGCAGCACGTTGACCCAGAAGAAGAATGCCCACTTCGAAAGCGGGAGTGCGGTCAGCCACTCGGCGGCACTCTGCGTCACGTGCAGATAGCTCATCACGTAGGTGTAGAGAAAGCTCATCGCGATGATCATCATGACCATGCACGATTCACGGACCGTGCCGCCGAGAATCGTCCGCAGGTCCTCCCATCGGTAGCAGCGGTAGATCAGCACGACCATCGCCAGCGATGCGGCGGCGCCGATGCCGGCGACCTCGGACGGCGTTGCCCAGCCTCCGTACAGCGCGACCATGATCAGCGCGATCACGACGAGGAACGGGGCGAAACGCGGCAGCGTCTCCAGCCGCTGCGCCCATGTGAAATGCTCCTCCGGGCGCACGGACGGTCCTCCGGCGGCGGCGGCATCGGTGGCGCGCTGTCGGTCGCGCCGGTACCGGAAAACCGTCCACGCGACGAACATCGCCGTCAGCAGCAGGCCCGGGCCGACGCCGGCCATGAACAGCTTGCCGATCGACTGCTCGGTGGCGAGGCCGTACAGGATCAGCGTCAACGACGGCGGAATGAGGATGCCGAGGGTGCCGCCGGCGGCGATGATGCCGGTCGCCAGGGCCTCCGAGTAGCCGCGCGCGCGCATCTGCGGGATTCCGGAACTGCCGATCGCCGAGCACGTCGCCGGCGAGCTGCCGCACATCGCCGCGAACACGCTGCAGGCGAGCACGTTGGCGACACCGAGGCCGCCGGGAACGCGCGAGAGCCAGCGGTTGAGCGACGAGTAGAGGTCCTCGCCGGCGCGCGACTTGCCGATCGCCGCGCCCATGAGCACGAACAGCGGAATCGTGAGCAGCGTGAAATTGTCGAGCTCGGAATAGATGGTCTCGGCGACGACCCCGATGTTCGCCGCGGGCATCAGCGCAAACATGAACGCGAGCGCGACTCCGCCGAGGGCGAACGCGATCGGCATCCCCGAGAACAGCAGCAACAGCGTCGTGCCGCCGTAGAGGAAACCGATCTGCAGCGTGGTCACGCCGTCGCCTCCCATTGGCGCAGACGCCGCCCGAACCGCACGCTCACCCGCGCCCTCCGCGCGGCCCGCAGATCGCGCTGCGCCCGGTAGTCGGGCGCTTCCCGGTCACGCGCCGACGCGCGCTTCCCGCACTGCCTTCGGCCGGCGTGTTCAATCGGTCTCCCGCGGTGCGCCGCGCAGCATGCCGAAGCGCGCAGAAGGGATCTGGACGGCGAGCTGCAGGCACAGCAGCGTCATCCCGGCCGCCATGAACAGGTACGGGATCCACAGCTTGGGTCCCCACACCGAGTTGCTGGCGCGGCCGTCGGCCCAGGCTTCCCCGAAGAACTCCCACGACTTCCACGCCACGAACACGCAGAAGGCGAGCGACAGCACGTCGGCCAGCGTGCGCCGGACCCGGTTGACGCGGGCAGGCAGAATCCCGTCGAGCACCTCGATCGACACGTGGCCCCGGTGCAGCTGCGTGTAGGCGGCGCTCATGAACGTGGCGATGATGAGCAGCATCACCGACAGCTCGATTTCCCAGTCGGTCGGCCAGCGCAGCCAGTAGCGGACCGCGACCTCGAACACGAGGATGCCCGCGCAGAAGACGATGACGAATCCCGACAGGTAGCCGAACCACGTGTTGAGCGCGGCGAGTGCCCGAGTGAAGCGGAGCCAGACGGTCATCGTCGGCGCGGGCGCGACGGTATCCTCACTACCTCACTTGACCGCCGTCGCCATGTCGAGCCAGCGCTTGCCGTCCTTCACGTTCTTGGCGAAGTCCTCCCAGGCCGTCTCGCGCGCGATCGTTTGCCACCTGGCGAACGTCGCATCGTCCATGTCGAAGACCTTGGCGCCATTTTTCGTGTACACCTCGGCCATGCGCTGGTCGTCCGCCTTCGCCGCCTCCAGCGCGAACCCCTCGAGGCTCGCCCCCACGTCGACGACGATCTGCTGCTGGTCCTTCGGCAGGCTGTCGAAAACCGACTTCGAGATCACCAGGGGCTCGAACATGTACCAGAACGTGTTCTTCCGCGCCGTCGTCACGTTCTTGCCGGTCTCGTAGAGCCGGAAGCTGATCAGCGACGTCGACGACGTGATCGCCGCGTCGAGCACGCCCGACTGCATCGCGCTGTAGATCTCGTTCGACGGCACGTTGGTGATCGCGGCGCCAGCGCCCTTCAGCATCATGTCGACCTCCTTGCTGCCGCCGCGGATCTTCATGCCCTTGGCGTCATCGGGTGTCACGACCGGCTTCGTCAGACCGGCGATGCCCCCCGCCTGCCATACCCAGGTCAGGATCTTGATGCCGCGGTCCTCGAGCAGCTTCGACCACTCCTTGCCGATCGGGGCGTCCTTCCAGCGCAGGCCCTGCTCGTAGCTCGTGATCAGCGCCGGCATCAGGCCGAGGTTCGCCTCCGGCACCTCACCGCCGCCGTAGGCGACGGGCAACACCGACATGTCCAGCGCGCCTTTGCGCAGCGCGCCGAACTGGGCGAAGGTCTTCACCAACGAGCTGGCCGGATACACCTCGACCTTCAGTGCGCCGTTGGATCGCTTCTCGACTTCGGCGGCGAACTTGCGCGCGAGCTGGTCGCGAAAATCGCCGTCGGCGCCGGTCGCGGCCGGGAACTGGTGCGAGATCTTGAGGACACGCGGCTGCTGGGCGACGACCGGTTGCGCGACCAGCAACGCGACCGCGAGCGCCGCGGCGACGCAGGCGCGCCGGGAAAGGGTGTGCATGGGGTCTCCTCCGTGTGGAATAATTGTCCGCGAAGAATAACACCGCCCTGCCGGCGGCGTTTGCGCACCGCCGCAACGCCGGGCAATCTCCGGCGAGCTGCCACTGCCCATGAACGTCAACCTCTACGCGCTGTTCGAGAGCCACTTCGCCGAGGACCCGGAACAGCCGTGCATCGTCATCCCGGACGGTCCGGTCATCCATTACGACGATCTGGCCGCGGCATCGGCGCGGATTGCGAATGCGCTGGTCGCGGCGGGCTGCCGCCCCGGCGATCGCGTCGCCGCGCAGACCGACAAGCACTGGATGGTGCTCGCGCTCTATCTCGGCTGCCTGCGCGCGGGTCTCGTCTACCTGCCGCTCAATACCGGCTACCAGCGGGGCGAGCTCGCATATTTCTTCGGCGACGCCGAGCCGCGCGTGATCGTATGCCGGCCCGAGGCGGAAGGCGTGCTCGCCCCGCTCGCCCCCGAGGCCACGGTGCTCACCCTCGGAGCCGCCGGCGGCTCGCTCGACGAACATGCCCGCGACCAGGATCCGACGTTCGCCACCGTCGTCTCGCGGCCCGACGATCTCGCGGCCATTCTCTACACGTCGGGCACGACCGGCCGTTCCAAGGGCGCCATGCTGACGCACCGCAACCTGGCCTCCAACGCGCTGACGCTGGTCGAGGAGTGGGCGTTCACCCGGGGGGACGTGCTGCTGCACGCGTTGCCGATCTTCCACGTGCACGGCCTGTTCGTCGCGATCCATTGCGTGCTGCTCGCCGGCGCCCGGATGCTGTGGCTGCCGAAGTTCGACGCCCGGGAGGTCATGGCACTCCTGCCCAAGGCGACCGCGATGATGGGCGTGCCCACGTTCTATACGCGGCTGCTCGCGGAGCCCGGGTTCTCCCGCGACACGTGCCGCAATGTCCGGCTGTTCGTCTCCGGCTCGGCGCCTTTGCAGACCGAGACCTTCGACGCGTTCCGCGACCGGACCGGGCACACGATCCTCGAGCGTTACGGCATGACCGAGACGGGGATGAACACGTCCAACCCGCTCGTGGGTCCGCGGGTAGCCGGCACCGTCGGTCCGCCGCTGCCCGGCGTGTCGATCCGGATCGTCGACGACGCGGGCGCTCCCTGCGCGCCCGGCACGATCGGTGCAATCCAGGTGAAGGGCCCCAACGTCTTTCCCGGCTACTGGCGTATGCCCGAGAAGACACAGGAGGAGTTCACCGCCGACGGCTACTTCAGGACCGGCGACGTGGGTGAGTGGACGTCCGAGCGGTACGTGCGCATCGTCGGTCGCGCCAAGGACCTCGTGATCACCGGCGGTCTCAACGTCTATCCGAAGGAGATCGAGGAGCGCATCGACGCAATGCCCGGCGTCGTCGAGACGGCCGTGATCGGCATACCCGACCCCGACTTCGGCGAGGCCGTGACGGCCGTGGTGGTCGCCCGACCCGGGCACACGCTGACCGAGGCGGCGATCGTCGGCGCGTTGAAGGGCGAGATCGCGAGCTTCAAGGTGCCCAAGCGCGTGCACTTCGTTGACGAACTGCCCAGGAACGCGATGGGCAAAGTGCAGAAGAACGTTCTACGTGAGCGGCTCGCGGGCGCCGCGGGCTGAGGTCGCGTGATCTCCTCCCGCGGGCGCGGCGGTCATTCCTGCCTGCCCCAGCGTCCCAGCGTGTGTATCCGCTCGGCGCCCAGGCGGCCGACGAGGAAGACCGGATCCGGCGTTGCGGCCACCGCCCGCGTTTCGATATCCGGCGCCACGGCCAATATGCCGGCCCGGGTCTCGGGGTCGGCCAGCGCGGCGCGCAGCGATTCCGCGTCAACCCATGCCGGCGTGCCGGCGGCAACGCAAAGGTAGATCCGCCCGGTTGCCTGCTCCGCGAAATTGAGCACCGGAAGCCTGCGCGCGCACTCGACGAGGAAACCGGTGTTGTTCGCCGGCAACAGGGACTCGGGTTCCCCGTACAGGTGCTCGGGACCGGTGGCATTCACGTCCACGCGCCGAAAGCGCTCGACATCGAGCATCGCCTTGACGTCGAGGACATTGAATTCCCCGTCCCAGCCGAACGCCGCGGTGCGCGGGCGCGCTCCGAGCGGCACGGTGTTGTCCAGGAATTCGCAGTGCACCTGCTTGTCCGCACGCAGCGCCCATGTGAAGAACAATTGAGGCATCCCCGCGTACGCCTCGATGTTGTGTGCCAGCAGGTCGTCGACCGCCTTGTACCGGCCGACTTCGAGGCCGCGCTGCCAGGCTCGCTCCACGATCGCCTCCGGGGGCGTGATCATGAAGAACATGTACACCGTGTAGCCGAATCGCGTCAGCAGATTGCTGCCCTCCTCGTCCGAGTCCGGCGCGAAGCTGTCGAAGCGAAAGCGGTCGATCAGCAGGTGCGAGACCGCATGTCGTTCGGCCTTGCGCGCCATGTAGCGGTCGAGCTTCTGGTCGATGATCTGGAGTTCGTCGCCGGTGCAGGTGCCGCCGTATTTGTACGCGGGCCCCAATGACGCGTAGTCCAGCAGCTGCTTGCGCCAGATGTCGGGACTGATCAGCGCAAAATCGCTCCAGCGTGCGCCTATCCTCTCCGCCAGTTTCTTCTGCAGCAAACGCATCGAGCTCTTGCCGGCGGCCGAGGCTCCCTTCGTATTCATGATGACCGGCCGCTCCTGGGCGGGCAGCACGAGGTAGCCTTCGCGGCGCGCGGCATCGAGGATGCGGGGCTCGATGAGCCGGCCGATCTCCTCGCTTCCGAAATCGTTGCAGGCGAGGTCGGTCGCCACCGACGCAATCAGCTCCGGGGTTCCCCACAGACCGCCATGGCGACCCACCAGCGACGCGACGACCTTGGCCAGCGCGCGATACGCGGATTTCCGCAAGCGGTCTTCGCTGCGGTGCGCCGCCGATTTCCACGCGTCGATCGCGACCTCGGGTGGTTCGGTGCCGCGGCTGCCGCCGGACGAGGCGACTGCAGACGGAGCGGCGCGGCGAAAGATCCCGAGAACCCCCCCCTTGCGCCCGGGGGCGGGCGATCCGGCGCGGGAAGCAGGCGCGAAAAGCCGTGCCGCGAGCTCCGCCTCGATCAAGGTCGATAGCTGCCTTCGGATTGCGTCATAGGCCGCAGTGATCGCCGCCATCTCCGGCGCCAGATCGCGGGCGAGGATGGTGCTCGTCATCTTCCGAAAATTGACGCCCAGGTCCTCGACCCGCGATCCGCTCGGTACCGACAGGTCGGCGGTGACACGGATCAGAAGCTCGTGCAACACCAGGCGCTCGGGCCGGAACGTCACGAGGTCGAGAACATCCAGGCCCGTGAGGTCGTGCAACTCCTCGGCCTTCGCGATGCTCGTCAGCACGTTTTCGGGCCGGAACATCGTCGACAAGGGCAGCAACTCCCTGGGCAGCCGGGACAGGATGCCGGGATTCCAGGGCCCGAAATCGTCGGACGACGCGGCCGGTGTCTTGCTGGGGGTCGCTTTCATTGGCGGATCGCGAGCGGCACTCGGCTGTTTCGGTCGCTGCCGGCGCGTCGCCTGCAGACGGCCTCGTTCGCGCGGGCCAGCTCGGCGCACCGACCCCGGCGCCGCATGCCCGAGTACTCAGGCCGGGACGCGCGCCTCCGTCGAGTCGTAGCCGGGATCGCGGGTCGCCAGTCCCCCCGCCGTCACGCGCACCGCGCAATACTTGAACTCCGGAATCTTGCCGAACGGATCGAGCGCGGGATTGGTCAGCAGATTCGCTGCCGCCTCGTAAAAACAGAAGGGGATGAACACGGCGCCGCGCGGCGTCCCGTCGTCCGCCCGGGCGTAGAGCGAAATGCTGCCGCGGCGCGACGCGACGGTGATGACGCCGCCCGGCGCCACGCCGAGCGCTTCGAGGTCGCGCGAGTGCATCGAGGCCACCGGTCCGGGCTCGATGGCGTCGAGCACCGCGGCCCGCCGGGTCATGCTCCCGGTGTGCCAATGCTCGAGCTGCCGGCCGGTGATCAACACGAACGGGTAGGTGGCATCGGGGCGCTCCGCGGCCGGGATGACCTTCGCCGGAACGAACCGCGCCTTGCCCGTGGCTGTCGGGAAGTCGTGGGTGAACACCACGCGCTCGCCCGGGTCGCCCTCGTGCGCGCACGGATAGGTGACCGCGTGTTCCCGCTCGAGCCGGTCCCATGTGATTCCCGCGATCGACGGCATCGCCTTGCGCATTTCCTCGAACACCTCACGCGGGTGATGGTAGTCCCATGGCAGGCCGAGGCGCTTCGCCATCTCGACGATGATCCACAAGTCCTGCCGCGCCTCGCCCGGTGGCTGCAGCGCCTGGCGGCCGAGCTGTACCGTTCGATCGGTATTGGTGAAGCTGCCGGTCTTTTCGGGGAATGCCGATGCGGGGAGTATCACGTCGGCGAGATAACAGGTTTCGGTGAGAAAGATGTCCTGCACCACCAGCATCTCGAGCTCCGCCAATGCCTGCCGGGCGTGGTTGACGTCCGGATCGGACATCGCGGGGTTCTCACCCATGATGTACATGCCGCGAATCTGCCCGGCATGGACCGCGTCCATGATTTCGACGACGGTCAGCCCCGGTTTCGGGTCGAGCGTCTTGCCCCACAACGCCTCGAACCCGCTCCTGGCGCCGGCGTCGTCGACACGCTGGTAATCGGGATACATCATCGGGATGAGCCCGGCGTCGCTGGCCCCCTGGACGTTGTTCTGGCCGCGCAACGGGTGCAGTCCGGTGCCCGGCCGCCCTACCTGGCCCGTCATCATCGACAGCGCGATCAGGCAACGGGCGTTGTCGGTGCCGTGAATGTGCTGCGAGATGCCCATCCCCCAGAGAATCATCGAACCGCGCGATTGCGCGTACAGCCGCGCGACCTCGCGGATGGTCTCTGCCGGCACACCGCACACCGCGGCCATCGCCTCCGGGCTGTAGCCGGCGACGTTCTTCTTCAGCTCGTCGAAACCGAGCGTCCGGTCGGCGACGAACGCCTCCGCGACCAGGCCTTCCTCGATGACCGTGAACATCATCGCGTTCAGCAGCGCGACGTCGGTGTCCGGCTTGAATTGAAGGAAGTGCGTCGCGTGGCGCGCGAGCTCGGAGCGCCGCGGATCGGCGAGGATGAGACGCGTGCCGTTGCGCACCGCGTTCTTGATCCAGGTGGCCGCGACCGGATGATTGACGACCGGGTTCGCGCCGATCAGAAGGACCACGTCGGCCTGCAGCACGTCCATCACCGGGTTCGACACCGCACCCGAACCGATACCCTCGAGCAGCGCCGCGACGCTCGACGCATGGCACAGCCGCGTGCAGTGGTCGACGTTGTTCGTTTCGAAGCCGGTGCGGACGAGCTTCTGGAAGAGATACGCCTCTTCGTTCGACCCCTTCGCCGAGCCGAACCCGGCGAGCGCCCCGCCGCCGCGTGTGTCGCGAATGCGCGCGAGCGTGCCGCCGGCGAGGGCGAGCGCCTCGTCCCAGCTCGCTTCGCGGAATGCCGACAGCGGATTGGCCGGGTCCATCACGAAATCCGCGGACTTGGGGACGCCCGTCTTGCGGATCAGCGGCTTGGTGAGGCGGTGCGCGTGGTTCACGTAATCGAAGCCGAACCGGCCTTTCACGCACAGGCGTTCCTCGTTGGCCGGGCCAGAGCGCCCTTCGACGCGGACGATGGTGTTGTCCTTGACGTGGTAGGTGAGCTGGCAGCCGACGCCGCAATAGGGACAGACCGAGGGCACGCGGCGGTCGGCGTCGATGAGATACGCTTCCTTTGCGGGGGCGAGCGCGCCGGTCGGGCAGGCCTGTACGCATTCGCCGCAGGCCACGCAGGTGGACGCCCCCATCGGGTCGCCGAGATCGAACACGATCTGCGAGGCGGCGCCGCGGAATGCGAATCCGATGACGTCATTGACCTGCTCTTCACGGCAGGCGCGCACGCAACGCATGCACTGAATGCACGCATCGAGGTTGACCGCCATCGCCGGATGCGACAGGTCCGGTTCGGGCTGCGCGCGGGCCTCGAAGCGAGGCCTGCCCACGTTCAGCCGGCGCCTCCAATGGTCGAACTCCGAGTCGGGCTTGTAGACGCGCTCCGGCAGGTCCGCGGCGAGGAGCTCGAGGACCAGCCTCTGGGCATGGACCGCGCGCGGACTCTCGCTCGAGACTTCCATTCCCGGTGCCGGCGCGCGACAGCACGCTGGCGCCAGCACCCGCTCGCCCTTGATCTCCACCATGCAGGCGCGACAATTGCCGTCCGGGCGCATGCCCGGCATGTAACACAGGCGCGGGATCGCGACACCGTGCCGCCGCGCCGCCTCGATGATCGTCTCGCCGGCATCGGCCCGAACCTCCCTGCCGTTGAGGTTGAACACCACGTCGCTGGCGTTCATGTCGCGCCTGCCTCGGCACGTGCGCGGGCGCCCTTGAATTCGCTCGTCCCGCTCATGCGAGCTCCCCGGGAAAATACTTGATCACGCACGCGATCGGATTGGGCGCGGCCTGTCCCAGCCCGCAGATCGATGCGTCGGCCATCGCCTGCGCCAGCTCCTCCAGCAGCGGCACGTTCCAGACCGGGGCTTCGAGCAGGCGCACCGCCTTTTCGGTACCGACGCGGCACGGCGTGCACTGCCCGCACGATTCGTCGGCGAAAAAGCGCATGACGTTGAGGGCCGCGCCACGTGCGCTGTCCTGCTGCGACAGCACGATCACGGCGGCCGACCCGATAAAGCACCCGTAGGGCTGGAGCGTATCGAAATCGAGCGGGATGTCCGCCAGCATGGCGGGGAGAATGCCGCCCGAGGCACCTCCCGGCAGGTAAGCGTAGAGCCGGTGACCGGGCAGCATCCCGCCGCAGTACTCGTCGATCAGCTCGCGCGCCGTGATGCCGGCGGGCGCCACGTGCACGCCGGGCTTCACCACCCGGCCGGACACCGAGAACGAGCGCAGCCCCTTGCGGCCGCGCCGGCCGTGCCCGGCGAACCACTCGGCACCCTTTTCGAGGATGTCGCGCACCCAGTACAGCGTTTCCATGTTGTGCTCGAGCGTGGGCCGCCCGAACAGCCCGACCTGCGCGACGTAAGGGGGCCGCAGACGCGGCATGCCGCGCTTGCCCTCGATGGATTCGATCATCGCCGACTCCTCGCCGCAGATGTAGGCGCCGGCTCCGCGGCGCAGATGGATTCGCGGCAGTGGTCGCGGCGGGTCGGCCTCGAGAGCCGCGATCTCGCGGGCGAGCACGGCACGACACGCCGCATACTCGTCGCGAACGTAGACGTAGACGTCGTCGATGCCCACGGCCCACGCGGCAATCAGCATGCCCTCGAGGAAGCGGTGGGGGTCGCGCTCGAGGTAGTGCCGGTCCTTGAACGTACCCGGCTCGCCCTCGTCGACGTTGACCGCCAGCAAACGGGGGGCAGGTTCGGCGCGCACGATGCGCCACTTTCGCCCGGCCGGGAAACCGGCGCCACCGAGCCCCCGCAGCGCCGAGCTCTCCAGCACCGACATCACGGCGTCGGGCGAACGCTCGCCATCGACGCATGACGCGAACGTGCGGTACCCGCCGCCCGCACGGTACTCGTCGTACCCGACATACGGGGGCGGCTCGGCATTGCGGCGTCCCTGGGCGACGGCGGCGACGATCCTCTCGACCGTGGCACCGTCGACGGGATTGCAGCCCACCACCGCAGCCGGCGCGTGCTCGCAGCGGCCGATGCAGGGGGCGCCGACGACC
>Ga0105106_10003070_pt1 | contig 11974 bp, 10 predicted proteins | sample PPLLaktember2015_5_FD_79109 | JGI IMG/M metagenome (GOLD analysis project Ga0105106, IMG submission 79109) | Freshwater sediment microbial communities from Prairie Pothole Lake near Jamestown, North Dakota, USA - PPLs Lake P8 Core (1) Depth... | ecosystem: Environmental > Aquatic > Freshwater >...
GCGGTCGTCGTCACGCCGACGATGGCCACCGAAGGCTATCCCGCCGACGGGCTGCTCTCTGGGGAGGACCTGCCCGGCACCCCGTGGTCGGTCTACAACACGCAGGCGCAGAACGTCACCGGGCACCCGGCTCTCAGCGTGCCCGCCGGCGTCTGCCCGAACGGTGTGCCGTTCGGCCTGCAATTCACCGGGCCGCGCTGTGCCGACGGGCTGGTGCTCGCCCTCGGGGAGGCATGGGAGCGGGCGCGGCCGTGGCCGCGCGTGGCGCCCGGCTACGAGGCGTTCTGGCCGGAGTGAGGCTTGCGCGCCTGCGGTGCGCCGGACGCTGTGAACGGGGGTCGCGATCGATTCGTCCGCGATCGATGGCGGTTCAAGGCCGTCCGGCCGCGGGTCGATGAAGGCCGGCGTGGAACAGGCCGAACGGTTCGCGACCCCCGAAGGTGCCGACGACGAATCCCTGCCGTGGAGCCGCGAGGAGCTGGCTGCGACGTCGCTGCGCGGCTCCGGGCGGGTGTTGTGCGTGCGGCCGACGGCCGGCGTCGTGCCGGGCGTCGAGAAGTGCCTGCAGCAGGCGGGGTATCGCGTCGGACGGCTGCCGCTGACGCGCGAGTGCTCGCACCTCCCGCTCGCGGCAGCGTCGTTCGTGCCCGACGTCGTGTACGTGACGCTCGCGTCGCCGACCGACGCGTGCATCGACGCGCTCGAGACCCTGGCCGCCGATCCACGCACGAGCCCGCTGCCACTCGTCGCGCTCGTGCCGCGCCACGTCTCGGGCGCGGCGATCGAGGAGGCATACACGCGCTCGGGCTGCGACTTCTTCCGGCTCGGGGGCACGCACGTCGAGCTGCTCGCGCGCACGCATCTGCTCGTGCGCCTGTCCGCGCGCGCGTGCGGGGTCGGCGTGCCGATGCATCCGCAGGTCGATCCCGAGGTCGCCAACAGCTCGGGCGGTCAGCGGCTCGACCTGTGCGACTCGGCGACCGGGGTGTACTCCGGCACGTACTTCCGCCATCGCCTCCAGCAGGAGATCGCCCGCGCGCATCGCTACCAGCGGCCGCTCACGCTCATCGCCCTGCGCAGCCGACTGTCCGCCCACGACGAGGTCGCCGCGCGGCTGGCCGACGCGCTCGGCCGTGCGTGTCGCAACGTCGATCTCGTCGCGCGGCTCGAGCCCGATCTCTTCTGCGTGCTGCTGCCCGAGACGACGGTCGCGAAGAGCCACGCGGTCGCGACGCGCATCCGCCAGGAAGCGGAGGCACTCGCCGTGGCGTGCCGCATCGGCGTCGCGGGCCTCGGGGCGGGTCACGACGACGGCGCCCAGACGGCCGCCGCGCTCCTGCAGCTCGCGGCCGCGCGCGCCGACGGTTGATCACTCGTCCACGCGATCGCGGGCGCCGTGCTCGCCGCTGTGCCGCGCGCAGTGGGCACAGCAGTAGACCTTGCCGTGCGCCTCGATGCCGTGGCCCATGACGCGGCATCCGCAGTGCTCGCACGTGGGCGCGAGCCGGTGGACGGCGCACTCGAGCGAGTCGAAGGTGAACGTCGCGTCGCCGCGATGTACCTCGAAGCTCTTGTCGTATTCGTTGCCGCAGACGTCGCAGGGTCGCATGGGCCCAGGCTGCGACGCCGCGGTGCGCCGACAACGGGACCGCTGCGCGCGCGGCGGTGGCCCTTACTGCACGACGACGACCGGGGCTCCCGGCACGCCGACGTCGATGCGGAACAGCGCTCCCGGCACGCCGATCGCGTACAGGCTCGTCGGCTCCCAGCCCTCGCCGCTGCCGAACTGCGCGTTCGCGATGTTCGCGGTGAGCCCGTCGGACACGATGTTCTCGGGCTCCTCCGTCGTCGCACCGTCGGCATCGAGCCAGAGCCGGAACAGCCGCGTGTTGCCCTGATCGACGACGTAGAGGTTGCCGCACGCGTCGAGCACCATGCCGTCGAGGGCGGCACCGTCGATCTGCACGACCTCCTCGGGCGGCAGCGGCGTGCCGTCCATGCCGAACGCGACGCGGCGGACCCGACCGGCGGAGTAGTTCGTGTAGAACAGCACCTCGCGCTCGGCGTCGTACACCACGCCGTTCGCCGCCGAGCCGTCGGGACCGGTCACGATGGGCTCGGGGGTGCCGCCGGCGTCGATGCGCACGACGGCGCTGAAGTTGGTGAACCACACGTTGCCCTCGAGATCGGGATACAGCCCGTTCACGCCGCCCACGGCCGAGTCGATGAACGGCTCGATCATGCCGTCGGTCAGTACGTGCAGGATCTGACCGTTCATGTACGCGGCGGCGACGAGGCTGCCGTCGGCCAGATAGCGCACGCCGTAGGTGTTCACGTTGCCGAGCGTGGCGATGCTCTCGCTCTGCCCGTCGGCCGTGGCGCGGATGAGGTCGTCGCCGGCCCGCGCCGCGAGGCCGCCCTGGCCGTCGAACGAGAGGTCCTCGCTGCCGTCGAACGGCAGATCCGCGAGCACCTCGACGGCCTCGAACGGACCGCGCGGCAGCGCGCTGCAATCGAGCTCGCCCGTCGTGCCCGTCTCGGTGGTGTCGCCGACGGTCTCCTCGCCCGTGGTGTCCGGACCGCTCGTGGTCGTCTCGTCGATCGACGTCGAGCCGGAGTCGGGCTCGATGGTCGGGTCCGTCGACGTGAGGGTCGCCGAGGTCGTCGACTCGTCGCCGGTCGTGCCCGTGTCGCCGCCGGTGTCGCCCCCGTCGTCGCCCCCGCAGGCGGACAGCACGAGCACCGAGACGAACGAGGATCGGCGAAGCCAACGGAGGGTCATGGCGCCCACGCTACGCCAGCGCCGCCGGCCGCTCAATGGCTCGCGGGCGGCGGATTCTCTCGCGCCGGCGGGCCCGCGGGACGCCCGACGGTATACAACCGTACGCATGCTGCAAGCCTTGGACGGCGTGACGCCGCAGGTGGATCCGACGGCCTTCGTGCACGCGGCGGCGGTGCTGATCGGCGACGTGCGCATCGGCCCTGGCGCGAGCATCTGGCCGTGCGCGACGCTGCGCGGCGACGACGGGCCGATCGTCATCGGGCCGCAGACGTCGATCCAGGACGGCGCGGTCGTCCACATGACTGCCGGGCTCTCGACGACGAACGTGGGTGCCCGCGTCACCGTGGGCCACAACGCGATCCTGCACGGCTGCACGATCGAGGACGAGTGCATCGTCGGCATGGGCGCGATCGTGCTCGACAACGCGGTCGTCGGCGGCGGCAGCATCGTCGGCGCGGGCACGCTGGTCTCGATCGGCAAGCGTGTGCCGCCCGGCAGCGTGGTGATCGGCAATCCGATGCGCGTGCTGCGGGCGTGCACGGACGAGGATCGGGAGTTCATCGCGTTCTCGTGGCAGTCCTACGTCGCGCGCGCGGCCCAGTACGCGGCGCAGCAGCGCTGAGGCCCGATGCACGCGACGAGCGGCTGGCGCTTCTTCGTCGATCGCGGCGGTACGTTCACCGACTGCATCGGCGTCGCGCCGACGGGCGAGGTGCGGATCGTCAAGGTGCTCTCGTGCGACGACGCGCCGCTCGTCGCGATGCGGCGGATCCTGGCGCTGTCCGACGACGACCCGCTGCCCGCCTGCGAGCTGCGGCTCGGCACCACGCTGGCGACCAACGCCCTGCTCGAGAAGACCGGTGCCCGCTGTGCCCTCGCGATCACCCGCGGCTTCGCCGACCTGCTCGTGATCGGTGACCAGAGCCGGCCCGACATCTTCGCGCTGGCGATCGAGCACCCGCGTCCGCTGCACGAGGAGGTCGTCGAGATCGACGCGCGCGCCGATCCCACGGGCGCGGTGCTGCAGCGGCCCGACCCCGCCGTCCTGCGCCGCGATCTCGCGGCCCTGCAGGCCCGCGGCATCGACAGCCTCGCGATTCTCGTGCTGCATGGCACGCGCGCACCGGCGCTCGAGCGCGACATCGCCGACGTGGCGCGAGCCGTGGGCTTCCGCCACATCGTTGCCTCGCACGAGGTCGCGAGCGAGCCCGGGGCGCTGGCACGCGGCGACACGGCGGTCGTCGATGCCGCGACGACGCCGCTCGTGCGCGACTACCTCGCGAAGCTCGCCGCAGCCCTGCCCGGCGGTCGCGTCCAGGTGATGCAGTCGAGCGGCGGCCTCGCGGACGCGGCGGCGTTCCGCGGGCGCGATGCGATCCTCTCGGGGCCCGCGGGTGGCGTCGTGGCCACGGCCGCGCTCGCGCGCACCCACGGGCTGCCCGCGGCGATCGGCTTCGACATGGGCGGCACGTCGACCGACGTCACGCGCGTGGCCGGCGAGCCCGAGCACGTGTACGAGACGACGACGGCGGGCGTGCGCATGCGCGTGCCGATGCTCGCGGTGCACACGATCGCGGCCGGCGGCGGATCGATCTGCCGGTTCGACGGCCACCGCTTCGTGGTCGGTCCCGGCAGTGTGGGCGCCGATCCGGGGCCGCTGTGCTACGCGGGCGCGACGGGTCGGCACGGCGACGCGCTCGCGCTCACCGACGTCGGGCTCGCGCTCGGGCGCATCGTCGACGATCGCTTCCCGTTCCCCCTGCAGCGTGCACCGGTCGAGCGGGCGCTCGCCGAGCTCGCAGCCGCGATGCCCGCGGGCGCCCCGTCCACACCGGAGACCGTCGCGGAGGGCTTCTTCCGCGTCGCAGTCGACGCGATGGCCGCGGCGATCCGGCAGGTCTCGATCGCGCGCGGGCACGACGTCCGCGAGCACGCGCTCGTCGTCTTCGGCGGCGCGGGGGGTCAGCACGCCTGCGCCGTCGCGCGCGAGCTCGGCATCCGCACCGCGCTCGTGCACCCGCTCGCGGGTGTGCTGTCGGCGTGGGGCATCGGGCTGGCCCCCACCAGCTGGCACTGCTCGGCCGACCTCGGCGCACCACCGCTCGGCGACGATGCGATCGCCCGTGCGCGCACGCTCGCGGCCGAGCTCGCCGCGGCTGGACGTCGTGCGCTCGCGCAGCACGAGGGTGCACCGCAGACGCGCGTGCGCATCGACGCGCGCTACCGCGGGACGGAGACGGCGATCACGCTCGATCTCGACGATGCCGCGCACGTGGCCGACGCGTTCGGGCGGCGCCACACCGCCGAGTTCGGCTACGACCGCCCGGGTCACCCCGTCGAGCTCGTGACCGTTCGTGTGGAGCTCGTCGTGCAACCGTGGCTGCCTGCGCTGCCGGCACTGCCCCGCACGGACGAGCCGCCGCGGCCGCGTCGCACGGCGCGACTGCACTGCGGCGGCACCTGGCACGACGTGCCGGTGTTCGATCGCGAGACACTCGGACCGGGCCCGACGCTGCGCGGACCGGCGCTCGTGCTCGACGCGATCGGGACGCTCGTGCTCGAGCCCGGCTGGTCGCTCGCGGTGGACGACGACGGCACGCTCGTGCTGACCGACGACGAGGGCCCGCGCCCCGTCGCGACCTCCACGATCCGCGATCCGGTGACGCTCGAGATCTTCGCCCATCGCTTCATGGCGATCGCCGAGCACATGGGCGCGGTGCTGCGACGCACTGCGCTGTCCACCAACATCCGCGAGCGACTCGACTTCTCGTGCGCGGTGTTCGACGCCCATGCCGGCCTGGTCGCGAACGCGCCGCACCTGCCGGTGCACCTCGGGGCGATGGGCGAGTCGGTTGCCGCGATCGCGCGGCAGCATCCCGATGCTCGGCCCGGCGACGTCTTCGCCACCAACGATCCGCGCGCCGGCGGATCGCACTTGCCCGACATCACCGTCGTCACGCCCGTGTTCGTGGGCGACGCGATCGCGTTCTGGGTGGCGAGCCGGGGCCATCACGCCGACGTCGGCGGCACGACGCCGGGCTCGATGCCGCCCGATGCGACGACGCTCGCCGAGGAAGGCATCGTGCTCGGCGGCCTGCGCATCGTCCGGGCCGGCGCGCTCGATCGCGCCGGGATCCACGATGCCCTCACCCGCGGACCCTGGCCGGCGCGGCGGCCCGCGGAGAACCTCGCCGATCTCGAGGCCCAGGTCGCCGCGAACCACGCCGGCGCGCGCATGCTGCTGCAGTGGGTCGACCAGGCCGGCCTGCCGGTGCTCCACGCGTACATGGCCCACGTGCAGGACCACGCGGCAGCGGCCGTGCGCGAGGCCATCGCGCGGCTGCCCGTCGGGCGCTCGTCGTTCGTCGACACCACCGACGACGGCGTGCCGATCGCGGTGAGCATCGAGGTCGACGGCCAGGGCACGCTGGCGATCGACTTCGCCGGCACGGCAGCGGCGGTGCGCGGCAACGCGAACGCACCGCGCGCGGTCACGGTCGCCGCGGTGCTGTACGTGCTGCGCACGCTCGTGGGCGAGCCGATCCCGCTCAACGCCGGCTGCCTCCGTCCCGTGCGCCTGTCGATCCCGCCCGGCAGCCTGCTCGATCCCGGTGCCGATCATGCCGTCGCTGCCGGCAACGTCGAGACCTCGCAGCGGATCGTCGACGTGCTGTTCGCGGCGCTCGGCGTGAAGGCGGCGAGCCAGGGCACGATGAACAACCTCACCTTCGGAAACGCGAGCTTCGGCTACTACGAGACGCTCGGCGGCGGCGAGGGTGCGACCGCGGCCGCGCACGGGCGCAGTGCCGTGCACACGCACATGACGAACACGCGCATCACCGATCCCGAGGTCCTCGAGGCCCGCTTCCCCGTGCGGCTCGTGCGGTTCGCGATCCGCCGCGGCTCCGGCGGCGACGGGCGCTTTCGCGGCGGCGACGGCCTCGTCCGCGAGCTCGAGTTCCTCGCGCCGCTCACCGTCTCGCTGCTCGCCGATCGTCGCGTGCGCCCGCCGTTCGGCCTGCAGGGCGGCGCGCCGGGGCGATCGGGCGAGGATCGCCTCGGCGATCGGCCGATCGCCGCGCGGTCGAGCACCGCCGTCGCGCCCGGCGATCGGCTCGTCGTGGCCACACCGGGCGGCGGCGGCTTCGGGGTGCCGCTCGACCCCGTCGACGATGTGCGTTAGCTTTCCGCCGGCAATGCTCTTCGAGGCGGCGATCCCCTACATCACGGCCCCGGAGCGGACCCTCGCCGAGGATCTGCCGCTCATCGGCGATCTCAAGCTCCAGGTGTTCGGTCCGCTCGTCGCCGTCGGCGTCGTGCTCGGCTGGAAGCAGTGTCTCAAGTACGCGGCCCACAAGGACCTCGACGAGTTCCTGTTCCGCGACTACCTGTTCTGGATGCTGGTCACCGCGTTCGTGGTGTCCCACTGGGTGTCCGTCATCTTCTACTTCCCGCACCAGATCAAGGAGAACCCCTGGGTCCTCATCGCGGTGTGGAACGGGCTGTCGAGCGTGGGCGGGTTCTTCGGCGCCTTCCTCGGCATGATGATCTATCTCAAGAAGCACAAGCAGCCGATCATCGTCTACGCCGACGCGACGATCTTCGGGCTCGTGCTCGGCTGGTGCTTCGGTCGGCTCGGCTGCAGCCTCGTGCACGATCACCCCGGCAAGGTCGTCGCCGAGGGGACGTTCATGGCGGTCGGCCCGTGGCCCGACGGCACGTGGCGCTACGACCTGGGCCTGCTCGAGTTCCTGTTCGCGCTCTCGCTCATGGCCTTCGTCTACGGCGCGTCGCGCTGGCGGGAACGGCGGCCGGGCTGGCTCGTCGGCCTCGTGGTCACCGCCTACGCGCCATTCCGCTTCGGGCTCGACTTCCTGCGCGCCGACGAGAAGGCCCGCGCCGTCATCCCGACGCCCGACGCCCGTTACGGTGGTCTCACGACCGCGCAGTGGTTCTGCATCGTGTTCTTCTTCGCCGGCCTCTGGCTGATGTTCTTCCGGAAGGCCCGCGCGAACGACCTCGCCTATGCGAAGAACAGCGAACGCGTCGCCCGCGAGGCCGCCCAGGCCCAGGCCGGCGCCAAGCCGAGCGCCGCGCCCGACGAGGACGATCGCAAGAAGCCCGAGGCCGAGCGCACGGCCGACGACGCCCACGACGTCTGACTCGCCCCCGAACGCTGCAACCTGGGCGGCGCCGTCCCGTCTTTCGCCCCGAGTGGTCCGCCACGCGGCCACCGGTCCTCTCCCCGTCGAGGACCGGCCGGTCGCGCGTCCGTTCGACGCGTGCCACTCGCCCCGAGGACACCACCCATGCAACGCATCACCATCGCGCTCTCGCTCATCGTGCTCGCCGCCGCGCCGCTCGGCTGCAACAAGAAGGACAAGGGCACCAAGAACCCCGATCAGGCGGCCGCCGAGGACGAGCAGGGCGACCCGCTCGCGGCCCTCCAGAACATCCCCAACGAGATCCAGGCCGAGGTCGACGGCGTGCTCAAGCCGATCACCGACGTCGACGTGGTCATCGAGCAGGTCACGACGCTCCCGACGCGCCACAACCTCGACGCCAAGGGCCTGCGCACGATGGCGTCCGCCACGCTCGAGGACGGCACCGTCGCGGTGAACCTCGACGTCACCGCCGAGGCGAAGGCCGAGATCGAGGCGATGCTGAACACCGTCAAGGGCATCGGCATCGGGCTCAAGGAGACCCCCGAGCGCGCGACGACGGCGACGAAGAACATCCTCGCGCTCGGTGCGAAGGCGACCGCGCTCGTCGCCAAGCTCACCGCGAAGTACCAGGCCAAGCTGTCCTCGCCGTTCACGAAGGCCGAGGAGAAGGCGAAGCTGCAGGCCGAGCTCGACAGCATCGTGAAGCTCGACGCCGACATCAAGGCGATCATCGGCGACGCGAAGTCGACGGTGACGGGCCTGCCGGCCAAGGGCACCGAGGCGATGGCGAAGCTCACCGCGGCCTTCACCGCGGGCTGAGCCGCGCGCGTGGCAGCAAGGGCCTCGGGCGAGCGCGTCGCGCTCGTCCGGGGCGCGAGCTACACCGGATAGAAGCAGCGATAGCCGATGGTCGTGTTGACGCAGTCCATCCCGTCCGGACACGTCAGGCCACCGTCGCAGCTCAGTCGACAGTAGTAGATCCCGAACTCCTCCGGGCAGTACGGCGTGGCGTTGCCGCTCTCCGGCACCGGGCAGTCGGAATCCTGGTCGCATGGCGGCACGCACAGGTGGCCGACGACCGCCTTCATGTACGTGACCTCGAGGCAGTCCTCCGTGCCGTCGGCGCACGTGTTCGGCGCGGAGCAGTTCGGATAGCTCCCCGGCGTCACACCGCTGTCGGATGGATCGGTCGTCGCCTCGCCTTCGGTCGTCGCCGTCGTCGCCGTCGTCGTCTCGCCGGCATCGGTCGAACCGCTGTCGCCCTGGGACGGATCGACCGGATCGGTCGTCGCCTCGCCGGGCTCGGTCGTCGGGTCGCCGGTGGGATCGGTCGTCGACGTCATCGTCGTGCTCGCGCTCGTGGCGTCGCCGTCCCCGGGCGACTCGTCGCCCTCGTCCCCCTCGCCGGACGCCGTTCCCCCGGCCGTCTCGTCGGCCGAGCCCACCGATGCCGTGCCGGTGGCCACGCCACCGGTCTCGAAGCCACACCCCGCGAGGAACAGCGCAATCCAAGACGAAGGGCAAACGCGGGACATCCGTCGACCTCCCATCGTCTCATCGTAGGTCCCCGCGTCGTGCGCGGTCAAACCCATCGGCCGACGACCGTCGGCTCGCCTACGCCTCTTTTTCAGGCGATTCGCCCAGCCGTGCGTCCGCGCGGTGCCGCGCTCGTGAGCCAGGCTCCGGCCGCTGCGGCGCAACGTCTGCCGAGCGCCCGCGCGTGGGGGGCGGCGTTCGCGGCCAGTGGACGAGACCGCCGTCGCTGCGGTACTGATCGAAGCATGTCGCGCCGCCTGCGCTTGGCCGTGGTGGGTTCGTGCTGGTTGCTGCCGGGGATCGCCGCGGCCAGCAACATGACGCATCCGCGCACGCCGGTCGTGTGGGACGGCGGCGGCGGGGAGTGCCAGCTGCCGGAGCTGCAGACGCCGTGCATGACGCTGCACGACCGCTCGCAGGATCCGACGCTGCATCTGCCCTACAACATCCCGTACCCCGATCTCGAGGTGACCCCCGACGAGGTCGCCGACAGCCGGCGCCACCAGTTCTTCGCGTTCTGTCGCCAGCACAGCCCGCAGGACTTCCTGCCGGTGTGGATCACCGATGCCGACGTCGCGTCCGCCGAGCTCGCGGAGCTGCTGGACCCCGGCACGGTCGAGCCCGCGGACATCATGGAACACGCGGTGCCGTGGCAGGACTGCTGGTATCGCATCAACGCCGACGTGGATCGGCGGCCGATCTCGTGCGAGATGGCGGCCGCCGGCGTCGAATGGGACACGTCGGCCGTGCCGGCCGGCAGCTACGCGATCGAGGGCTACACCTACGAGCCGGTCTTCAACATCTGGGTGCTGCGGCCCGGCGTGGTGAAGGTGCACGACGGCGATCCCGACGCGGTCGGACCCGCCGCTGCGGTCATGACCGGCGAGCTGACGCCGTACAAGGACGACGTCGTCATGATCGACGGCTGCGTCGACGCGGTCGAGGGCACGACGTACTCGGTCTCGTACGCGGTGGTGGCCGAAGAGATCCAGTGGGTCGAGTACGCCGCCGACCAGCCGGTCGCGGGCGAGACGTTCGAGTTCGAGTTCGCACCGCCCGAGGCGCTCGCCGGCGAGTCGGGGATGATCAAGGTCGACTTCACCGATCCCATGGATCGCACGTGGACGGCCTACATGCGCGAGAACATCATCGTCATCAACGCGAACAATCCCAACGGTTGTCAGGACGACGGTGGCAGTTTCATCGGTGGCCCGTGTGCCGAGGACAGCGGCGGCTCCGACGAGGCGACCGACGGCGGTACCGCGGATCCCACGACGGGCGCAGCCGAGGCCGGGAGCAGCGGTGAGGGTGACGACGAGAGCGGGGACACCTCGCCGCAGGACGGCGGCGACGGACCGGGGCCGAAGAGCTGCGCGTGCACGAGCAGCGAGCGCCCGACCGCGCCGCTGCTCGTCGCGCTGTTCGGTGCCGCGCTGATCCGCCGTCGCCGCGCGCGCTGATCTACGGGGGCCACAGCCGCGCGGCCCCGCGCACGCCGCTGCTGTCCCCGTGCATCGGCGGCACGATGCGGGTGCCGATCGCATCGGCGAAGACCCACGCGGGCAGACGCGCCGTCAGCTCGCGGTAGAGGCCCGCGAGATTCGACAGCCCGCCGCCGAGCACGACGACGTCGGGATCGACGAGGTCGATCACCGTGGCGAGCGCGCGCGCGAACCGATCGGCGTGGCGCTCGAGCGTCGCGCGGGCGCGGGGATCCCCGGCCTCCGCGAGGGCGGCGATCGCGGGGACGTCGGGGGCATCCCCGCCGTGACGGCGGTGATCGGCGAGCAGCGCAGGCCCGGAGATCCACGTCTCGATACACCCGTGCTTGCCGCACCAGCACGCGGGCCCCGGACGCTCGTCGTCGGTCGGCCACGGCAGCGGGTTGTGGCCCCACTCGCCCGCGATCGCGTGCGCCCCGGACAGGATGCGGCCGTCGATCACCAGGCCGCCGCCGCAGCCGGTGCCGACGATGATGCCGAACACGACCGCGGCCCCCGCGGCGGCTCCGTCGGCGGCCTCGGACAGCGCGAAGCAGTTCGCGTCGTTCGCGATGCGGACGGGACGACCGAGCACCTCCGCGAGCTCGCGCTGCAGCGGACGACCGTTGAGGCACACCGTGTTCGAGTTGCGCAACAGCCCCGTCGTGGGCGACAGCGCCCCCGGCGTGGCGACGCCGACCGTGCACTGCACGGCCAGCTCGGCCTCGGCGTCGGCGACGAGCGAGCCGATCGCGGCGAGGATCGCCCCGGCATCCTCCTTCGGGGTCGCGATGCGTCGGCGCAGGCGCACCCGGTCGTCGTCGCCGAGCACGAGGATCTCGGTCTTCGTCCCGCCGAGATCGATCCCGATGCGCATCGCGGAGACGAGCATCGCATGCACGGCGTCGAGTCGCTATGCTCGCGCGATGCAGCGGACGCTGGCTCTCGTCGCGCTCGTCGGGCTCACGGGGGCCTGCGGCGGGACGCCCGACCCCGACAAGAAGGCGAAC
>Ga0105106_10003074_pt1 | contig 11967 bp, 8 predicted proteins | sample PPLLaktember2015_5_FD_79109 | JGI IMG/M metagenome (GOLD analysis project Ga0105106, IMG submission 79109) | Freshwater sediment microbial communities from Prairie Pothole Lake near Jamestown, North Dakota, USA - PPLs Lake P8 Core (1) Depth... | ecosystem: Environmental > Aquatic > Freshwater >...
AGAACGGAGTGGTGGCCGCCTCCGCGGGCAACCATGCCCAGGGGGTCGCACTGGCTTCTTCCATCTTAGGAATCCATTCGACCATTGTCATGCCCGAGGGAGTTTCTCTTGCCAAACAGATGGCCACGCAGGCCTATGGCGGAGAGATTGTCCTTTTTGGCCAAAATACTGATGAAGCCCTCCGTCATGCCAAGAATCTCACAGGGGCGGGTAAATGCCTGATTCATCCATTTGACGATGAACAGGTGATCGCCGGTCAGGGGACTATAGGGCTCGAAATTCTGGCGGAAGTTCCGGGGGTTGAGGCGATCATCGTTCCAATGGGAGGCGGGGGCTTGATCTCAGGAATTGCTGCGATTGTAAGAAAGAGAAGGCCTGAGGTGAAGATGATCGGCGTTCAGTCGAGTCATGCCCCTTCTGCTTTTTATTCCTTCAAGAGAAGAAAGATTGTAGAGGTGAAGGTAAAGCCCACCTTAGCCGATGGGATTGCTATTCAACGGGTAGGAGAAATCACCTTCCCAATCATCCAAAAGGAAGTGGATGAAATCGTCACCGTTGAGGAGGATGAGATCGCCTCATCGATCCTCTTATTGATGGAAAGAAAACGTATCGTGGCAGAGGGAGCAGGGGCCACTCCATTGGCTGCGCTCCTGTCGAAAAAATTGAAGACCAGGTTGAAGAAGATCGTCCTGGTCATCAGCGGAGGCAATATTGATTTTCACCTCCTCGACCGGATCATCGAGAAGGGCCTTGCGCGAACAGGAAGGCTTGTCCGGATGAGTATCCTCTTAAGAGATGTTCCGGGATCTCTGTCAACCCTCACGAATCTGGTCGCCCAGCATCGTGCCAACATCCTCCATATCATCCACGAGAGGGCAGCCAAGGAGATCCCCATCGGGTTCTCAAGAGTGATACTGGTTTTAGAAACGCGCGGATCAGACCACATCCGGGAGATTAAGAAAGGGGTGAAAGCGAAGGGGTATTTTCTCGAGATGCCGCGTTGAATTTTCTCGATCCGTTGATTTTTTCCACCAATCTGATAAACTCATGCCAAAGCCTCTCATAAGAAGAACGACGGTCGCGTTACGAAATCGTCTAATTAGGAATAATTGAAGTATGTCCAGGCTGTCTCTTGCCAAGCTCGAACGGCATCTGTACGCTGCTGCGGATATTCTGCGGCCGCGGATGGATGCTGCTGAATACAAAGATTATATTTTTGGAATGCTCTTCCTTAAGCGTTGCTCGGATGTCTTCGAGGCAGAACGAGAGCGGGTTATTGGTCGGAAAGTGGAAGAAGGTGTATCCCATGACGTGGCCATTGAGCGATACGGTAAAGACCCTGATTTTTATGATGACTTCTTCGTTCCCGACGAGGCTCTGTGGAACAAGCATATTATTCCCAACCTTAATGCCTCGAACATAGCCGAGATACTCGACAAGGCCCTTGGAGCCTTGAGCGACCGCAACCCTTCCCTGGAGCACGTCCTTGACCACATTCATTTTCAGAAAATGGCTGGTGGCAAGCGAGTACTTACGGATGAGGATTGCCGTGCTCTCGTCCGGCACTTCAACCGATACCGACTAAGAAACGAAGACTTCCAGTTTTCGGACCTGCTTGGCGCGGCTTACGAGTTTCTAATCAACATGTTCGCCGAGTCTGCAGGCAAAAAGGGGGGAGAATTCTATACACCCCGTGACGTTGTTAGGCTTATGGTGCGTCTTCTCAAACCGCGTGAGGGTATAAAAATCTATGACCCCTGCTGCGGCTCCGGGGGTATGCTCATCTTGAGCCGGGAGTTCGTAGAAGAGAGTGGAGAAGACCCCAAGAACCTTCGACTCTGCGGCCAGGACAACGGCCACTCGGCATGGGCGATCTGCAAGCTCAACATGATTCTCCACGGCATTCATGATGCCGACATTCAGCGGGAAGACACGCTGCTCCATCCACTCCACCGTCAAGGCGGCGAACTGGAGCGGTTCGACCATGTGATCACCAATCCGCCTTTCAGCCAGAATTATACGCGATCGGAGATGGAATTCACGGAACGTTTTGGCTGGGGATGGTGTCCGACCACGGGAAAGAAAGGGGATCTGATGTTTGCCCAGCATATGCTGGCGGTCTGCAAACCAACAGGCATGGTGGCAACGGTTATGCCCCACGGTGTTCTCTTCCGGGGCGGCGAGGAGAAGAAGATTCGCCAGAAATTCGTTGAGCAGGACCTGATCGAAGCCATTATCGGTTTACCGCCGAACCTATTCTACGGCGCCGGTATCCCGGCCTGTGTCCTTGTCATGCGGCCAAATTTATCTAAGAAAGCGCCGAATCCGAACAAGCCGGAACAAAGCTGCGGCAAGATCCTGTTCATCAATGCCGATGCAGAATTCCACTCTGGCCGCGCCCAGAATTATCTTCGGCCTGAGCATATTGAGAAGATTGTTTCAACATTCTACCGCTATGATGACGTGACCGCATACTCCCGGCGAGTCAGTCTTGAGGAAATCCGTGCAAACGACTTCAATCTTAACATCCGACGTTATGTGGACAACTCACCTCCGCCCGAGCCCCACGATGTACGCGCCCATCTTCATGGCGGCGTAACCGTAGCCGAAGTTGAAGCGAAGCATGACCTTTTCGCAAGTGTTGGCTTCGATCCTGCCCATGTCTTCATTCTGCGAGGCGGCGACAATCACTATTTTGATTTTTCACCGTCCATTACAGATCGATCGGTATTTCGGCAACTGCTAGAGGACGATTCCGGTGTCCAGGCCCGCGTGCAAACCCTTCACGGTGCTTTTGCAGCATGGTGGCAAGGACATGCGCGGCATTTGGCTCAACTCCCCGGTGGAAGGGGTTTGAACACTGAGCGCACCGAACTGCTCGAATCCTTCGCCACTGCCCTGGAGCCTCAAGGGATCCTCGACCATTTCAAACTTGCGGGAGTTATCGCAGCATGGTGGGCAGAGACCCTTCCTGACTTAAAGACCCTCCTCGAAAATGGGTTTCCTGCTGTAATCGATGGATGGGTAGATGCTATTGCTGATGCACTGGCGGAGGAGGATGGCGGACCTGCTTTCGACCCATTTGGCCACAAACTGGTGCGAGCAATGATGACCGATGTCATTGAAAGGATCGCTAATGCCAAGTCGGACATTATACGTCTAAAGGCCGAGAAGGAAGCATTCGAACAGAGCAACCAGCCGGAAGATGCTGATGAAGAGGAACTGGCATCCTGGAACTACGCCAAAGACCTCGAACGGCAGATCAAAGAAATCAAAGGGGAACGTCGAAACGAGTTCAAAGAATTGACCAAACTGAGAAAGGCCTCCGAGAAGGAGAAGGCCACTGATGCCGACCGGGCAACATTCTCGCAAGCTAAAACGCAGCTCGACCCCGTATTCGACCAAATTGCCACTCTCGAAGCAGCGCTGCAACCCTATGAGGAAATCAAGAAGCAAGTCACGGAGGCCCGGACTCATTACCAGATGTTAGTTTCAACGTTTCTCGACCAGCTCAAAGCACGATGTGCTGCAAAGTCAGACGATGAGAAGCAAACGCTTGTTCTCGATCTCATGTCTGAAGATGCCAAGGCAGGTCTTGATGCTGCTGTGGCTGTCCGGCATCAAGAACTTATCCACTCCTTACAAAATCTTTGGGATAAATATGGAGTCACCCTGAAAGAATTGTGGCAAGACCGCGGAAGCCTGTATGAACGCTTCGCAGCCTGTTTGCCAAGATTAGGCTACTAATGAACTCTTCAGAAGGTTGGGAAAATATAAGAGTTGAGGATCTTGGTGATATTGTAGCGGGGGGTACACCTGACCGCACAAACCCGTCGTATTGGGGTGGTTCTATTCCTTGGGTCACACCGACCGAAATTACTGGACTGAAGGGGAAATACATACGAGAAACTGCGGAGCATATAACTAAAGCTGGTCTGGCAGGAAGCGGAGCACAATTATTGCCCATTGGGACTGTTGTGGTAACTACTCGCGCAACACTGGGGGAAACCGCAATTACATCAGTCCCCCTCGCCACTAATCAAGGCTTCAAGAACGTTGTTCCGAACAAAGAGACAGATTCTCTCTTTGCTTTCTACCTGTTGAAAAACCTTAGGCCGGAGATGTTACGTCTATCTTCTGGTACGACGTTTCTCGAAATCTCGAAATCAGATTTCGCTCGCATTAATACACGGCGGCCCAAGATAGACGAGCAACGCCGGATTGCAGCGGTACTGGGTACCATGGACGAAACAATTGCGAAGACAGAAGCCGTGATTGCGAAGCTACACCAGGTACGTGATGGTCTTCTCCATGACCTCCTCACCCGCGGCCTTAACGAAAACGGTCAGATCCGCGACCCCATTGCCCACCCAGAACAGTTTAAAGATTCTGTTATTGGGCGAATTCCCAAACATTGGGATGTACAACTGTTGAAAGAGATAGTACAGCCAAACCGAAGAATCACCTATGGAATAGTCCAGCCTGGGGAGTTTGATCCAAACGGCGTCCTATTGATTCGGGGTCAGGATTACATCGATGGATGGGCTCCAACCGAAGCTTTCTTCAAAGTTAGGAGGCCGTTACATACGTTGTATCAACGCTCCCTTACTACCCATGGCGACCTCCTAATGTGCATAGTCGGTGCAACTACGGGATCCGTGGCTCAAGTTCCAGACTGGATCGAAGAGGCAAATATCACACAGACAACAGCTCGCATCGCTTGTGACCCAAAACGAGTAAATGGTCGGTTTTGCTTTCACATGCTCAAATCCGGATCCGGGCAAGCGCAGGTTCGCCGCTACCTAAAGGGCTCTGCACAGCCAGGTTTAAACCTGGGCGATGTAGAGCTTTTTTTGATTCCAATGCCTATTAACATAGGAGAGCAGGACTCAATAGCTACAATTCTCGACAATTATGATAGTGCCATTGAATCTACACAGATAGAGCTTGAGAAACTACATCGGCTCAAACCAGGAGTGATGTGTGATTTACTTAGTGGTCGCGTGCGTGTGCCAGAAGGAATCATATGAAAGCCAACTGGGAATACGATCTCGTTGAACGGCCTTTTTGCCAGCAGCTTAAGGCGATGGGATGGCAATGGCTGGAAGGAGATACAGACGTTCCCGAGCTGACAGAACGGGCAAACTTCCGGGAGGTTTTGCTCAAGGACCGTTTGAAGGCGGCCCTTCGACGCATTAATCCTGGACCCGACGGGAAGCCGTGGCTGGATGACGCAAGGATTGAGCGGGCCATCCGAGAGCTGGAGCATCTCGGCGCCTACCGGCTTATGGAAGCAAACCGGGCGGCGACGCAGCTTTTACTTAAGGGAACGTCCACCGAAGGCCGACCGGATTGGGACCGGGGTCGGCCTCAATCGGTTCATTTCATCGACCTCGACAACTGGCAAAACAACGATTTTCTCGTCATCAATCAATTCAAGGTTGAGCTTTCAAGCGGCCGCGGGCACGTGATTCCCGACGCAGTGCTCTTCGTGAACGGCATTCCACTGGTCGTGGCCGAATTCAAAAGCCCCGGGATTGAGAATCCGCTCGGCGAGGCCATTAACCAGCTCCTTCGTTACTCGAACCAGAGGAAAGAGATATATCCCGCTCAATTTACGGATGACGAGGGAGTGGAACGACTCTTTCATTACAATCAACTGCTTGTTGCCAGCAACTACTTTGAGGCCCGCGCAGGCACCATTGGCGCGCCCCCGGAAGCCTATCTCGAGTGGGCGGATACCAGTCCTGTACCCCTCAGCGCGGTGGCAGAGGAGTTGGGATTGGTTCCGCGAGACATGGTCGAAGAAGGAGAGGCAGCCCGTGACCTGCAACTATTGGGCACCAAAAATGCCGACCGTCCCGGCATTCCTCTTTTCTTCCGGACGCCGGACCAACTGCCGGAGGCGTGGAGGCGGGCAAACCTCACCCTCCACAGTCAGCAAGTACTGGCTGCCGGTATGCTTCGTCCGGAGCATCTTCTCGATTTGGTTCGCAACTTTACGGTCTTCCAAACGGATGAAGGCCGGACGCGCAAGGTAGTGGCCCGCTACCAGCAATTCAGGGCCGTCCACAAGTCCATTGTTCGTCTTCAAGAGGGCAGAACCCGCAGGCAGGGAGCTGAGCGGGACGAGCGCGGCGGCATCATCTGGCATACTCAGGGGTCGGGAAAGAGCCTCAGTATGGTCTTTCTCGTGCGGAAGATGCGAACCCTGGAGCAATTGAGGAAGTACAAGATTGTAGCCGTCACGGACCGCACCGACCTCGAACGACAATTGCGGGAGACGGCTACGCTGACCGGCGAAACCGTGAGGCCCTCGGATCGCGATATCGAGCCCCGGGAGTCGCCTACCGTGCGAACGCAACGTATCCTCAGGGAAAACACCCCGGACATACTTTTTGCAATGCTCCAGAAGTACCAGGACGTGGAACGGACCGAAGGCCGTGAGACCGTGGCGATGACCATTGTTCGCAAGGAGAAGAAACCGGGTAAGGAAAGTCCTGTTGTCGAACGGGAAGTAACTTTTGAGGAGAACATCAAATTCGAGGAATTCCCTGTTCTCAACGAATCGGAAGATGTTCTGGTGCTGGTCGACGAAGCCCACCGCTCCCATACCCGCGCTCTGCACCGAAACCTGCGACGGGCGCTCCCGAATGCGGCTATTATCGGTTTCACCGGGACTCCCATTTTCTGCGGAGAGAAAACTGAAACGAGAGAAATCTTCGGTGAGTTCATCGATCAATACATCCTCCAGGAGGCGGAGCTTGACGGCGCCACTGTTCCGATCCTCTATGAAGGCCGGACAGCAGAAGGGTATGTGATGGACGCCCCGGGACTTGACCAGCTCTTCGAAGATATGTTCCGGGACTACACGCCGGAGGAGCTGGCGGTCATCAAGGCCAAATATGCCACTGAGGGAGATGTGCTCGAAGCCCCCTTGCTCATCGAAAAGAAAGCCCGGGACATGATACAACATTATGTGGATGTCGTGCTGCCGGAGGGATTCAAGGCACAGGTGGTGGCCACGAGCAGGGATGCAGCATGGACTTATTTCAGGAAGCTTGAGCAGGCGCGGCTGGAACTTGTGAGGGAACTGGACGCCCTTCCGACCGAAACGATATCGTTGTCTGAAGAGGAAGTTGAAAAGCTGGATAGGAATACACGCTTCCTGGTTAGTGCACACCGCTCTCTGCCTCTTCTCCGGGTTCTGGAAATTGCCCCGGTCTTTTCAGCATATCATAACGACCCGGAAGAACGATGGGACTACACCGATAAGGCGAAGCAGGAAGAAAGGATCAAGCGCTTTAAACGCAAGCTCACTGTCGAGAAGTCAGACAAGACTGATCCGCTCGCCATATTGGTCGTGATGAACATGCTCTTAACGGGGTTCGACGCTCCGGTGGAACAGGTCCTTTATCTCGACCGCAAGCTGATTGGGCACGATTTGTTGCAGGCGATTGCCCGTGTCAACCGAACGGCGGCAAGAAAGCGTTGCGGCTACGTGTGCGACTACCTTGGGGTGGCAAGACACCTGACAGAGGCCCTGGCCGATTACGATGGCCAGGATATTACGGGCGCCCTGATCAACATCAACGAAGAACTGCCGAAACTGCTTGACCGGCGAGCAAGGGCAGTCACTGTGTTTATCGACAGAGGCATCTCTGATCTGAAAGAAGAGGTTACAGCCTGTGTGGAACTGCTTGAGGATCTCAGGGTTCGCGCCGATTTCATCAACAAGCTCCGCCTTTTCTATGAAACGTTGAACATTCTGGAGCACCGTCCGGAGGTGCCGGACGATGTGTTTCGTGATGCCAAGCTCCTCGGCTTTATCAACAAAGTCGCTGCCAATCTTTACCGGGACCCTGCGCTCAATCTCCTCGGTGTTGCTGAGAAAGTGAAAGCCTTGATTGACGCTCATGTCACCGCGCGCGATGTTACCCTGAAGATCCCACCTGCTGCCATCACCGATGCAAACTTCGAAGAACTTGTGAACCGCCACCTGTCTGCCCGGAACCGTGCCGCTGAGATGCAGCATGCCGCCCGTTATCATATCAGTAGCTTTTCGGCGTTGAATCCCGCCTATGCGCGAAAGATGAGCGAAAGGCTGGAAGAGATTCTCAAACAATTTAAAGACGACTGGGATGCTTTGGAAAGGGAGCTACGGAGATTCATTCAGGAGCTGCGCAAGGGACCCGCTCCGATTCCGGGCGCTCCCAGTATCGCGGGACCGTTTATTTCGTTGATTGCCGATCAGCTCGGAGGCTGGGAATCGATCAGCGAAAGTCAAAAAAACAAAGTGGTTCAGGTTACGGTAGAGATGGTGGAACGCATCCAGCAAGAAGTAAGAAAGGTCGACTTCTGGCGAAATCTTTATGCCCGGGAAGTATTGACAAAGGCGCTGGTCCGGGACATCGACGCGAGCGGCCTTTTCCCACCGGGTAAAGAACGAGACCTTTCCCAGCAGATTGTTGCTCTGGCAAAAGAAAACCACGAGAATCTGAAACGATGACGCGAGAATCGCTGAACGTAGGAAAACTCACCTTCGAGGTCCGCCGCAGTACTCGCCGGCAAACTCTGGGGATCAGTATAGGCCGGCAGGGAGAATTGTGTGTATTCACTCCGGTTGCAACCCCAGTAGAGGAGATTTCTGCCTGGGTTGTGAAAAAGCTGCTATGGGTCCACCGGAAACTGTCCCTCAAACAAAAAGAATCCATGAGCGATTCCCGGCCGGACTTTGTCACGGGTGAAAGTTTCAGCTACCTGGGCAGGGTTTACAAGCTTCGTCTTGTCGATCAGCTGGACGCGAAATTGCGGCTTGACGGAGGCAGTTTTCTGCTCCGCCGCGACGCTCGGAGCAATGCTGAAAAGCACTTTTCCGCCTGGTATCGACGTCAGAGCCTCCGATGGGTTGAGGCAAGGGTGCGCATGCTCGCGCCCCGGGTTGACGCCTCCCCCGCCGGGGTAACGGTTCGAGACCTCTCGTACCGTTGGGGGTCGTGCAGTCGTACCGGTGCAATCTCATTTCATTGGAAGTTGTTTCAACTACCGGTTCGACTCGTGGATTACGTGATCCTTCATGAACTTGTTCATCTGGTAGAGCCGCATCATGGCCCCGGGTTTTACGCTTGCCTGGAACGGGCTCTACCCGACTGGCAAGAGCGAAAGGAGCAGCTGGCTCAGTGGGCACCCGGATACCTGCGCTTTAGAGAGTAATCGGTTAGGAGGATAGGTACAACAATTTCGTATCACGAGCTGATCTCGATGTCTATTGTGCCAAACTTAATGGTTTCACTCTTGATGGATTTTGCTATATTCCTGAACCAAGGTTCGTTTTGCTCAGATTTTTGCGGCGAAACCTTTCGCATCCTCAAAGATAAGGGCGAAAAGGAGTGGGAGAATGGAGGCAAAAATGGATTTATCTGAGCATTATAATGTCTATTGTGATGAAAGCTGTCACCTCGAGAACGATCATCAAAAAGTAATGACCCTAGGCGCTGTTTGGTGTGTAACGGAAAAAGTAAGAGAGATTTCTATTAGGATTCGGGAAAAGAAGATTCAGCACGGCTTAAGGGCTGACTTTGAAATAAAGTGGACAAAAGTTTCGCCGGCCAAAGAAAGCTTTTATCTGGATATCGTGGACTATTTTTTTGATGTCGATGACTTGCATTTCAGAGGATTGGTTGTTCCTGACAAGTCTAAACTTCAGCATGAGGTTTTTTTGCAGACTCATGATGAATGGTATTACAAAATGTATTTTGAAATGCTCAAATCGATCCTCAACCCAAAGGCGCATTACCGTATTTACTTGGACATGAAAGATACCCGAGGGGGAGCCAAAGTAGAAAAATTGCATGAGGTGCTGTCAAACAACATGTATGATTTTTCCAGAAAGATCATTGAACGAGTTCAGATTGTAAGGTCTCATGAGGTGGAGCTTCTTCAAATAGCTGACCTTTTGATCGGCGCGGTCTCATACGCAAATCGAGAGCTTTTTACTAATGCTGCAAAGGTGAATCTAGTAAATCGAGTCAGAAAGAGATCCGGATATAAACTTACTCAATCCACGTTGTTCAGTGAAAGCAAGTTCAATATCTTCCACTGGCAGGCATCGGAGAAACAGTCGTGACAGAAAAAATTGATTGGCTCCCCCCGCTTGTCCTTCTTGAAGATCATGGGGGCAACTGGGATCAGTATCTTAATGCGCTGTATAATTTTTTCAGGCAAGATTTTATTGATAGTTCACCCACACTGGAGGGGATGAGGGTTGCGCTTAAACGTCATCCTATTGAGAAAGGGAAAGAGGCGACATTCTGGCACCTAATATCTGAAGGAAAATCGGAAAAAGATCGTTTACCTGATTTGAGAAGATGTGAGAGGATTCGATGGCCTCGGCCAATCATTGAACATCATGATCGGCTGACGATCAAATTTTGGGAGACCGAGCGGAAGGGTGAGAAAAGAATCTGTCTTTGGTTTGAAAGTGAGCAGTACTTGGTTGTCTTGGCAAGGCGCCGCAGCTACGTCATTCTATGGACCGCTTACCTTGTCACAAAAACGCACACCAAAATGAAATTGAAAAAAGAATATGAAGCCTCTAAAAAGCTGAAGCCGCCCTTTTAAGGCGGCCTCGTTACTCCTTCTACGCATGGCAGATGAGCTCTTTATTAAAGTATCGTTAACCTTAGGTAAAAAGTCAAGAGTTATTTTTGTCGGCGTATAACCCTTTAGAATTATGTGCTTTTTTGTAGTTCCAGGCCGATTAATAATCCCTATAGCGATGAGCGAAAACGGGGCTTTGAGAGATTTGAGAGCCGGTGTCTATCCCACCTCATCGCATCCTCGGTGCTATCAAGCGTCGACACCCTGTGGATGGAGTGTCAAGAAGACGGGGGTTTACAAAAGGTCTGCTTCATTGTAGTATGATTTTAGAAAAGACACGAAAGGAAATCGAGTATGCCCGAAGTAGAACATACCCTGGCGGTCTTCATCGATTTTGAGAATCTTGCCCTTGGATTCAAAGGAAAGAGGGATAGACGATTTGAGATTCAGAAGGTTTTAGAGCGCCTGGTCGAGAAGGGGAAGCTCATTGTGAAGAAGGCCTATGCCGACTGGATCGATTATGCAGAGTATAAAAAGGGTCTTCATGAGGCGGCCATTGAACTGATCGAAATCCCAAAACGTGCGATGACCGGAAAGAACTCCGCAGACATCCGGCTCTGTGTGGATGCTATTGATCTCTGTTATTCCAAAGAACATATCGACACCTTTGTCGTTGTTTCGGGCGACAGCGACTTCTCCCCTCTCGTCTCTAAGTTGAAGGAAAACGGCAAGCGGGTGATCGGGCTCGGGATGAAGGAATCGAGTTCCAACCTGTTAGTCAATAACTGCGACGAGTTTATCTACTATGAAGACTTGGAACGGCCCCTGGGCATTCCTCCCAAGATCGAGCAGGATCTCCCTGAAAAGAAGAAAGAGGCCTTTCAACTCCTGGTGGATTCGGTCGTGGCCCTCGTCCGCGAGAATAAGGAAGTCCTCTGGTCCTCTATGGTAAAGGAAACGATGAAGCGAAAGAAACCCTCTTTCAATGAATCCTATCATGGCTACCGAACCTTCAGTGACCTCCTTGAAGATGCTGAAAAAGCAGGGGTCATTCAGCTGAGAACCGATACCCGGAGCGGGACCTATGTCATCGTCGGCTTTGGGAAGGACCAGAAAAAGGAGGCTGCGGAAGAATTGAAGGAGTCAAAAGATCAGAAGGAACGGAAACCCTCAAAACCTCGCTGGCGTCCCCGCCCAAGGAAACAGAAAGCAGTCGCAGTCGCACCCTCACCTCCACCTGAGCCTCCGGATATTCCTGTGGTTCCGGAAACAGAACCGATCGTTTAATCTATGGAGTTTTATCCAAAGCTTCGTTCTTTCATTTTCATCCTTATTTTTTCTATCATCATCTCCATACCCGGTACCTTA
>Ga0105106_10003075_pt1 | contig 11967 bp, 11 predicted proteins | sample PPLLaktember2015_5_FD_79109 | JGI IMG/M metagenome (GOLD analysis project Ga0105106, IMG submission 79109) | Freshwater sediment microbial communities from Prairie Pothole Lake near Jamestown, North Dakota, USA - PPLs Lake P8 Core (1) Depth... | ecosystem: Environmental > Aquatic > Freshwater >...
ACATTGTGAACATATAGACTAGAGAAGAGTGCTTGCTCTTGGGGATGCCCCGCGTAGGCTATCCTTTTGTAGTCTGTGTGTGTCACCTTGTCACCAAAGTTATCTGCGTATTTGTAGATGCGTCTGTATCCGTCGGATTCGGCCAGCTTTCGAATGGTTTCTTCTTCTGTAGCACCACCATACAACTTTTGTGCGTTTTTGATTGAGATGCTCATAGATTACACCTCCTTCTGTAATTATTATTCCCTGTGATTGCTAACAATGTATTATGTGTTTTTACTTTTACTGTGCCACAAACTCTTTTTCAATTTTTGGGGCTTTTGGCTACCGTTTGCGGCACAGACGAAACCTGAAGGGTTTTTAGAGAATGCGTTTGTGACATTATTAGGCGAAATACGCTAAATGCCCAATCCTGCCTTTATTATCTCGTACCCCCATTCCTCTACTGGCTTTTTCTCTTCAAAAATAAATTCTTGATCTCTGGTAGCTGATTTGAAATAGCAGTCCCTCCAGTTCCCGTCCGTGTGATATGCACTTCTCGAAACTCCTGTGCCGACGAGATACTTCAGAAACTCTCGACCAGCGATAGTGATGAAAAAACGCCACTGAAAAAGATCTTCTAAGAAGAGAAGGATTTTGGGGATGATATCCAATGAATCTTAATAACATGGCTTGGTCCGACCCCACCAAACCCAAAGGCTCACTCACTTCTTTTTCTTCCTTGGCGTCTTCATATTTTTGGGCAAAAACTGATGAAACGGTTGACTAAGGCAGATATCATTTCTGGAGTGACATGATCAAGAATCTTTGAGCCTTCAATCGGCCCATCTCGTTGAGGCGTACCGAAGATTTCTTTCGAAAGTTTCATAAAATTCCTGTACCATTTCTTCCATTCCCGGTTGTCAATAAGCATTTCATATTCATCTGCCAATGACTTCAAATCTTCCCTGAAATAGACAAGAGTTTGATAAATATAAGCGAAGTCTTTGTTCCGATTTTTGTCAGCCCGTCTTTCGGAGATTAGGATTTTTTGCATAATAAACATGCTTGGATGGGGGGTTCTTACAACCAAATTGGGAAGGTTTTCCAATCCTTGGACAGAAGACGTGTTCATTTTCCAAGGATGTCTGAGAAGCAAATCAAGAAAACGTAATTTTTGAGCTGACAAACCAAGTTGAATTTCTTGTGTGATGTCAAATTTTCCACGTTTAACTTCCGAACCGTGCAAAGGTGTTAGAAACTCCACACCCATGTTCGGCTTCTTATCTTTTGGAAAATATTTAACCAAAGGAGGATTGCAGTTACCTGTAAACTCCTCTCTTAGACCCATCTCCAATAATGATTGGTGAACCGATTTCCTACCTCGAAGTGAAACCTTCGCTTCCGAAGCTAAATCAATATCATAAGTGAGCAGCGGAGCAATTTTAGCTGATCTAGCCCTCTCATGAAACTGGTAAAAAAAGGAGGCGAATCCTCCGACCAGGACAAAATCTTTAAGGTTCGGCCCAATCGCAGAGAGGACCCGATAAAGAAAGTTTAGTTCTTCCGGTATCATGGAATTCACTCTTTCGGCCTCTCGCTGAATATTTGAGACAGGATGTTTTGGTAGACGAAATCTGCCTGCTCCCGACCCCGATCCGGTAAATTGAAAAGGTCCAGGTAAATCTGCAATAGATCACAGACAGGAATGCCTTCCTTAATTACTCTTCCTCCAAAAACGGATTTGGGATACTTAGATTCAACCAGGAACAAATCTGCCTCATTTGCCGCCTCCGCAGGAACTAAGTCTAATAAACCTGCAACGAAATGTATATTTCCCCAAGAATAAATGTGGATTGATTTTGCCGTAGAATGCTTGACCCCTAACAGCCTACAGGCTTGATGTCCAGAAATTGCCAAGGGGACCATGTTCTTCCTGCTTGATTTTATCTTTGCGAGAATTTCCTCAAGGAACTTATCGGAATCGGAGACAGGGTAAATAGATCGATAGGGAAGAATACGGTGATCACCAAACCTGTATTTTCCTCTCCATTCTTCGAGGATAGCCCTTGATCTTAACAGGATTAGCTTTTTTCTTCCGACCCTTTTTAGGTAACCGCTGCCTTCCATCGCATTGACCCATGAATTGGCAACGGGAGGTGAAACGCCGGCCAGTTTTGACAGCTGAAAAGCATTTTCAACAATACCCCGAGGGCCACCCCAAAAATCAGCAGAGATCACGGGATGACTGAGTAGGAAAACCTTAAGTAGCCATTGATCTAAGTCGCTAAATGACAATAATTTAGAGTAAGGCGCAAGAGAGTAGGATTCTGGTTTAGGTGAAAGAACAAATGATGAGGATTGTGGCAAGATCTTGGATTGTTGCCTGTCTGGATCTTTAAAGGCACCGTTTCCATATTCGTCGAGCATTAACCATCCCACTTCAGGGGCATAAAAATTCATATGGTCAGCCATTCGGGTGATATCTTTTGGGCCCAGTTTTTCAACCACGATGGCAACCATTGGTACAAAGCCACTCACCCTTCTGGCTGCCTGGAGGAGCAATATTCCCCTCGGAAGGAGGTGCATAAGAACCAGTTGCATTTTCCGGGAGTACTTGACCTTAACTGCAAATTTTCTTCTTCCTCGCCTAAAGATAAAATCCACCTTAGACTTGAGATTCGACTGTCCAAAGGAAAAGTCCTTGCTTTCCAAGTTGAAGCCCAAATTTAGCATTCGTTCAAGCACTATTTCCTTTGAAGGGACGACACGTCTAAAGTCTTTTACTGGGTTGTGATTTCTAGAGTTGGCGGACATTGGTATCACAGAGCGTCCATCCATATTAAAATATTTATTTTTATTTGTCATTCGATACTTTAAATAACATAGTTAATTTAAATTGTCAATATTAATTTTAATTGTCACTTTAAATATATTTCCGTGCGGGTTCGATTCCTGCCACCTCCACCATTTTGAATGGAAAAAACCCCAATGGTCTTGGGGCTTTTCTTTTTGAAATCAAGAAAATTCTTGGATTTTTATTATTGACAAGTATATCGTCATATGACATGAAATTTGACGAACCAATCGATAAATGTAAGGTAGAGAGGTAAAAAAACTAAACAGTCCAACGGAAAAAATTGGCAGGGTGTTCTAGGACTTCTTATGACATCTGAAGATATGACCCTCTAGCCTTCTTTCATTCGCTGCTTCTCTCAAGAATAGGGTAAACGACTTCACTAAAGGTTACGACGAGGTCTTGCCCTTGATCTTGCCGTAAATCACCACGATGAGGATTGCGACGATGACCGAGGCGATAAAGCCCGCCCCTTGGCCAGCCTTGTACCAGCCAATGAACTGCCCTATGACACCCGCCAGAAACGACCCTGCGATACCGAGCAGGATAGTCATGATAAAGCCCATGTTTTCCTTGCCCGGGACCACCAGCTTGGCGATGAGGCCGATGACAAGACCCAACACGATAGTCCAGATGATGCCCATGTTCTTACCTCCCTGAGGTTGGATGTGGAGCGAATTGATTATACAAGAAAGGGGAGTTGCTGCACAAGGGGTGAGCATTAACCATGATAGGTGGACGTTTGTCTTTCTCCCCGGAACATTCTCCACTTGCCGGGCATTCACCAGGAAGACCTTAGAGCTACCCTCTAAAATTGGGATTGATCTTTTATAATGATTTATCGTATATTGACCAAAATTGGTCTTTTCGTCACGATCATAGGCGTGCTAAACGATAGTCATACGATGTTGGAACAGCGCTTTAACATGAAACACACGGAGCTTCATGGTAAACCCTTATCGATGGATCAATCTCAAAATTCCACTGAACCTCGACAACTTGCTTTCGATAACGATAGGGGACCGATAAATTGAAAGGGGAGACAAAATGCGATGGAGGACTGGTCGAGAAAGTGATAATGTTGAAGACCGTCGGGGGATGTCGATCCCTCGTGGCGCCAAGATTGGTGGTTTGAGTGGCCTTGGTCTGGTGGCAGTCGTGTTGATCGGAATGTTTTTGGGTATTGATCCGACGGTTCTCTTACAGGGAGTACCGGAAATACAGACACCTTCTGTCTCTGTTCAGCAAAACGGCCGTCCGGCCGCAAACGACGACCAACGCAAATTTGTCGCTGTGGTTCTGGCTGAGACTGAAGACGTCTGGCAGGAGGCCTTTCGGAAGATGGGGCGGACATATCAGGCGCCAACATTGGTTCTTTTTTCAGGGGCTGTTGAATCGGCGTGCGGAATGGCTGGTTCGGCAGTGGGGCCGTTTTATTGTCCGTACGATCATAAGGTCTACCTGGATTTAAGTTTCTTTGAAGACCTAAGCACGCGGTTTGGTGCTTCAGGGGATTTTGCCCAGGCCTATGTCATTGCCCATGAGGTAGGCCATCATGTGCAAACCCTTCTGGGTATTTCCAAAAAGGTGAATGAACTCCAGTCGCGGGTCAGTCCTTCCGAAAGAAATAAATTGACCATGATGATGGAATTGCAGGCTGACTGCTTCGCAGGGGTTTGGGCTCATCAGGCCGACAAGAGCCGCCAGATCCTTGAGGCCGGAGACATCGAGGAAGCGCTGAACGCTGCCAGCGCGATTGGGGATGATCGGATTCAGCGGAAGACCCAGGGGTACGTGGTCCCAGACGCTTTTACCCATGGAAGTTCGGCCCAGCGTGTGCGCTGGTTCAAGCTTGGACTCGAGTCCGGCAACTTCCAGGCCTGCGATACCTTCAATGCTGATCGGCTGTGAGGCCATTCTGCTTTCGAAACAGCGCTTCCTTTCACGGAGCCCCCACTAAAGCCACTTAGAGTGACGCATCTATAAAAATTAAAGAACCAGTCCATTTGTTCTTCCTGTCGCTCTTGCCAATTGATAAAGCCTTCACGGAAGAAGAGCTTTGATGAGCGCGATGAGAATCCCTCGGAAAAAGCCGATGAAGGAATCGAGCAATCCCAGGTAGAGCAAACCGATCAGGATAAAGAATCCATAAGGCTCGATGCGGGCGAGAAAATAGCTGGTCTTTCCCGAAGTGAAGCCCATCAAGATTTTTGAACCATCTAATGGAGGGATGGGGATGAGATTTAGGCTAGCCAAAGTAATATTGATATGGGCAATGGTGAAAACAATAACGGCTCCCAACCCAACCGAAGGCAAGTGCAGGAGTCTGTAAACGAGGAGAGCTCCAAAGGCAAAGAGGATATTTGCAAGGATACCGGCTGATGATACGAAGATGAGCCCTTTTCGTCGGTTTGGGATGTTATTCAGATTGACCGGAACAGGTTTGGCCCACCCAAATCCTGCCAGAAAGAGCATCAGTGTTCCAACCAGGTCGAGATGCTTAAGCGGATTTAGGCTTAGCCTGCCCATCCTTTTTGCCGTCGGATCACCCATTCTGTAGGCCACCCATCCATGAGCCACTTCATGGATCACCACTGAATAAAGCAGCGGAATGATGAGAATAAGAAAAGCAATTGGATCGTTCATCAAAAGCCTTAAGAGTCCCATTTGTCTTGCTCGCTCCTCTTCCGGATGCGCTTCAGATCCTCATTGATTTATTTCAAGCTGTTGCAAAATATTATAATCATTGAAAGAGTGGATGGGGCCAGAAATCTGTGGCGGCCAAAGACCCGGCTGGAGCAACTACATTTCTTTCCTGTAAACTTCTTTCCTGTGGCCTATTCTCAGCACAAGGACCTCATCGCCTAAAATAGCATAAATTATCCTATAGTCTCCAACGCGGTATTTTCGTAGACCAGCAAATTGCCCCTTGAGGACTGGGTAGGCGTCAGCTTTTTTTGAAAGTTCTTCCTCGACTTGATTCAAAACACGACGAGTTTCAGCCTTGGAGAGCTTTTTCAGATCGTGCTGGACTGACTTCTTGTAAACGATATTATAAACCAAGGGATTTCCTCAATTCTTTGCCCGAAATAACCTGGTCTGTCTTATCATGGAGTCGATCTAATGCCACCTGGAGATCTGCGTAGTCTTCTATGTAAGACTCCAAAGCTTTTTGAATGATATAGGAGCGTGGTCTTTCAGTTTCTTTCGCGATGCTGTCAATTTGATCAGCAAGGGCTTTGGGGAGCCTGATTGATATCGCTGTATTCATAGAGCACCTCCAAAATACTATTGTATTACAATAATACACAAAGTCATACAAAAAGTCAAGAGGTGCTCCGCCAGGTAAGGGAGAGCAGGCCTGACATTCGTATCATCATCCTAGCAGCTTATCCTGCAGCCTCCACGGCAGACCGATTCAGGAACCAGTGGCCTGGTATGGTCCTATTGTTATGAATACCCAGGAGGAACTGCGTCTTGCCTTTGAAGAGTATGAAAAAGGGACCTTTGTAAAATATAAAGGGAAGTAAATTTTTGTCTGACAGGTATAATTATTTTTCAGCATCCCATTATCACCCCCACCCTTTCCTCTAAAAGGTTTATATTGATTCGGCCAGACCGTAGGAAATATAATATAAATAGAGTGTGATGAGAAAGGAGGGCATTTCTATGGAGAAGTTTGAAAGGATTCTTGTTCCTCTGGATGGGTCTGATTGTGCAGAGAATGTTCTTCCGAAAGTTGAAAAACTGGGTAAGGATTTAAAGGCAAGCATTGCCCTTTTGCGGGTTGTCATTGCCCATACCTTCCCGGGCGCAGACCCCACGGACGCTGAGGTGAAGGTGGTCCGGGAGGCAGAGCAATATCTCAGCAAAGTTGAGGAAGGGCTTAAGAACAAAGGGCTCAGGGTAGATAGCCATGTTCGGTACGGAAATGATGCCGAGGAGATCCTGGATCATGCTGCCCAGAAGGATATTGACATCGTTGCTATGACGACCCATGGCCGTGGCGGAGTCAAACGCTTTCTTCTCGGGAGCGTAGCGGAAAAGGTGCTCCGCCATTCACCCAAACCTGTTTTTTTGGTTCGGTGTACTTAATCAGTTGAAATGCTGGGTTTTACAAATCGGCCTGTAAATCCTATTAGGAGGATGTTACAGGCCACCTCCTTTTTCCCCCTTTTTCTTATTTACCGAAACGTGCTCCGACCTATTTTTATCGTTCTTTGAGGAAAGGCAGGGGGTTTCCTTTACGATAGACAAGAGCCTGGCAGGAGGCGATCAGGTTATTTTTTTCGTCAACGACCTTGATATCGTAACCGGCGGTCTTCTGGGTACGGCTGAACTCCCGGGCCTCGGCAGTAAGGATGCTTCCCGAAGGAGGAGAAGACACATAGGTAATATTCATGTTCAAGGCGACGGCGATGGTCCCATGTGAGTTCGAGGCGGTTTCAAAGGCTTCGTCAATCAAGGCAAAGATTGCTCCTCCATGGGCCATACCCAAAAAGTTTTCCATATCTGGAGTGAAATTCATTTCTACCTTTGAGTGACCGTCATTAATCTCTAGCAATTTGATTCCAAACTTCTGTGCAAAAGGCTCTTTTTCTACCTGCCTGAAGAAGGCTTTTCTTACATTTTCGTTCATAATGTTCTCCGAATTGAATTTGATCTGCAAGAAGTTTACAAAATTGGATTGAGGGAGGTCAATAGAATTTTATGGATCCTTCATGCTTCCTATATCAGGGGAACAAACCATGTAATCCTCAGAAGGTGTGAAAAAATGAGCGGCCAGCCCTGACCTTCAAGGATGGCTGGATTTCCGAAGCTTTCGAATGCGGTTCGTTTTGATGTTATGGGTGACCTTCCGTGGCATGAGAAGTCACGCGTTTAAGCAGAGTTATGCCATGGTAGCTGAATCACGAAAGGTTCCGCTCGAAATCTTCTCCAACCCAACCATCCTTTCAGATGACAATTTGTTTTGGAGTTCTCCGATTTTTTCACACCTTCCGATGGATTACAAGCCCATGCATTTTTCTGTTGAACTTGCACTGGGAGTCGATCATAATGATTGAAAGGATCCTGGTTCTTCAAGAGGCGCTAGGGAGTATACAGATGGAAGGAAAGCATAAGTTTACGAATCGACTGGCGAATGAGACGAGTCCTTATCTTTTACAGCATGCCCATAATCCGGTGGACTGGTATCCATGGGGTGAGGAAGCCCTGAACCATGCGAAGAAAGAGGACAAGCCCATCCTTCTCAGCATTGGCTACTCTTCTTGCCATTGGTGTCATGTAATGGAAAAGGAATCGTTTGAAAATGAAGCCATTGCCAAAACCATGAATGAAAAGTTTGTATGTATCAAAGTCGATCGGGAGGAGCGACCGGATCTCGACGAGGTCTACATGAATGCCGTTCAGGTGATGACGGGTGGAGGGGGATGGCCCATGACCGTCTTTTTGACCCCTGATCTCGTTCCATTTCACGCGGGGACGTATTTCCCTCCGGAGGATAGAGGGGGCATGCCCGGCTTTTCAAAAATCCTGGTCGTCATCTCAGAGTATTACCACTCCCATCGAGGAGAAGTACAGAAGGTGGAGGCGCAGATGAAGAATGCCCTCCGCCAGATTACTGAAATGGTCCCTTTCCAGGGAGAGCTGGAGGATAAGATTCTGACCGATGCCTTTCAGGCCTCTGTGAGTCAATTTGACCCAACCCATGGAGGATTTGGGAGGGCTCCCAAATTCCCGAGCAGCATGACCCTCTCCTTTCTTTTGAGGTACTGGAAGAAGACAGGTATCAAAGAAGCACTAGAGATGGTGGAAGTGACATTGGTGAAGATGGCCGATGGCGGAATCTACGACCATTTAGGAGGTGGATTTCATCGCTATTCCGTCGACGAACGGTGGCTCATCCCCCATTTCGAGAAGATGCTCTACGACAATGCGCTTCTCTCCCGAGCCTATGTTGAGGCCTATCAGGTGACGCAGCAGGAGAGGTACCGCCGTGTGGGCGAGGAAATCTTACAGTATGTCCTTCGTGAGATGAAGAGCCCCGGAGGGGGATTCTACTCTACGGAGGATGCAGACAGCGAGGGCGTGGAAGGCAAGTTCTATGTCTGGTCGAGAGATCAGATTAAGGGGGTGTTGGGCAAAGAGAAAGGAACTCCCTTCTGTGCTTATTACGGTGTTACCCCCAACGGGAATTTCGAAGGGGGTTTGAGCGTTCTCCATATCGCTTCACCATTAGATAAAGTTTCAGAATTATATGGGATATCCGTCCCGGAATTAGAAAAGCTGTTGCAAGCAGGTAGAAAGGAGCTCTTTACCGAAAGGGGGAAGCGGGTCAGGCCCGGCCGGGATGAAAAGATTCTGGCCTCCTGGAATGGACTGATGATTTCAAGCTTTGTCGATGGTTTCAAAGTGACGGGCAATGAGAAATATCTTGAAGGGGCAAAGGATGCGGCACGTTTCGTCCTTCAAGAGATGACCAAGGAGGGTCACCTCATGAGGGTGTTTAAGGAAGGGCGATGCCATACCAAAGGATATGCGGAGGACTATGCCTTTTTCACTCAAGCCCTGATCGATCTTTATGAAGCCACGTTTGAGATCGATTGGCTTAAGGAGGCCGAGGATCTAAACGGAAGGATGATTCGACAATTTTGGGATGAGAAGAACGGGGGCTTTTTCTTCGCAGGGAAGGAGAATGAATCTTTGATTGCTCAATCGAAGAGCCCTTATGATAATGCCATTCCCTCCTCCAACGCGGTGGCTGTGTTCAATCTTTTAAGACTCGGTTACCTGACCGGGCAGGAGTCTTTAAGAAAGAAGGCTGAAGAAATTCTCTACCTCTTTCATAGCTTCTTGTCAGAACACCCTGCTGGATTTTCGCAAATGCTGTCAGGCCTCTCCTTCTTTCTAGGCCCGGAAGAGATCGGGGTGATTGGTTCAAAGAATGATCCTAGAACAAAATCGATGTTAAGAGAAATTTACCTCGCCTATCTTCCCAACAAAATTCTGAGCCTGAGAGACCCGCAGGAAAAGGTGAAAGAGAATTGGTTTCCCTTTCTGATAGAGAAAGGGACGGTAGAAGTTCCAACCACATTTGTCTGCAAAGGATTCACCTGCCTCCCGCCTGTTAGAGATGAAGAGGAGTTGAAGAAGATCCTAAGCTGACCCCCTCGCAGCGGAGATGGGGAGACGCGAAGACGCGGAGATCCTTCACTCCGTCACCGTGTCACGCTCTCACCGTGTCAGTTTCTCCAGGTCTTGACAAAGAGAGAAAAGGAATTTATTCTAATTGAAAATATTTTCATTCTTATTTTAACCCTTGTGAATAATAGACCTTTTAGAGATATCATCAGAAAGAAGAAGATCAGATTGAGCCTTCCCAGGCTTCTGGTCCATCAAGAACTATCCCATGCTGTTGCTCCCTTAAGCCCGCATGAGATCTTCCAATCCCTGTTAAAGAGAAAAAAAAGAATCGGACTTACCTCCATTTATCGTTCCCTCGATCTCTTTGAATCCCTGGGAATCGTCTTCAGGATCGTGAAGGGATCGAACGTAAGATACAAACTGTGTGAATTAGAGGATCACCATCACCATATCATCTGCAAGAAATGTGGCGATGTGGGCGAATTCAACTTCTGTGAGATCTCTGATTGGTCGAGAAAAGTGATGGAATCTACGGGCTATGAGGTGACCGACCACCAATTAAATTTTTATGGGTTTTGTAAGGCCTGTAGACCTTTACGAACGGGGGAAGAAGCAAAGGGGTAAGGGCATAGGGTTAAGAATTTTAACTCTACGCGCCATGCTCCATGCGCTATGCCGTGTTTTAAGGAGAGACTATGTCTCATATTCATCTGCCTGACGGCGTCTTACCGATCTGGCTCTGGGTCGCTGGTTTCATCGGAGCAATCCTGGTCGGTGTGATTCTTTCTAGACTCCATAAGAAAGAGGATTTGTCCAGACGCCTTCCTCTGCTGGGGATGATGGCGGCAGTCATGGTCCTCGGAGCTTCGGTCGAGATCGTCCCGATTGCCTATCATGTGAACCTGACCGTCATCTCAGGCATCTTACTGGGACCCTCTCTCGTCTTTCTTGCCACCTTCGTCGTCAATGTGATCCTAGCCCTTTTTGGCCATGGGGGGATCACGGTCATCGGGCTCAATACCCTTACCCTTTCTATAGAAGGGGTACTAGGATATTTCCTCTTCCACCTTTTCTGGAGGGGATTGAGAAAATTAGGCATCGCCATTTTTTTAGCCACTTTCTTCGCCCTCTTCGCATCAACCCTCTCTATGATCGGAGTGGTCAGCCTGGGGACCTCCCATTATGAAGAACTGATCCATCAGGACAAAGACAGGGGTGTGTTCGAATTCAAGCTGATGAAGGAGAAGGAGGATCATCTGAAAGAGGAAACGGCTAAAGGGGAGGTAAATTTAAAGCGATTCATTTCCATCCTTCTTCCGCTGGGCTTTTTTGGATGGCTCCTGGAAGGAGTGATCACTTCATTGATCGCCCGATATATCCGCCGGCTGAGGCCAGATCTATTGGGATTGGGAGGAGAACCCTCGTGATTCAGCTTTCCTATCTCGACTACAGTGCTGTGGAAGGAAAGAGTTTCCTCCATCGTTTCTCGCCCAAAGCAAAATTGGCGGGTATGGGCCTCGTCTTATTAGGGATTATCACGTTGAGGAGCCTTCCGGCTCTCTTTTCCCTCTATGTCATTTTACTCATCCTCTTCTTCGTCTCGAGGGTCCCGATCAAGATTTTTCCTCTCACCCTCTATCCTCTCATCTTTGCCATTCTCTTTATTTTCATTTCGAGATTTCAAATCCATTTCGTTCTTTTCATCTTCCTGAAGGTGCTTTGCGGGTCAACAGGGGTTGTTCTCCTTCTGGCCACCACTCCCTATCCTGCCATCTTCAGTGTCCTGGGAAGGTTCCTGCCTTCCCTTTTCGTCGTCGCTCTCTTCTTAACCTATCGGTCAATCTTTATCCTCCTCAATGTCTTTGAGGAGACGCAGCATGCCCTCTATTTCCGAGGAGGAATTCAGTGGAGACATCCCTGGAGGAGCCTGATCAACATCTCAAATGCCTTTGGCCATCTGATACTTAAAGGGATCGATGCCAGTG
>Ga0105106_10003076_pt1:5000-11966 | contig 11966 bp, 8 predicted proteins | sample PPLLaktember2015_5_FD_79109 | JGI IMG/M metagenome (GOLD analysis project Ga0105106, IMG submission 79109) | Freshwater sediment microbial communities from Prairie Pothole Lake near Jamestown, North Dakota, USA - PPLs Lake P8 Core (1) Depth... | ecosystem: Environmental > Aquatic >...
TCCTCGGGCGTCAGGCGCGGCCGGGTCGAATTCTTGCCGGAGGGATCCCCGATCATTCCCGTGAAGTCGCCGATCAGGAAAATGACCTCGTGCCCCAGCTGCTGGAACTGGCGCATCTTGTTGATGAGCACCGTATGGCCGAGGTGGAGGTCGGGGGCGGTCGGATCGAAGCCCGCCTTGACCCGGAGCGGCTTCCCGCGGGCGAGCTTGCGCAGCAGATCGGCATCCGTGAGGAGCTCCGACGCGCCGCGGCGCAATTCGTCGATCTGTTGTGCCGGCGGAAGCATTGACCCCCCTGCCGGCTGTTTCCCGCGGCAAGGCGGCAATTCTGGCCGATATCTGTGACGTAATACAAAGGCCGCCCAATCAACGGGTTGACGTTCCTTCCTGCATTGATTTACCGTTCCAGGTCCAGCTCCCCAGGGATGCTAACGGGTGACACGACCCTTCTTTGCGAAGGCCGCCGCACAGGCCGTTGCCAGTGCAGAACCGCGCCGGTTCGGCGTAATCGCGTCCGTCGTCGTTGCGGGGGCGATCCTCTCCGCCGCGGGCGCACAGGTCGAGAACCCACTGCCGGATCCTTCGTTCGATGCCCTGCTATCCCCGACCGCGGAGACGCCGTCGGAAGAATCCGCGGCCGCCCCGGCACCTTTCGAGTTCGTCGCGATCACAATCGGCCGCAACGACACGCTCGACCAGATCTTCCGCGGCCTGCAGCTCAAGCTCTCCGATCTCGCGGAACTGCGGAGCCTGCCAAACGTCCGCAAGAGCCTCGACATGATTCGTCCCGGCGACATCATCCAGCTCACCCATCTCGACGGCGAGATCAAGTCGATGACCCGGCGCATCAACGAGACCGCGACGCTCTCGGTCACGCGCGCGGAGGAAGGCTTCAGCGCGAACATCGTTGAAAACCCGCTCGAAACCGACGAGCGGATGCTCCGCGGCACGGTCGACAGTTCGCTGTATGTCGCCGTCAACTCGGCCGGCGGCACGGATCGGCTCGCGGTGTCGCTCGCCGACGTCTTCAAGTACGACATCGATTTCGTCAACTCGGTGCGCCCCGGTGATAGCTTCGTCGTGGCGCACGAGCAGCAGTTCCAGGATGGCGAGTTCGTCCGCGACGGCGACATCCTTGCCGCCGAATTCGTCAATGCCGGCCGCACCTATCGGGCAGTGCGCTACGTTTCGCCGCAAGGCCGCGCTGACTACTACACGCCGGACGGGCGCCCGGTGCGCAAGGCGTTCCTCCGTTATCCGGTCGATTACGCACGCATCAGCTCGGGCTTCAACCTGGCGCGGCGCCACCCGGTCCTGAACCGCGTCCGCGCGCACAAGGGCATCGACTTTGCCGCGGCAACGGGTACGCCCATCAAGGCCGCCGGCGCCGGCCGTGTCGTCAGCCGCGGCAGAAACGGCGGCTACGGAAATGCCGTCGTGCTGGCGCACAAGGGCGGCGTCACCACGCTCTATGGGCACATGTCGCGGTTCGCACGCGGCCTCTCGGTCGGCAACAGCGTCGCTCAGGGCCAGGTGATCGGCTACGTCGGCATGACCGGCCTCGCGACCGGGCCGCACGTGCACTACGAATACCGCGTCAACGGCGTGCACAAGAATCCTGCCCGCGTCACGGTTGCCAAGGCCGATCCGATTCCGGCCAGCCTGATGGCCGATTTCACGGCGCAAACCACGCCGCTGCTCGCGCGGCTCGATGCGCCGGCGGGATCTTCCGTCATGGTTGCAGGAACGACACCCAGCAGCACCGGCGGCGCCGGGCGCTGAACTCCCTCAGGTCGAGAAAGACGACCCGCAGCCGCAGGTCGTCGTCGCATTCGGGTTGCGGATCACGAACTGCGCCCCTTCGAGATCCTCGCGGTAGTCGATCTCGGCGCCCGCGAGATACTGGAAGGACAGCGGGTCAATCAGGAGCGACACGCCCTGGTTCGGAAACTCCGCGTCGCCCTCCTCGATCTTCTCGTCGAAGGTAAATCCGTACTGGAATCCGGAGCAGCCGCCGCCGGAGACGAACACGCGCAGCTTGAGGTTCGGATTGCCTTCCTCGCGGATCAGCTCGCCGACCTTGCGGGCAGCGGCGTCCGTGAAGACAAGAGCCCCGGAATCCGTCGTTTCGTCGACCATAAATCCCTAATTCGCAAAAAAAACCGCGGTTCGATTGTAGAGCCGCGATGGCGTCGGGTCAAAGCGCAGCTGCCTCGCCCTCGCCCGCGACGCGCCAGTCGAATGTCTGGCGCGAAGGCTCCGGGTTTCGCCCGAGCCGGTACTCGACATGCAGGCGTTCGGGCCGGAAATCCAGGGGCAGTTCGATCGGCACTTCAATCTGCTGGAAGAATCGCAGCGAAAACGGGAACTGGCGGCGCTTGTCGATCTCGATGTCCGTGAGCGGCAGGGTGAGCGGCAGGGTGAGCGGCGCCTTCCCCTGCTGCCCTTCGATGGCGAAAGTCACCGTGCCGTTCGCAATCGTGTCGCGGGTCGCCGCCTGCACGAGCGTGATGAGCACTCGGTATCGGCGCTCTTCCTCTTCCGGCCGGATCCGCAATTCCTGCACGCGAAGCGTCCCGGCACCGAACTGCCGTGCGACCAGGCCGCGGTAGAACTGGAGTTCCTGCTTCTGCCGCGCCGTTTCCGCCTGCAGCTCACCCATCATGTGCTGCGCATCCGATTGCGCCTGCCGGTCCACGCGCTGGCCGACCTCGGCAACCGCGGCCCGGTGCCGCAACGCCTTGTTCTCTTCCTCGAGCGCCTGGTTGCGCTTTCCGAGCTCGAGGCGCTCGATCATGGCCTTTGCGGCGAAATAACCGGCGCTCGATCGCCCGATTTCGAATCCTGCGTAGCCAAGCGCGAGCGCCGCGAGCACGACGAGCGCGATGCGCAAGCGCAGCCCCTGCTTTTCGGATTTCTCGCTCAATGACGGGAACCGTCGCTAGAATCGGCGCCGGTACAGGAGTGAGGATGAATGCTCTGGATCAAGGCCTGGCACGTGATCTTCATGGTGACCTGGTTCGCCGGCCTCTTCTACCTGCCGAGACTCTTCGTATATCACGCTTCGACGACCGACACCGCCGGCGACGAGCGGTTCCGCATCATGGAACGGCGCCTGTTCGCGATTATGACGATCGGCGGCGTGCTGACGGCGGCCCTCGGGCTGTGGCTCCTCGTCAAGAACCCCGCGCTGCTCGCGGCCGGCTGGATGAAGGTCAAGCTCGTGCTCGTCGTCCTGCTCGTCGCCTATCACGCCTGGATCGCGCGGCTCATCGGCGATTTCGCCGCCGGCCGCAATTCGCACAGCGAGCGCTGGTACCGCGGGTTCAACGAGGTGCCGTCGCTTCTCCTGATCGGCATCGTGCTCCTCGCGGTCGTGCGGCCGTTCTGAATCATCGGTCTGGTTCCGGCCCGCCCCGGCGGCCGGAACCCATGCGCTCATCCCACCAGTCCGGGTAGTCCGGCAGCCCCTCCGGGAACGCGTGTGCGCCGAGTTCATGCAGCGCGCGCGAATAGACGCGTCGCTTGAAATAGATGACGTCGTGCACGGCGTCCCACCAGTTGACCCAGCGCCAGCGGTCGAATTCCGGCGGTTGCTCGGTGGAATCGAACCGGAGCGCCGAGTCCTCGGTGCCGAGGCGCAACAGGAACCAGCGTTGCTTCTGGCCGATGCACAACGGATTCGAATCGCGGCGCACGAATTGCGGCGGCAGGCGGTAACGGATCCAGTTCCTCGTCCGCGCAACCTCCGCAACCTGCCCGCGCCGAAGTCCCACCTCCTCTGCGAGCTCCCGGTAAAGGGCCTCCTCAGGCTGCTCGCCGCGCCGGATGCCGCCCTGCGGGAACTGCCAGCCGCGCGCGCCGACGCGACCGCCGATGAAGACCTGCCGGTCGTCGTTCATCAGGACGATGCCGACGTTCGCGCGGTAGCCGTCGGCATCGATGTAGTCGATCTTGCGTTCCATCGCCGCCAATCTTAATGTTGCTGCAAACAAAGGGGACGTTCACCTTTGCCATTCGATCCTTTGGGGCAAAGGTGAACGTCCCCTTTGTTTGCCCGGCACCGGTTAAAGTTCACGGATGGGGAGGATGCGTGCGGCGCCGCTGATTCTGCTGCTCGCGCTGGCGTCGGTCGCGGCGATCGCGGCCTCGCTCGCGCTCGGCAGCTCCGGGATCGACGCACCCTGGGAGCGGCTTGCGGCCGGCGACCCGCTCGTGCGCACGATCGTCTGGGAATTGCGGCTGCCGCGGGCGCTCGCCGCATTCGGCGCCGGCACGGTTCTTGCGCTCGCCGGCGTGCTCATGCAGGCGCTGCTCCGCAACCCGCTCGCCGATCCCTACGTACTCGGCATTTCGGGCGGTGCTGCAGTCGGCGCCCTCGCCGTGATGCTCGCGGGACTTTCGGGCTTCATGGTCGACGCGGGTGCGGCGGTGGGCGCGTTCGCCGCGATGCTCCTGGTCTTCGCGATCGCCCACGGACCCGGTGGATGGACCACGACGCGCCTGCTGCTGACCGGCGTCGTCGTCGCGGCGGGTTGCGGCGCGATCGTGAGCCTGCTGTTGTCGTTCTCGGATGACCTCAGGCTTCGCGGCATGCTGTTCTGGCTGCTCGGCGACTTCGGCTATGTCCGCACGCCGTGGTTCCTGCTCGCGCTCGCGCTTGTCGCGATGCCCGCCTGCCTGCTGGCCGCTCGCCCGCTCGATGCGCTCGCGCGCGGCGAACTGCAGGCGCGCCTCCTCGGCGTGCCGGTACGCGGATTGCGCATCTCGATCTACGTCGCCGCCTCGTTGCTGACCGCCGCGGCAGTCACCACTGCCGGCAGCATCGGATTCGTCGGCCTCGTCACGCCGCACCTCGTGCGGCTGCTCGTCGGCTCCTCCCATCGTGCCGTGATTCCGGCGGCCGCACTGGCGGGCGGCGCCCTGCTCGTCGTTGCCGACCTGCTCGCGCGCACGATCGTGGCGCCACGGCAGTTGCCGGTCGGCGCGCTGACCGCGCTGATCGGCGTGCCGCTTTTTCTGTATTTGATGCGACGCCAGAGCGTGTCCTGAAACGACGTGTCACTCGCGCAGAGACCGACGTTCCTGCGTCACTCAAACTGGCCTTCCGGGGCCTCCCGAGGCACAGTAGGTTGATCGCCCGTCCGCAACTACGCGGCAGGTAAAAAGTGACAGCGAAAGAGAGAATGGTCAATCAGAACTGGTGGTTCACCACCTTGATGGTCAATGCCTACAAGCATTGCCCGCCGCTGACGAAGGACATCAAGTGCGACGTGCTCATCGTTGGAGCAGGGTTCAGCGGCGTCAGCGCGGCGGCGGAATTCCTCAAGAAGGGATTGAGCGTCGTACTGATCGACAAAAATATCATCGGCGGCAGTTCTTCGGGCCGCAGCGCCGGCATGCTGACGCCCGACAGCGAGCTCGAGCTTCATCAGCTGGTTCGCCGCTACGGCGTCAAGGCCGCTGGCGAAATCTGGGAGGCCCCCTGTCGCGGCATTGAGCGCATCGTGCAAACCATCCAGACATACGGCATTCAGGCCGGTTTGCTGCGGCAGGATTCGCTGTTCCTGGGGCTCGGGAAAGGTGGCAGTCATGCCGTGCAGGAGGAACGTGAGTGTCGCGAGAGCGTCGGATTCACCGACCAGCGTATCTACGATGATAACCAGCTGAAGGGAATCCTCGGGGCACAGGATTACACAGCCGGCATTCGCTACGGCGGGACCTACGGAATAAACCCGCTGGCGACCCTTCAAGGACTGAAGAACCTGCTGGTCGAGGCCGGCATGCAGGTCTACGAAAGCACCGAGATGGAGAGGCTCGAGGATCACACGGCCTACACGCACGCCGGCAGCGTCACTGCGGACAGCATCATCATCGCCATAGACAAGATGAGCCCGTCGATCAGTCCGCTTGCCGAGGAGGCCTTCCATGCGCAGACATTCCTGAGCGTAACCGAGCCCCTGACCGACCGGGAACTGCGGATTCTGTTCCCGTCCGGCGAACAGATGCAGTGCTGGGACTCCAAGCTCGTGTATTCGTATTTCAGGTTGACCGGCGACAATCGCCTGCTGCTTGGCGGCGGTACCCCGATCACCACCTATCTCAGGGATGCATTCAATAATCCGGCAATCATCAGGAAGGTCATCAAGGACTTCAGGAGTCATTTTCCGGAGCTAGCCAATCTTTCATTCATGCAGTTCTGGCCGGGGCAGATCGACATGTCGCGGGACTTGCTGCCGGTCATTGCGAAGCCTCGTGAGCAACCGCATGTGCGCTTCATACTCGGTTGCGTGGGAATTCCCTGGGCGACCTTCTGCGGAAGCTTCGCGGCACGGATGATCCTGGGCGACGCGGACGATGACTACCGGAAATTCTTCAACTACTTTTCCAACCAGCGTTACTTCACGCTACCGAGCAGTCTCGGCAAGGTGATCAGCAAGCCCATTCTCTTTTCCCTCGCCAATGCCTGGGCCAAGTTCCGCCAGGTCGACACGCTGCGAAACCATGGCGAGGTGGAAAAGGAGTTCTGATGTCGCTGGCCCCCGATTCCGGCCCGGCCGTGTCACGCGCCGGCGCGGGATTTCGTGGACCGCGTGGGACCTAGATTATACGATTCCAGACTGTCTGCTTGCGTCCCCTGGTTAGGGATTGGCCCCGTTGCGACTCACGGTAGGAATCCATGACTGCTGAAAAAAGGAGCTTCCTGCTGCCAGCCTCCGCGGAGCTACCTTCCAACAAGCAGAGACTGTTCCTCCGGTACTTCACCGGGATCCTGATCGATCTCACGGTGCTGAACTTGTTCGTCGAGTACTCCGAAAACGTCGTCATCGACTCGTTCACGATCTCCCTCCTCGCGGCCGTGTTGTTGCAGGTGCTGCTGAAGCTGACGATCGCGCTCGAGCACCGCGTCGCGGCCTATTTCAAGGCTAAGCCGGGCGGCTTTGCAAAGTTCCTGCGTTTCTTCAC
>Ga0105106_10003077_pt1 | contig 11963 bp, 8 predicted proteins | sample PPLLaktember2015_5_FD_79109 | JGI IMG/M metagenome (GOLD analysis project Ga0105106, IMG submission 79109) | Freshwater sediment microbial communities from Prairie Pothole Lake near Jamestown, North Dakota, USA - PPLs Lake P8 Core (1) Depth... | ecosystem: Environmental > Aquatic > Freshwater >...
CGGCCGTTTCAGCGGTGGGGGCGGCGCGGCAAATGAGCCGGGAGTTGCAGGCGCCGGGGGAGGTGGTGGAGGTGGTGATGCGCCGGACAAGGGATTCCGAGACCAACCAGCTGCAGGAATATTATTACCCGGTGGTGAGCTTTGCGATGGCGGACGGGACGCAGATGGAGGTACAGCTCGCCGACGGGAGCTGGCCGGCGGCGTACGGGGTGGGAGATCAGGTGACGGTGCTGTACGATGCGACCCGGCCGCGGGAGGCGCGCATCCAGTCGGGGGCCAGCACGCTGCTGCTGTGGCTGCTGCCCATGATCACCGGGCTGGTGGGGGTGGTATTCACGGCGGTGGGGGTTGGTGTAGGCTGGCCCCGGAAGCACAAGCCGGCCTGGACTGGCAACGGATGGCCGTAAAGAACACGGGTGGCTGTAAAGAGCACGGCTGGAAACAGATTACACGGATTGAGCATGAGAATTAATTGTGATCTGAACAAAGATCAGGAGTAGTTCTCGATTGCTATCGAAGATAAGTTTTTAGCAGCAGGAAGGGCTGCGTGTAGTCAAGTGATTGTTGAATAAATCGGCAAGTTTCTGGAGGTGAGGATGTTTAAATCGACGAAACGGGCGATTGTGTTTTCCCAGTCCGAGCATTTGCGGCTGGTGGGGGCGCTGGCCTATCACTGGGGGAATGCGCAGTTCGATTTGCCGCCGGTAGGGCGGGCTGCGCTGGTGGCAGGCATGGCCTTCCACGACCGGGCGTATGGCTACCTGGATACAGATGCCATCGGCGAGATCAGCGAGCAGGACTGGCTGGAGATTGCACGGCGCGGCTTTGGGATGAGCTTCTCAGACCCGGCAGCTGATATTATCGCGCGCATGCACATCCTGCGCCTGGTGCGCAGCCGCCCGGTCTCAACCGCGCCGGGACTGGCGGAGGAATTGGAGCAGGCGCTGGACGTGCAGATCGCGGGCAGCGGCCACACCTGGCAGCATTTCGAACGCATCGACCGTATCACCAATTTTACCGACCGCATCTCGTTCGAGTTCTGTTTCGAGCGCCAGACCGAGGGTAAGCTGGCGGTATTTCCCCATAACGACCGCGACGAGGAAGTTGAGCTGAGCTACCGGATCGCCGGCGAGACGATCACGCTCGATCCGTGGCCGCTGGACGTGGAGGAGGTGAAGGGCTATCTGAGCGCGTTTCGCCAGGTAGGATACCCGCACAGGCTGGACCCGGTGATCGCGCCGTACCGGATTATGCCAGGGTAAAGAGGTCCGCAGAAAACGCAGATAAGCGGAGAGAGAACATTGACGTGGATAGGCAGGATGGACGGGATAATGAAAAGGATAACCGAGGAATAGGAAGGCGTCCTTGGAAGAAGTGGCGAAAGCTGCGCATAGCCACATTTGGAACTGAATCACGAAATAGAATTGGCGATCCGGGTAAGCCGGCGCCGAAAGGAAGGTGCGGATGAGCTGCAGCCAGTGCCAGGGGATCAATGAGGTTTTCGGGGAGGATTACGTGGGTCGGCAGCTCCGGCGTTACCGGGAAAAAGGCGCCGACAAGACGACACGCATGCTGAGCGATGCGCTGGCCAGCGAGGGGGTGAGTGGGCTGGAGCTGCTCGACATCGGAGGCGGGCTGGGGGCAGTGCAGCCTGATCTGTTGGCGGCGGGGCGGCGCATGCCACCCATGTGGAGGCAGCCCATGCCTATTACCGGGCGGCGAAAGAAGAAGCGGCACGGCGCGGGCTGGTCCAAAAGGTGAGCATCAGACTGGGGAATTTCATCGACCTGGCGCAAGATATCAACGCGGCAGATGTAGTAACACTGGACCGGGTGATCTGCTGCTACCCGGAGATGGAGCGGATGGTGAAGCTATCGGCGGAGCGGGCGCGCAAACTGTACGGGCTGGTATACCCGCGCGATACCTGGTGGACCCGGCTGGGGGTGGTGGTGGATAACCTGTGGATGCGGGTGCGGGGCAGCCCCTACCGCGGCTATGTCCACCCGACCCGAGAGGTGGAAACGATCTTAATCGAGCGTGGGTTTGTAAGGCGCTTTTTCAAACAGACGGCAGTCTGGCAGATAACCGTATGGAGGCACAATGGAGCAACAACCTGAATCAATTCTGGTCGAGTTAATCAAGTACAACAACTGGGCCAACCAACAGCTGCTGGCGATCCTCCTGGAGCTGCCCGAAGATGTGCTGGCCACGTCAGCGCCAGGCGCGTACGGCAGTATCCACCGCACGCTGGGGCACATGATCGCCGCGGAAGCGGATTACGTGGGCCGGCTGATCGGTGACGGGCCTGAGCCACATTTTAAGTGGAATGACCGGCCTTCGATCGCCGAAATCGCCGGATTCACAGAGGTCGTAGCGGGGGCACTGCTCGACGCCATCCAGCGCATTACGCCGGACCAGATGGTGCACGAGGAGGAGGACGGAAACTTCGTCGATTACCAGGCACGCGTGCTATTTATGCAGGCGATCGAACACGGCATCGAGCACCGCACCAATATCACAACCATCCTGAACAGCCTGGGGGTGGATCTGCCGGAGCTGGATCTGTGGGGATACGCCACTACACACACGGCGCGGTTTAAGTGGCAGGAAGGCAGCCGGTAAAATAAGCGGCTCGGGCTGAGCCGATTGGAAAAGAGGAGCAAAGATGGCACCCATGGTCATTGCGCGTGAACAGATCCTGAGCCTGCTGCGGGAAGGGCCGGTCCGGATCGCGGAGGCGACTGGCGGGGTGGCGTCCGAGCGGTTGCGCGCCCGGCTGTCGCCGGAGGAGTGGTCGGCGAACGAGGTGCTGGCGCATCTGCGCGCCTGCGCCGATGTGTGGAGCGGGTGCATGTCTAGAATTGCCGCAGAGGACCGGCCAACGATCCGGGCGATCAATCCGCGCACCTGGATGGAGAAGACGGATTATCCTGAGCTGGAATTTCAGCCATCGCTACAGGCTTTTACGGCGCAGCGTGAAAAATTGCTGGCATTTCTGGAGGGGCTGGCCGAGGCGAGCTGGCAGCGAATCGCGACTGTGCAGGGGGCGGGGAAGCCTCTCGAGCGGACGGTGCAGTTTTTTGGAGATAAGCTGGCGCGGCATGAGCGGACGCATGTGACGCAGATTGAAAGGATTGTGAAGGCTTTGTAGTTTGGGCGTCTCCCGACTCTGGCGCACAGCGCCAGAGTCAAGCGAGCCAGGAGAGCACTGGCTTTCAGCTTGAACTACATATGAGGCGGGGTTATGTTTATGCGTTTGCGTATTCGTTGGAGGTCCGGTGGCTGTGCAGGCAGGTCCATGGATTTGTGAGCAGAAACCGAGTTTCCAAAGTAGAAACTCGGTTCAGTGGAGGGCGGGGGGTCTTCGACTGCAGGCCGCAAGAGCAGCGGCCTTCCGCTCTGACTGCCTGCGCTCAGGAGCAGAGGGTTGGCGGTGCGCTAGAGTTGGTCAATAAACCAGCGTGGGGCTACCCTGAGTATGGTCAGCCCCACACTGCAACGATGAACCCCCTCCCTGTGCGAAACCTTCAAACTTCACGGGATCGAGATCAACCCATTCGGCTAGGGTGAGGTTAGCTGGGTGGTTTGTTTTTCTGCCACAGTGAACTGCTGGAGCATACCCAGGGCAGAGTGCGGGTGACCTTCAGCCTTCGGGCTGGGGATATTACAAATGGCGACGTAAGTACCTGGCTCGAAATCAAATTCAGCATAACCTGATAGCCCGATATCCAGTCCATTCATACCACCCACGGCGGTGAATGGCGGCGGACCATTGGGTGCAGCCAGGAACTGGGCCACATCATCGGCGGTTTTGCCATCTGCCAGGCGCATGATATTGAACTCGTGAGGTTCGGGTCCATCATTGGTTACTTTGATCGCCATCTGCCCGGCAGGGAGCTCATCCGGAAGATCAAAAGAGAAATCGCGCAGACGGACTGTCAGATCTGCTGCTGGCTCGTTGGCTGTGGCGCTGCTGGTTGCCAGGACGGTCAGGCTTTTGAGCATGCCTTTTTCATGATGGGCGACCTGATCCGCGGAAGAGGGGATAAAGCACAGGATCACATATTGCCCGGCGGGCAGGTTGAGCACTGCCTGAGCAGATTGAGTGGGATCAATTGCACCAACGCCGCCCACCTGTTGAACCATTGCCAAGGCTGGTCCTTCACCTTGCTTCAGGGCTTCTTCGAACTGGTCTATGGTAATACCATCATTCAAACGCAGGAACTGGACGTGATGCGGCTCCGCCCCTGAATTGGTCAAACGCACGCGCACCCAGCCAGCATTGAGCGAACTGGGGGCTGTGTAAGCAAAATCTGCAGCATCGATAGTGATTTCGGGGAGGGAAGCAGCTTGCAGGACGTAGGTTTTTCCATTAAAGCCTTGAATACGAGGTTGGCAGGTGTCGGCTTTGCTTGCCTCGGTAAGTTGGAAGGTGAGGTTGGTACCGTCAAAAGAGTACTGGTAACTCATCGGGGCAGGGCAGTCCTGATCATTCGTTTCTTCTATATAGAGGTCCCCATTGACACTGTACGTGCCCTTAGCAACATGTTCACCGGCGTCAATGGCGATCCAGGTGCTGTCCTCATTGAAGTAAAAACCTCTGAACCGATCATCCTGGTCGATGAATTTGCCAACCGGGAAGTTCGAGGCGGGGGCGTTGGTCACAGCCGGCTCAGGGGTAGCGGCGGGACTGCAAGCAGCCAGCCCGGCCAGCAGCAAAACCATCACCAACAGAAATAGTTTATTGCTCTTCATGTTTATCTCTCCTCCGACCGGTTGAATTTACGCAGCGAGCGTTCCGGTCAGGTATGCCTAATTTATCATCCAGACAGTTACCAGACTTGCCATTTTCTACCAAAATTCTCCAAAAGATATAGAATATGCTAAGCTAGGGCTGAGGAGAGGTAAATGAGGTCTACGATTCCCAGCAGCACAATCGATAAATTCACCACCTTTGGTGATTTACTGCGCTTTCTAAGGCGCCGTAGGGGCATCACGCAGATGGAGCTGGCTCTGGCGGTGGGGTACAGCGATGCCCAGATCAGCCGGCTGGAACAAAACCTGCGCCTGCCCGACATCCCCACCATCGAGGCGCGCTTTGTCCCTGCCCTGGACCTGGAAGACGAACCGAAAGTGGCAGCGCGCTTGGTAGAGCTGGCGGTAAATGTGCGCCGGGAAGATGCCCCGGCGCTGGGTTTATGCCCCTACAAAGGTTTAAATTATTTCGACGAGGCCGATGCGGATCTGTTTGTAGGCCGCGAAGCGCTGACCGCCAAACTGGTGGAGCACACGCTGGCTTTGACGGCGACAGGTTCGCCAGCCGGGGAGCATTTGCTGGCAGTGATCGGCGCTTCGGGCAGTGGAAAATCATCGCTGGTGCGGGCTGGCCTGGCGCATGCCTTGCAGTGGAATAAGGCTTCCGCGGATTGGGTGATCAAAATTCTTACCCCCACCGCGCACCCCCTGGAAAGCCTGGCGCTGAGTCTCAGCGAGCAAAACGGCTCCATCGCGGCTGCGGCGCAGTTAATGGATGATCTGGCCGGCGATGCGCGCAGCCTGGGCCTGTATACCCGGCGGGAGCTGCAAGCTGCACCGGGAAAGCGAATGTTGCTGGTTATTGACCAGTTCGAAGAATTGTTCAGCCTGTGCCGGTCCGAGGCAGAAAGAAGCGCCTTTATTGGTAACCTGCTCTGCGCGGCCTCGGAGCCCGATGGCCCGATCCTGGTCATCATCACCTTGCGGGCGGATTTCTATGCCCATTGTGGGGCTTATCTAGAGCTACGCGAAGCGCTGGCGCGCCAGCAGGAATATATCGGCGCCATGCGCACTGAAGAGCTGCGGCGTGCCATCGAAGAACCTGCCCGGCGCGGGCGCTGGGAGCTTGAACCCGGGCTGGTAGAGCTGCTGCTACACGATGTGGGCCATGAGCCAGGTGGCTTACCGCTGCTTTCGCATGCCCTCCTGGAAACCTGGCACAGAAGGCGCGGGCGGATGCTGACCTTAAGTGGATACACCTCCTCCGGCGGGGTGCGGGGGGCGATTGCGGAAACGGCTGAAGCGGTATTTACGGACCAGTTCAGCGTGGAGCAAAAAGAGATTGCTCGCCGGGTCTTCCTGCGCCTGACGGAGCTGGGTGATGAAACATCCACCGGCGACACACGTCGCCGGACTACTTTCGATGAGCTGATCCTGAAACCCGAACAGGCGCAGGCCACACAGGAAGTGTTAAAGGTGCTGGCAGACGCACGCCTGATTATCACCAACGCGGATTCGGTGGAGGTGGCGCATGAAGCATTGATCCGGGAGTGGCCGACTCTGCGTGGATGGCTGGAAGAGAATCGCGAGGCGCTGCGCCTGCACCGAAAATTGACCGAGGCAGCCCAGGAATGGGCGAGACGCAACCAGGAGGCGGATGTTCTGTTGCGCGGGGTCATGCTGGCGCAAGCCTGCCAATGGGCGGACAGCCATGCGGCTGAGATGAACAGCCTGGAGCGTGAATTCCTGCAAGCCTCGCAGGCCCTGGCGGATTGCGAGACGACCGAACGCGAAGCCCAGCGCCAGCGTGAGCTGGAAGCAGCTCACAAACTGGCTGAAGCGGAGCGCAGGCGCGCAGAGGAACAGACCCATGCAGCCCGGCAGCTGCGTAAGCGCAATCTCTTCCTGGTAGGCGCAGCAGTGATTGCCATCGCTCTGGCGTTGACGGCCGGATTTCTGGGCTGGCAGGCGCGCACCGCCAGCCGCCTTGCGACCTCGCGAGAATTGGCTGCGGCGGCACTCAGCAGCCTTGAAATTGACCCTGAGCGCAGTGTGCTGCTGGCAATGCAGGCGATCTCCTCAACATACACACTGGAAGCTGAAAATGCACTGCACCAGTCGATCCTGGCTTCACGAGTGCGGCTGGCGATCCCTGCACACGAGCCTGGGGTACCGATCATGGTTGTATTCAGCCCGGATGGCAGGCAGCTGGCCTCCGCCAGCCCGGATGAGGTGGTGAAGGTTTGGGATGCAGCCAGCGGCGAATTACGTTTTACAACCGCAGGTCACTACGCAGGATTTAGCCCAGACGGCAGGCAACTGGCGACGGTGATTTCGGACGGCACGGTCAGGATATGGGATGCAACAACAGGGGTAGAGCTCCCACACAACGGTCAGATGGATGCCAGTGTAGGGGTGGCTTTCAGCCCGGATGGTACATCTCTGGCAACTATCACGGCGGGCAACCTGCCAAGAATCTGGGAGCTTTCCAATGGACAGGAGCTGCTCAACTTTCCCGGCCACAGTGATTATGTCTCCAATATTGTTTTCAGCCCCAACGGCAAGCGCCTGTTGACTGCCAGCGACGATGGCACGGCGCGTGTCTGGGATACGACTTCGGGCGAGCAGCTGCTTAACCTCTCCGGGCATGCAAGCTGGGTGTGGAACGCAGTATACAGCCCAGATGGGACACGCATCGCCACTTTAAGCGGCAGCGAAGCCATAATCTGGGATGCGAATACTGGTGAGAAGCTGTTGACCCTGAGCGGGCATATGAATTCTGTCTATGGCGTTGCGTATAGCCAGGACAATAGACGGCTGGCAACCGGCAGCGCTGATCGCAAGGTGAAGGTGTGGGATGCGGCTACTGGAGAAGAGTTGTTTACTCTGGCGGGTCACACAGGGGCGATTTACAGTCTGGCTTTCAGCCCGGATGGAGCACAACTGGCGACCAGCAGTGATGACGGGACAGTACGCATATGGGACGTTTCTGCGAGCCGGGAATGGCTCGCATTCGATCATCCATCCGGTGTGAGCACACCAGTTATTTTCAGCCCGCAAGGGGACAATTTAGCTGGGATTGAAAAGAATATCGTGAAAGTGTGGGATGCCGGTACAGGCGCTGAGCTGCTTTCCTTAGCTGGATACGATAATGTCGTCAATACGCTTGCCTACCTGCCGGATGGAAAGCGACTGGTCACAGCCGGCGATACTGCGCAAGTGATCGTGTGGAATATCGCATCGGGCAGTGAGCTCAGCTCCTGGCCAGCGCATACAGGCCGGTTAAACGCCCTGGCAGTCAGCCCGGATGGGTCGCGGCTGGTTACCGGTAGTGATGACTATAAGGTAAAAATTTGGGATATTTCGGCTGGAGCAGATCGCAAGCCAGCCGCCGAGCGCTTGCTGTTTAGTTTCGAGCTTTCGTCCGAGATTAAGTCCTTGGCATTCAGTCCGGATGGCGCCAGGCTGGCGGCTGGTATTTACAATGGCAGGGTAAAAGTATGGGACATGGTGGCGCGTAAGGAATTGATCACCTTGCGCGCGCACAGCGAAGCGGTCATGGCGGTGGCTTTCAGCCCGGATGGTCAACGCCTGGCGACAGTCAGCCTGGATGGGAGCGCAAAAGTGTGGAACGTCACAGGGGAAAGTGCGTTGATAACCTTCAGCAGCCATACGGGTCCGGTGATGGCGGTTGCCTTCAGTCCCGACGGAACGCGCCTGGTCACAGCCAGCCGGGATGGCACGGTAAAAATTTGGGATGCAGAGACGGACCAGGAGCTGCTGAATTTTCATGGCGATGGCAGTGGCGTAAATCATATTGCCTTTAGCCCGGATGGGGCGCGCCTGGCCGCCAGTAGTGATACGGGCATACGCATCTATCTGCTCCAAATTGATGACCTGGTGGCCTTGGCGGGCACACGGGTGACGCGCTCGTTGACGCGTGATGAATGCCAAAAATATCTGCACCAGGATTCTGAAGCCTGTGCGCAACCCACTTCACTCCCTACCGCGACCCCCCTGCCGCTGACAGCCAACGGCAGAATTTGCCAGGTGACCAATACCGGCGGTCTGAACGACAATTATTTCAACGAGCTGATTTACCAGGGTATCCAGGAATCTGCCGCACTGACAGGTTGGGAAGCCAGTGCACTGCAATCCGTTTCCTTATCTGATTTCGAGAAACACGTGCAGGCTTTTGTGGGTGCGGACTGCAAACTGATCGTTACCGTAGGCACATTTGTCGAGGCGACGCACAGCGCGGCAGGTTTAAACCCTGACCAGAAATTTATGATCACCGATTTTATGCTCGACCAGCCATTAGATAATCTCTGGACGCAGATCTATCAGACCGATCAGGCCGCTTTCCTGGCGGGGTATGTGGCAGGCGCAGTGACAAAAACCGGCAAGGTGGGTGTGTTTGGCGGGGTGGATATTCCACAGGTGACCGATTTCATGGATGGTTTTGCACTGGGCGTGGCTTATTACAATACTGTAAATGGTAGCAGTGTCGAAGTGATCGGATGGAATGCGCAAAATCATGCCGGCTTGTTTACGGGCGGCTTTTGCTGCACAACAGAGGGCAGGCAAATGGCGCAGCAGCTGTTGGATCAGGGAGCGGATGTGCTGCTGCCCGTGGCGGGGCAGAGCATTGGCATGGGAGCCGGGGCAGCCATCCGCGAGCATGGAGATGCCTGGTTCATCGGTGTGGATACGGATTGGGCGCTGACCGCGCCGGAGTTGGCTGAGATTGTCTTGACCAGCATTGAAAAGCGTTTCGATATCAGTGTGGTCCACGCCAGCCAATCTATTATGGAAAGGACTTTCACGGGCGGTATCCATACCGGCACGCTGGCGACCGGTGAAGTTGGTCTTGCACCTTTCCACAATCTGGACGGATTGATTTCGGCCATAGTTAAAGCCGATCTGGAGCAGATCAAGGCCGATATCGGTGCGGGGAAAATCAGGACCAGGCCATGAGAGGTGGGGCTGACAACGAATGACCGTAAAGAGCACAGGTGCCCGTAATGAACACGGGGGCTATCAACGATTAGGATTGGAATATTCGTTGATGGTCTGTTGAAAAGTGATTGCAGGCTGACTGAGTTTGCCCGGTGGGAGATGGATTAGCGGGGAGTTCGGGAGTCTGGCGCGAGGCGCCAGAGTCAAATGAGCCAGAACACCACTGGCTTTCAGCTTGACCTACAATTAAGGTGGGGTTTTGTTTATTCGTTGATGGTACCGTGGCTGTGCAGGCAGGTCCATGGATTTGCGAGGAGAAACCGAGTGAACTCAGAAACCGAGTTTCCAAAGCAGAAACTCGGTTTTCAGTGTAGGGGGAATAGGGCGCACGGCATGCGCACTTACAGCATGGGCTTACGATTTTTCCATTATGAGAAAACATTAATCATATATTTCTAAATATATTGTACAATAACTATACAATATATTCACGTAAGACAGCTCTTATTGGAATATATATCTTCTTTAGAGAAAAGTTTGGCAATAATTTGGAGGCAAGCGTGAGCGAGGAAAAGAAGTTCAACGGATTGAAACGGTTTAACCTAGTGATGGGTTTCCTGCACCTGATCCAGGGCATTTTGATGATCGTGCTCAGCAATGATACGGCTTATCCCATTTTTACGAACTACCTGAAATTTGACTTGAGTAAGATGGCTTTAGTCCCCGATCCAAAACTGGCTTTCGAGCTGCGTTTTGGCCCGGCGGTGGCAGTCTTCCTGCTACTATCTGCTGTTGCGCACTTTTTCCTGGCGACGATCGGAAACAAAATATACGTCGCAAACCTGAAGAAGGGCATGAACCCGGTGCGCTTTTACGAGTATGCCCTGTCTTCCTCGGTGATGATTGTGCTGATCGGGATGCTGGTGGGGATTTATGATCTGGGTGCCTTGATCCTAATGTTTGGGATCAATGCGATGATGAATCTATTCGGCATCATGATGGAGTACCACAACCAGCACACTCAGAAGACCGATTGGACGGCCTTCATCTATGGCTCGATTGCAGGGATCATCCCCTGGATCGTGATTGTGCTGTATTTTGTTGGCTCTCTGGCGGGTGAAGGCGGCGAGCCGCCGGCATTCGTGTATGCCATCATCCCGACCCTGTTTGTGTTCTTCAATATCTTCGCCGTCAATATGGTCTTGCAGTACAAGAAAGTTGGACCGTGGAAAGATTATCTGTATGGTGAGCGGGTATATATCGTGCTCAGCCTGGCCGCCAAGACGGTCCTGGCGTGGATCATTTTCGCCGGTACACTGGCGCCGGTTTAGGCTTTGCGCTCCATGTGCTGAGCGCTGGTAGAAGCAGATTAACTGAATACCATCCCGCCCTGGCAATCACGTTGCCAGGGCGGGAGTTTGATTCGGGCGATGACAAACGGGCTCTCAACGGATGACCGTGAAGAACACAGTAACGGTATGTAGGTCAAGCTGTCAGCTTGACTCTGGTGCTATGCGCCAGGCTCTCGAAATGCTGGAAAACCCAGGTAGGCAGATGGGATGGCGGACAGCGTGCTGTCAGCTGATGTCCGTGTAGATCACATGTGGACGTAAAGATCTAGTGGCCGTCAACGAATGCCCGTATAGAACACAGTTGGGGAGCAAATGAACGAATAGTGAACGGCGGGGCTTCGGTTATTCGTTGAAGGTCCGGTGATCTGAATTTGCAGGCTGGCTGACGTAGGTCAGGCTTCAGCCTGACCACGGATGGACAAGCTAAAGCTTATCCTACTTTCCATGACCCATTCCGTGTAATCCGTTCGAAATCCGTCGACAGCCCCTCTGTCTTCCTGAGTAGCGAGGTTCTCGGGAGTCTGGCGCTCCGCTCCAGAGTCAAGCTAAAGCTTAACCTACATAAGACCAATCCGTGTAATCCGTTTCACCCGTGTTCTTCACGGGCACCGTTGACAGTCCCTCTGTCTCCCTGAGTCAGCGAGACCCTCGGGAGGCTGGTGCAGGGCGCCAGAGTCAAGCGAGCCAGGAGAGCGCTGGCTTTCAGCTTGACCTACATAAGAGCGGCAGGGTTTCGAGCCGTGCCCTTTACGGTCATTCGTTGATGGTCAGGTGCTATGGAGGCAGGTTCATGGATTTGTGAGGAGAAACCGAGTTTCCAAAGCAGAAACTCGGTTTTCATATGGAACAAAGACAGAAAATGACCGTATACTATAGTTGGGTGGAACCATACGCGCC
>Ga0105106_10003078_pt1 | contig 11963 bp, 12 predicted proteins | sample PPLLaktember2015_5_FD_79109 | JGI IMG/M metagenome (GOLD analysis project Ga0105106, IMG submission 79109) | Freshwater sediment microbial communities from Prairie Pothole Lake near Jamestown, North Dakota, USA - PPLs Lake P8 Core (1) Depth... | ecosystem: Environmental > Aquatic > Freshwater >...
CGGTAACGGCTGCCTGCCCATTTCTTGCATTCTACCAGAAAAGTCCGGTTGTCCTTCCGGGAGATAACATCATACTGCTTTTTTTTTGTTCCCTGTTTTTACGGTGTTTACGTTGACCGTGAAATCATTTTTTTTCAAAGATAAAAGCCATTAACCGTTCAAAATTCTGCCAGATAGTTGTCTCTGATACCATCTCCAGGTCTTCAATGCTCCTGATATCTTCGAATTCGCAGGTATTCATGGTGTCCTGATCGTGGTGCATCGTTCGCTGTGGACCGGGAGATAATCCTGGCACCATCGCATCGTCTGATGCACACATTTTCCCTCCAAGGCCTGATATTGGAAAGGCAGGGCGGGTGAAAGTGTCCCGGAGCTGGTTACGCCAAAAGCCTACCTGCCTCCCCTTTCATTCATTGGGGATGAAATCCCCCGTCCCGGAAAACAGGCACAATACCTTTCCCGAGTACCAGCACAAACCATGTGGGAATGGTGTGACCGGCATAGCAGGCTCCCTCAATACAGCCCTTGAATCTATTGATCAACCCGGTATCGGGGACCAGCAGTACCTTCAGGAGGTTATCCACCGCAGAATCACTGGTGCGAAGGTCAAAACAGGCAAAAGACAACGAGCGCAAAGGGCGGTGCAGGACCGGAACCGCACAAGACCTTCCGGCGGACCTGAACGGTTGAGACCGCTTCTCAGGGAATGTCCCCTCAACCTTTTGCCCTGTTTGAATTTTTTATCGAAATCCTTTAATACGATCATGGTAGCCATTTGATGGAGACATCCTTCCCATATGAGGTGTCCATTACTGGAGAGAGAGGTATGAAAATTTCACGTATCACGATTATAGCGATTATGCTTGTGGTAATCACCGCTGTATGTGCAGGCTGTGCGAGCACCACTCCACCGGCATCAACACCCGGCACAACACAGACAGCAGCGACTTCTGCTGGTGTCCCGGCAACAACAACTTCAGCACCGGCAGCGGGATCGGCCGTAAGCGGTTCAGACTTGTTCGGGGGCCTTTCTTACAACTTTGTCGAATACAAGATGTCGGCAGGTTCCGGGTCGGATGCAATGACCATCTATTACAAATATAACAAAGTGACGGGAAAATGCACCATGAGGTTTGAAGGCGCCCAGCAGGTCCAGGGAATGCCTGCAGAGATGGACTGCAGCTCGAGTGGCACAACAACGAGCGACCCGAACCAGGTCAGTTCGGATGCGCAGGTAACCTGCTCCCCTCTCGATGAGGTAGTAGTCGTTCCCGCAGGGACCTTTACCGCTACAAAATGTACTGTCACTACAAAAGACGGGAGTGCAACAACCTGGGTGGTCAGGGACAGATTCATGGTTAAAATGCAGTCCAGCAGTCCACAGGGTACTGTAGAAATGGTACTGAACAGCTACGGATAATCTTCTTTTATTTCTTTTTTATTCGGCTCTGTTGAAACAGGCATGAAAGAGGAGTTCGCACCCGAATCATGAAAATCATTAAACCATGCAATTTTGGGAGGGTCCCCCGCCTCAGGGCCTCTCCGAGGCACGACGGGGCAGTGCGGTGTTCTGCAAATATACTACAGACACCGATCCGCCGCGGGGGCGCCCCTTCGGGGGCGGCGGGGTTCATCGCAAATAATTTAGAAGTATAAACATTCCATTACGCCATCAGTCTGGTTCAATTGAATATGAAAATGTCCCGGGTATTTTCATCCTCTATGCTTGTGGCCCACGGCATCATGTCCGTTTTCATGGGAATTCCTCACAATTTTTTCTCAACGCTCTTTCAGGTCTGCGGCACGTAATGCCTCTGTCTCCGCCGCTGTGGCAACCCCTCTGGAGCGATAATTCCGGAGAATGTACTACAACACCATCGCAAAGCGCAGGGGCGGCTCGGGGAGGGATAAGGCACAGTCCCCTCCGATACCAGGTAATTCGCAATTTGTTGAAAACTCAGGGTTTCTACAAGGCCCTTCTTTTATTTTCTTTTATTCTCCATCTTCCCGATCCTCGCCGGGGTCTGGCAGACTGCCACAGCGTGCACCCTCCTGGTACACCAAAGATACCGGGATGGCCGGTTATTCCTGACCAGACGGTGTAAGGCAGCGATGTTCACCGGTCTGAAGTATCTGCCAGCAGCACGCGAATATCAACGTCAAAAAATGAAAAGCAGGCTGCGGATTCTTTCCTTATCAATCGGCTGCCGGGGTCATGGTTTTTCCCCTTCAAAAAAGTGCGTCGCATCGGCCTTGATGCGGCGATAAGCAATCTGGACGTGAGGCGGGGGGGGGTCATATCATCCCGTAAATCTTCGTATAAAGCCAGTATACCAGCAATAATAAGGCCTTTATCTGATGCTACATCCCCCAGGGTCCCTTGTAAAAATTCTTTCAGTGTCGTTATATCGGCTTCAGATTGCCCCGGTTCATCTGTCATTTCTTCTCCGTGCCGGTCTCTTGTGCGTTTTTGTATATTTTCAGACATAAAAAGATTTTTTCACCAGCAGCACGCGTACAGGAGGTTCATCCTGGTTTTCATTGAGAAAGGAAAAGACACACAGTAGTCATGGTACGCGAAACCCTGGCAGTAACGTCCTGTTTTTAAAATCACCGGTACCCGGTTCATCAGGCTGTCGCACAGGGTGGTGCCGGAATAATTATCAGGCTGCCGGACGAAGGAATCGTGGTGGACGGAATGCTGATTGGCGTTATGTCTGATACCCACGATGATATCGGGCTGACAAAAAAAGCCGTATCAAGGTTCAACCGCGAGGGTGTTGAACTGGTGCTGCACGCGGGGGATTTCGTATCCCCTTTCATGATCGATACCCTGAAAGGACTCGCGGCACCCCTGACAGGAGTGTTCGGGAACAATGATGGGGACCGGCGCCTTCTCGGGAGGAAATCCGGAGAGATCCCCTCCATGAAGATCGAAGGAACATTTGCCCGGATCGATGCGGGAGGGATGAGGATTGCGCTCCTGCATGGTAATGACCGGGAACTGCTGGAGACGCTTGCGGCGTGCGGTTCTCTCGATCTGCTGGTGTACGGGCATACCCACCGCCCGGAGGTCAGGAAGGAAGGGTCCCTGCTGATCGTGAACCCCGGCGAGGTGTACGGGCACCTGACCGGCAGGAGCACCGTGGCGCTTGTCGATACGGTGAAGCGATCGGCCGAAATCGTGGAGCTATGAGAATTACCGGACCTGCAGGCTTCGCGGTAATGCGGATTGGTGCGGGAAGAAGGAGGTAAGGAGTAAACTATTTCACCGGGAATTTGCGAAATTTTCACGGATATAGCAATTTTTACACAAAGGTGGTCTGGCCGGTACTTTTTCCCCACCCGCACGATTCCGAAAATCGAAGGCGATCTCCTTCGCGGTCACCCGGTTTGAAAACGTCCTGCTCTGTTCTGCCCTTCAGGACTGCCAGATGAAGCATGAAAAGGACTATGTCTTGTAGGGAAGGGCTATCGAGCTTCTGACTCCCCGTTCGACACTCTCATCGATACTTTCAGCCATGTCATACATCCGGTGCGTGGTATAAATCTGGGCGACCCTTTTCCCGACAACGGTCTTATCGGTATCTTTCACGGTGCACAGCCTGGCATCAATACGTCGTGGCAGGTCTTCCAGGCAGTTTTCTTCCTCTTCTTTCAGTTCCAGGATGATTGCATCGCTGATCTTTTTCTTATCCGATGCATTTATTATGCATATATCCGTCGATGCACCGCGGGGGACATCGCCGGTGCATTCCGTTTCAGCAGCGGTAATCCCCTGTTGTATAAGTTCATAGTCACCTGCAGGCCGGGGTGATGTCGGTGCTACCGCAGCCGTTAGTGGTGAATCGGTGCATCCGGAGATAATTGCCATTGCCACAAGGAGAACAAAGCAGAGGAAGACAGCACTTTTTCCCATGATGGGATATATCGTTATTTCGAGGCGATTAACGTTCTCCTTTTTTAAATAATTTTTCCGGAAGAATGTTCAGATTTCCGGATCATGCAGCAGGCCTGAGTAACACCAGGGTATTGTGCAGGAGCAGGGTATTTTTCCTCCCTGCACAACAGCACCCTTAACCCGGGCCTTTCACCTCCTGCGGAATACAACGCCGTCCCTCCTGTTCTTTATTCCATGAGGAATGAAAATATCTGCCCAGGAGAATTCCTCAAAATATTTTTCTTCACGCCTTTTTGAGGGCTGCGGCAGGTAATGGCTCCGCCATCGCCGCCGTGGCATCCCCCGGGGCGATAACTCCGGAGGAGGTAATCACCACCATCGCAAAACCCAGGGGCAGTTCAGGGGGACAGCCACAGTCCCCCCGGTAAACAGGTGCTTTACCCTTTGTTGAAAACTCAGGGTTTCTCCAGAACTAAAAAAAATCTATTTATCCTTCCTTTTCCGGCCTGAAAACCACTGGCGGATGTCAGGGCTGAACCACCTGCTTTTCCCGGACGGACGTTCGTCGGTATCGGGTCCGATGACATCATCAATTTCAGTTATGAGGGAGCTCTTATCATCACTCCGGGAAGGTTGGTTTTCCCTGACATCCGCTGCCAGGTGGACATCATCGACTTCCCAGGTCAGAGAGACACGAGTATTTCCCTTGGTGGTGATGCCGGCAGGCACTGACACGAAGGAGACATGTTCCGGCCGGATTTCCCCGTCCGGCGAGGGTTCAGAAACAGGTTCAGGCTCAGAAACTTGTCCAGGTTCAGAAACCGGTCCAGATTCAGAACGCGGTCCGGGCTCAGAAACTGGTCGGGGCTCAGAAACAGGTTCAGGCTCAGACACTTCTCCAGGTTCAGAAACTGGTCCAGATTCAGAACGCGGTCCGGGTTCAGAAACTTGTCCAGGTTCAGAAACCGGTCCAGGCTCAGAACGCGGTTCAGGTTCAGAAACCGGTCCAGGCTCAGAAACTGGTCGGGGCTCAGAAACCGGTCCAGATTCAGAACGCGGTTCGGGTTCAGAAACTTGTCCAGGTTCAGAAACCGGTCCAGGCTCAGAAACTGGTCGTGGCTCAGAAACCGGTCCAGGTTCACGCGGTTCAGGACTGATACCGGCTTCTTCCTTCTCTGGTCCAGCCTGGGTCTCACAACGTTCCGGAGATTCCTGGTGGGGCAGTGCTGTGCCGGGAACACGCCGGACTATCGATACCAGGATGGTATCTCCCCGGTACCTGACCGGGTATCCTGTAGTTACTACCCTGAAGGATGATCCATTCCTGGGGAGGACAGCATACTCGTATCTTCCCCCGGATCCTGAACGGACAGCAGTCATCACTTCACCGGGTGAATCCGGGCTGACAAAATCAGGGAGGGGACGGCCTGCCAGTTCAGGAGCGCTGCAGCCAAGCATTTCTGCAAACTGTTCGTTCGCTGTAACGATGTTACCATCAATACTGGTGATTATGCCGTCGGGGGAAGCCCGGGTGATGATGCCAATGATTTCTTCACTTTTTTGTATCACTGCCTCGTGTGTTTCCCGTTCCCTGCAAAGGCGGTGTAATTCTTCTTCTGCGGCTTTGAGCTGGTCTTTCACGGTCCTCAGTTCTTGCTCGGTCCTGTCGTAATCACTGATGTCCAGGAAGCTCCATACCCACCCGCTGGTTGCATCTCCGGTTTTCCGGGCCCGGGAAGACCAGGTAAATACCTGCCCCTCCTTACCGTGGATGGTCCCCTGGCAGGTGATTGCGGGGTCGCTGGTAACAGCTGCAGTTTTCCGGGAAAAATCCTCCGGGTCTTCGAGCTGATCCTGGATATACTTCAGAAGGATGCGGGAATCACTGCCGGTACGTGCCAGCTCCTCCGGGATTTTTAATAAGGAGAGAAACCTTTGATTGAATGCCGTGATTTTTCCCAAGGGATCAACGGTGAGAACTCCTTCAGCGACAGGTTCGGCAAGGGGTGCCGGCATACCATCTGACATGTCCGGGTTCATACACGTGGATTTTTGTTCAGTTACCCGCCGTATTTCATGCACGAGTTCTTCGAACTGGACCTTTGCATTTCCCGCTTTTTCAAGATAAAAATCGGCCCCCAGGTTCAGCGCATCAATAATGACCGACTTTCGTCCCTTTCCGGCAAAAAAGAAAAAGGGGGTTGTATCGCCACCGGACCTGAGGTTTCTTAAGAATTTCATCCCGTTGTTGACGGGCATTGCGTAATCGGAAATGATTACATCATAGCGTTTCCCGCTGATTTTCCGGAGAGCATCATTGACCGATGCGCAGGTATCAACCTCAATTGAACCATCTTTTTCCAGAAGAAATTTCCCGATTTCAAGAAGTGAAGTATCATCTTCAACGTAGAGTACGGAAATCATGTGAATATCCTGAGATTATCTCTGCCGGGGCTTACCGCAGGGACCGCTTTTCCCGGATCTCATCCCGGCGCATCCCCCGGGACCGCATTTTCCCGTGATACCAGGTTCCCTGACGGGCCCTGTCATGCCCCTCATCCTGTGCTCTTTCGGGGATTTGCCGGATGCTGAGATCCCTGCGGGGTGGCCTCCCTGGCCGCTGCCTCCGGCGTTCCTCCTGATGCCGGAACTAATCCAGTTACAGCAAAAAAACCGGTCAGGGCAAAGCGGTGCGCATGGTACGCACCATCTCCTGATAGTACCTTGTCCGGCACCTTATTAAAAAATCAAATATCCCTTCAGGTTAGATCATATAACCAGGAGGAACAAAGGATGAACAAAACTGCCCGGGCCGATTGTTGTTCTGGTGCCGGGTCCGGATTCAGGGACCTTCCGGGTGCCGGGCCGGTAAGCCCATGAACGATGTATTTGATAGTACCAGGGAAATACTCATGTATCAGCCAGTGATTGAACATGATCTCAGGGAAATGCAGCACCTCATGAAAAACATCGTCATTATCGGCATGCCAGGCGCAGGGAAGAGCACCATGGGAGTTATCCTTGCAAAAACCCTTGGACGGAATTTTATCGATACCGACATCGTGGCACAGGAAACGAGCGGAAGGCTCCTGCAGGAAATTATTGATAATGAAGGGACCGGTGCTTTCCTGGAAACCGAGGAAAAAACGATACTCTCGCTTCACCTGAAGAATGCCGTTGTTGCCACGGGAGGCAGTGTTGTGTTAAGCGGCAACGCAATGGAACATCTCAGGAAGGATGGCATTGTCATCTACCTGAAGATCTCCTTTGAGGAAATGGTCCGGAGGCTCAATAATATCACTACGCGGGGAATTGTGCTGGCTGCCGGCCAGAGCCTCCGTGATATGTATAACCAGAGGGTCCCGCTGTATGAAAAGTACGCCGATATAACGATCGATTGTGATTGTTCAGGGGGCGATTTTGAGAAGTGTATCGGCAATGTTATGCATGAACTCCGGAAATTCCCGGTATAGTGCCGGTTCCCGCACATTACCGACAGAATTTTAGTTTTACTTTTGCATTTTGGGAGGGTGTTTATCAACATCTGCCAGAGCCCGGTTAGCGGCGCTTCTTTTCCATTTGTAAGCATCTTCGCGGGATATGCGATCAATTTTTTCAAATAACTTTGAGCGGGATGGATCCTGCATACCTCCCAGAAGGGTGACGGCCTCTTTTAACGTTGAGAAGAAGGCAACATTATCATCCAGATGATCGAATAACCGGTCTACTTCCATTATACGAGCCTGGTCGGCGATATCTTCACCATGGTAATCAGCACTATCTGCCTCATACATGTATTTTCTTATAATACCTAATTACTATATATTTTTATTTATTCTTATCAGAGTCTGATTTAATATTTTTTTTAAAATTATAGGGTTAAATTGCCTGCAAAGGAATAGAACGCTCAATAATATCAGGCTGTCCCTTGTACGAGCCGGTATGATTCGCCGTTACACATCCTCTCCTTTCGCGCTCAGCCGAGAGTGGTTTGATCCCGCCCCTTCGTACCAGACCTGCAGGTTCTGTGATGAGGGGAATTCGTGCAGATAAAAAGAGGCGAGAAGGGAATAATCACTTCAATAAAATATACGCTATCAATCCAGGGTTTACCCGACGTGTATTGGTGTTTACCTTTATCCACCGGCAAGCGGCGGGAACAGCGCGATCACGTCCCCATCATCGAGCGTTGTGTCCAGGTCGGCCAGAAAATGGATATTCCTGCCGTTCTTGAGGATGTTGACAAAGTCCCGCATCGTTCCCGGTGCGGCAAACAGCAGCCCGCCCAGTCCTTCATACCTTCCGGAGAGCTCTGCGAGAAGGGTGCGGATGGTTGCACCCGATACAAAATCCAGGTCAACCTGGCTGTCCATGACCTCACGGAATGTGGCAAATGCCTTTACGCGGACTCTCATGGGACTCCCTCTTTTGCGGGTATCTGGTACTTGTCATCGCCACATACATGACAGGTCGGGATACGTTCTATCCTAAGCCGATCTGATCTTAGTCTGAGGCCATCCCAGAGCCACAGGTGATCATTGATAAGGACGCCTGAGCCGGTTGCCAGCTTGATTGCCTCGGTGACCTGGACGCACCCGACCACACCGGTGGTAACACCGATGATAGGAGTCTCCCGAACGGGGGGGAGGCCGGGGACAATGCAGCGGAGGCAGGGAGAGGTTTCAGGAACGATGGTACAGACCCGTCCATAGAATCCTTCGGCAGCGCCATGGATAAAAGGGACCCGGCACCTCCATGCTGCATCGGCCAGCAGGAACCGGGCCGGATAATTGTCGAGTCCGTCGATGACCACGTCAATATTACGGATACTGTCCTTAACGGGAGTAGTACCGATGGCTGCAGTCACCGGTTCGACATCGATGGATGCATTCATGGCACGGATGGCTCTTGCAGCGGTATCCACTTTGGGCCTGCCAATATCCGCCTCACGGTAAAGCACCTGCCGGTTCAGGTTTGTCTCCTCGATGCAGTAATGGTCCATGATCCCGATGGTGCCAAACCCTGCCATTGCTGCAAAGAGGGCTGCCGTACTGCCAAGCCCTCCTGCTCCGGCAATGAGGAGCCGGGTCTTCCCGATCTTCTCCTGCCCTTCTTCACCGAACACGGCAATCTGCCGCCGGTACCGCTCCTTCCTGTCGTCGCTCTGCACGGTCATAACACATAGTTATTTTTCAGGCCTCTTCACGCAATACCCAGTTCCCTGCGTTTCTCCGGTGTCGGAACGCCTTCTTTATCCCAGCCCCGCAGGGTGTAATATTCGTCAAGCATCTCATCCCGTCGCCATACCTGCCCGGAAGGTGCTCCTTCCCTGAGCGGTTCATGCAGGAGTCGGGCCGGCAGCGTGTCGTCTTTGCGACCGAACCCGCGTTTAATATTAAAGAGTTTCTGGAGGTTCCAGATCCGTTCACCAACCTTCAGCAGTTCGGCAGTGTCGACCTGCATTCCGGTAGTTGCAGATAAAAGATCCGCATAGTCCTGTGCATCCAGTGCAAAGGAGGTGAAGAGGCACATGCCTGATGCATCGATGGCAGCGGTCAGGTCCTGGAAGGTCTTGACCCACTGCGGTTTTCCTTTGGTCACGTACGGATCGAGTTTCTCAGGAGCACCAAGTATTTCAGGAGAGATCATGTAGCCGTACACGTGGTCGCCGCCCCGGACCGATGTGGCGGTTGCAAGCCCGTATCCCTGGATTCCCCGCGGATCGTAGGCCGGCAGTTCCTGCTTCTTGGAACTCATCGACAGTTCGGGATGACCGTATTTCATGGCAAACCGGAAGGAGCCTTCAGCGAGTTCATTACCAATACCTTCACGTTTTGCGATCTGCTCCACCAGTTTCAGCATTCCCGTGGTATCACCGAACCGGATCGGGTGCTTGATATAGCCTTTTTCTGCCATCTCCATCAGGCAGGCAATGGTGGCAGGTGCCGAGATCGCATCGAGGCCGTATTCGTTGCAGATGTTGTTTGCCCGGACTACCGTCTTAAGATCATCGATCCCGCAGTCCGGACCAAATGCCCAGTCGGGTTCGTACTCCGGGCCTTCCCCGGCCTCACCGTCGAATTCATGGACGCGGCCGCACTGCACAATGCAGGCATAGCAGCCCTTTGGTTTCTTGAGAATAGTTTTTGCTATGGTCTCACCGGAAACATTTTCGGCGTTTGCAAAGTGAGCAGTCTGGAAGTTCCGCGTCGGTAAAACATAGTTCTCATTGATGATGTTAACCAGTACTGCCGTACCGTAGTTGTGAAGTGCCTTTTCGATCCCGTTATCCTCGATCTTCTTGCGCACGCGGTCCTTGATAACATTGAGCTTCTCCTCATTCGCTGCCTTGATGAGCAGGTCTCCCGGGCCGCAATCGCCTTCAGGTTCTTGGAGCCCATGACAGCACCTGCACCCCCGCGCCCGGCAGCCCGTGTCTTCTCGTTGATGATGCAGGCAAACAGCACGAGCTTTTCTCCTGACGGGCCTATACAGGCAACACGGACACTCTTATCATTCAGTTCGTCCATGATTGCATCGGTTGTCTGGCCGGTCGTTTTTCCCCAGAGATGAGCAGCATCCCTCAGTTCAGCCTTCCCGTTATCCAGGAGCAGGTAGACCGGTTTTTTCGCTTTGCCGGTTACGACAACAGCATCGAATCCTGCCTTCTTTATCTTCCAGCCAAAGACCCCCCCGCTGTTTGCACTCATCGCAGTTCCCGAGAGCGGCGAGATTGTCGATACTTCATACCTGCTCCCCAGCGGGATACCCGTACCGGTCAGCGGTCCGGCTGCAAACACGACAACATTCTTATCACTCATCGGATCGATCATCGGATCAACCATATCGGTCAGAATCCGGATGCCAAACCCCCGCCCCCCATGGTACTGCTTTTTGAGTTCCGGTGGTGTGGGTTTGATTGTAACCTTCCCGGCCGAAAGATCGGCATAGGCTATTGAGCCCGCGTATCCATCCATGTTGATTACCAAATGGTGACTTCACGGTCATATATCAAAAGCATGACCCTGTATCCTAAAAATTGAAACATTAACTGCAATGGATTGTTAATGTACACCGGATGCTCCCGGTATCCTGTACCCCCATCACCCAGAAATAGCGGGAATGACATCTCCTCCTGGAGATGTTGTAGTAAAATGCCCCGGATGCAGGACGGCGTTCGGAGACTCGTACCGTGCATCCGTGAACATGATGCCGGACGATCTTGATAATGATTGTCTCGATAAAAGTTATCCTGCGACCTGCCCGGATTGCGGATAAAAGATCGAAGCTGGTAATGTCATAGGCAGTAAGGGAGGACGTTCATGCTGCAAGGAGAATAATTTCTCATGGGAGGGGGATGATGGAGGATTATCCATTCGAACCCTTCCTTTTACGGTTAAGCACGACAATCCACCCGTGACCCCCTGCACACAACCCTGCACATCCTTTATCACGGGTAATAAATAGGGCCATGAACCCTATGCTCCCCTGGTGATACCATGCAGGAACTGCAGCTGCCCAAAACAACAACTGCCCTTGTCGTTATTTACCTGCAGAAGGGAATAGGGGGCACAGCCCACGCAGCCCTATCCTGCACTGGAGGTCATTTGGAATGCGGCCAGGCTCGTACAGTCATTCAGGAACAACGGGATGCCGGTATTTCTCGTGCATATCGCTGCTGCACCGGAGACGATGCTGAAGGGAAACAGCGACCTGTCATTCTCCCGTCCCGGGCCCATGCCCCCGGACTGGTCGGAGTTTGTCCCGGAGATCGCTCCTGTCCCCTCAGACATCGTGATTGCAAAAAAGCAGTGGGGAGCGTTTTACGGCACCGATTTCGAACTCCCGCTGAGGCGGCGGGGGATGGAGACCATCGTCCTCAGCGGCATATCCACGGATATCGGCGTTGAGAGCACGGCACGGTTTGCGTACGAGTACGGGTTCCGGCAGGTCTTTGCAGAGGATGCAATGTCCTCCCTGTCAGCAGAGCAGCACAATGCGGCGGTAAACTTCATATTCAGGAGGATGGGCAGGGTACGGGAAACCGATGAGATACTCAGAG
>Ga0105106_10003079_pt1 | contig 11961 bp, 7 predicted proteins | sample PPLLaktember2015_5_FD_79109 | JGI IMG/M metagenome (GOLD analysis project Ga0105106, IMG submission 79109) | Freshwater sediment microbial communities from Prairie Pothole Lake near Jamestown, North Dakota, USA - PPLs Lake P8 Core (1) Depth... | ecosystem: Environmental > Aquatic > Freshwater >...
GTAAATTCGTCGCCGATATTGCTTACCTTCTGGACGAAGGTGCACCTTCAACAATGCCAATCTGGGGAACGGGAATAAATCCGGCGCCACCCGCTGGTTATGATTATGACTATATTAATGCAGATGTGCTTATCAACAGGATGAGTATCGCCCAGGATGGAAGGCTTGTCCTCCCCGATGGCATGAGCTATGCCGTTCTCGTTTTACCAAACAATGAAAGGATTTCACTTCCCGTACTCAGGAAAATAGACGAACTGGTAAAAGCCGGTGCAACGGTAATTGGTCCAAAGCCTGAAACAACTCCGGGATATTCCGAATATCCCGGATCAGATGAGATATTTAAAGCCATTGTTTCAGAATTATGGGCGGACCTTGATGGTATAAGCAGGACAACACGCGTTGCAGGTAAAGGAAGAGTTTTCTGGGGAACTCCTGTAAAGACCGTGCTTGACAAGCTGAAAGTCAGGCCTGATGTTGAATACTCTAAGCCCCTCGATTCAAGGATTGACTGGATTCACAGGCGAACAGAAGAAACAGACATCTATTTCATTGTAAACTCAGCAGATGTTCCGCTTGAAACGGAAATCAGATTCCGTGTCAAAGGCAAAGAGGCAGAGATATGGGATCCGGCCACGGGTCAGGCTAAGCCTGCGGGGTACAAAATAACTGATGATGCAACGGTTGTTCCACTAAATTTGACAGAACGTGACGCGGTTTTCGTGATTTTCCGGGAAGAGACAACTGACACAGCCAGATCGCCTGAGCAGGATTATCCGGAACTGCTTACCACCCTCCCGGGTCCCTGGGAAATTTCATTTCCAGAGAATTCGGGCGCACCCGCAAAAATAACCCTCGGAAAACTGGAGTCGTGGACCTCAAGCCCGGATGAGGGAATAAAATATTTCTCAGGAACGGCAACATATGCTAAAACAATCAAGGTACCCAAAACCTGGCTGACAGGGGACATTAAGCTTTTCATTGATCTCGGTAAAGTATGTGATATGGCAGAAGTTACAATCAACGGGACCAGTACAGGCATTTTATGGAAGGCCCCTTTCAGGGCAGATATCACCGGATTGCTGAAAAAGGGCAGCAATACTGTCGAAATCAGGATCACTAATCAGTGGACCAACAGGCTTATCGGTGATCAGAAACAACCTCCTGATAAAAAAGTCTTTAATTCACCGGTAATGGTCTGGGGCAGAAATCTAAACGAATCAGGTCTGGTTGGTCCGGTTACAATTACAAAATATTACGAGTATGAAAAAACATACTAATGCCTTTCTGGGTGCCATTGTTATTTTATTAACAGTAATCAATAACGGTCCTGTCATTTACGGTCAAAATACCGACCGTGATGTGGTTGCGGGAATTCCCGTCAATTATGACGAGACAATGACGGGTACATATTCGTTACCTGACCCTCTTGCCTTCACTGGTGGCAAAAAAGTAAGGAATGCAAGGCAGTGGTATAATAAGAGAAGGCCGCAGATTGTCTCCCTTTTCGAAGAATATCAATACGGGAAAGTGCCTCCTCCTCCTGCAGACATGTCATTCAATGTTTTCGACAAGGGAACTCCCGCCTTAAATGGCACGGCTGTCAGAAAACAGGTTACTGTGTATTTTACGAAGGATACATCTGACTTCAGGATGGATATCCTGATATACCTTCCTGCCGCGTCAGTAAAGCCTGTCCCACTGTTTTTCAATGCAAGCTTCACTCCTAATGCCAATGTAGTTGATGATCCTGAAATAAAGGCTGGATTCATGAGGGACCAGAAAGGGAACAGGGTCCAGGTACAGCGTAAGGGAGGATTCGGCAGGATGAATATAGATCAGTTTCTCTCGCAGGGTATCGGTTTTGCAACTGTCTGTTACGGGGAAATAGAGCCCGATTTTGCCGATGGAATAAAATACGGTATCAGGGGACATTATCTGAAAGAGGGACAGACATATCCGGCTGATGATGAGTGGGGAGCAATTTCGGCATGGTCGTGGGGGCTTAGCCGTGCAATAGATTATTTTGAAACCGATCCGCAGATAGACTCAAGAAAAGTTGCACTGTTCGGAGTCTCAAGGCTCGGTAAGACTGTCCTCTGGACAGGCGCCCGCGATCAGAGATTCGCCATGGTGATTGCAAGCTGTTCAGGCGAGGGAGGCGCTGCGCTCTCAAGACGCATTTACGGGGAGACCATTGATCACATGACACACCCGACGAGATATTTCTATCAGTTTGCAGGCAACTGGAGGAAGTACAAGGATAATCCATCGAAGTCGCCGGTCGATGCTCATATGCTCATATCGCTTATGGCTCCCCGCCCTCTTCTTCTTCAGACTGGCGACACCGACAAATGGTCAGATCCCAAGGGTGAATTCCTGGCTGCTGTGGCAGCAGGTCCTGTGTATGAACTTCTTGGGAAAAAGCCCCTTGGTACAGATACTTTTCCGGCACCCGGGGTACCGATACTTAACAACCTGGGATATTACATGCATGCGGGAGGACATGGGGCGATGCCAGCGGATTACAAGATCTTTATTGAGTTTATGAAGATGCATTTTTAGGCGGAAGACCGAAGACCGAAGTTAGGAACCCTGCTGGCGCGAATTTGCAATTCGTGCCACACGCAGTTCATTATTTCCAAGAAAGCTTATGATCTCTGTCCTGAATAATTTTATTATGGTCGAGCAGCCAGCGGATAACTTTAACCACTTTATCTTCGGGATAACTGATCATGCTGACCAGTTCCTGGGAATCGGGATTCTTTTCCGCAAGAATACCTTTAATCTCCCCGAGAATAATGTCAAACTCATACTTGCTCAGGTCGAGTTCATTCCTTTCCCTGCAAACGTCGCAGGTTCCGCACCGGTCAGCTTCCTCTCCGAAATAACCGAGAAGCATTACCGATCTGCACCTGTTTTTCGATTCAGCATAATCGATCATTTTCTCGAGACGTGCCGAATATTTTTCCCTGACATGAAGGTAGTTGTCAGGTGAGATCATCAGGGCTTTTCTGACAAGACGTTCCTCGGTGAAAATTACCAGCGCTGTCTTTTTTCCCGGAATGTACCTGATAATGTTCATCGATGACAGCTTAACGAGGTACTGGTACACCTTATCCCTTGTTATTGCAGCCTTCCTTGCAAGCGACTCTTCATTTATTGCAACAAACTCCGTAAACATTCCGGTGTATGATCTTAGCAAAAGCTTTATAAAACCGTCGAATGACTCATTTGCCACCTGGAATTTATAGAGGTCATCGCGTCCGACAATAAAATGGACCCGTGAAGGATTGTTTATTTCCTCTGTAAATTCAAGGTACCCTTCCCTCTGAAGGAACGCAAGGCTGTTGTATGTCTCGATCACGGGAAGCCGGAACCGCGAGACGAATTCAGCCATATTGAAATCAAAGACATTGTCCTTTCCCGATCCCAGCGGTACCATCAAAAAGTTACACAATGCCTCATAGGTATCCTTGATCTTCTCCACAGGGGGGAATTTCTGCCTCAACGAATCATTCAGCCTGGTTTTATCTGCTGGTGAGTACAGCAAAACTGCAAAAGCATGTTTGCCGTCACGTCCGGCCCGGCCGCTCTCCTGGAAATAGTTCTCGATTGAATCAGGTATATCCCAGTGGATGACGAACCTGACATCAGCCTTGTCGATCCCCATTCCGAAAGCGTTTGTGGAAACAATTACGCGGGTTTTTCCGGTCGACCACGATGCCTGCTTTTTATCCCTCAGCTCATCAGGGAGCCCTGCGTGATAAAAATCTGCATCGATACCATTATTAACAAGCATCTCGGCAACTTCCTTCGATCTCTTCCGGCTCCGTACGTAAACTATCCCGCTGCCGTTCACTTTATTAAGGGTTTTGACAAGGTAGGTTCCCTTTTCCTCGACCTGCCTCACCAGGTACGAAATATTCTTTCTGGCGAAGCTTGTCCGGAGCACGTTTTTCTCCCTGAATGCCAGTTTATACATTATGTCGTCAACGACATTCGGGGTTGCGGTGGCCGTAAGGGCGAGGAATGGCACATCCGGTGCGATCCGTTCCCTCAGCGATGCTATTTTCAGGTATGAGGGCCTGAAATCGTAACCCCACTGGGAGATGCAATGTGCTTCATCAATCGCAACAAGCGACAGGTTTATGCGGCCAACCTTTCCCTGAAACAGCTGGGTTGAAATCCGTTCGGGTGAAACATACAGGAATTTGTAATCACCGTAAATGCAGTTCTCGATTGTGATATCGATCTCTTCCCTTGTCATTGCCGAATGAATCATCAGGGATTTTATTTCAAGGTTGTTAAGGCGGTTAACCTGCTCCTTCATTAAAGCGATCAGAGGAGTAATCACCAGACAGGTACCATCTGCAGCAAGCGCCGGCACCTGGAATGTGATCGATTTGCCTCCTCCCGTGGGCATAAGGGCAAGGGTATCGCGCCCTTCTGCAACCGACCTGATGATATCCTCCTGGAGAGGCCTGAAAGAGGTGAATCCCCAGTACCTGGTAAGTACTTTCCTGCACTGTTCTATAGTAACCGCCGGCTGAGTCATATACAAATGTAGCAACTTGTTTTCAGAGTCCTGTTTTTTTTAGTAATTTGCGCCCACAAAAACTAATAGGATCATACAATGTCATTTATTAAGGATAAAATACTCTATGAAGGATTGACCTTTGATGATGTGCTCCTTGTCCCTTCATATTCTGAGGTTCTTCCCCGGGAGGTTGATTTAAGCTCAATGTTCAGCCGCAACATAAGGATTAACACCCCTATTGTCTCAGCAGCCATGGATACTGTCACCGAGGATGAGCTGGCAATTGCCATTGCCCGCGAAGGAGGTATTGGGGTGATCCATAAAAACATGTCGGTTGAAAAACAGGCAGCCCAGGTCAAAAGGGTTAAAAGAGCTGAGAATGTTATGATATTTGACCCTATAACAATAGGACTTGATGCAACTGTGGGTGAAGCGATGAACCTTATGAGTGAATACAAAATCGGCGGTATTCCGGTTATTGATTCAAATGGCATCCTCAAGGGAATAGTAACCAACAGGGATCTCAGGTTCGAAAACAACCGGGCCAGAAAGATAACCGAGGTGATGACAACCAATCTTATCACAACGAACCACCAGACAAATCTTCAGGCAGCCGCCCGAATACTGCAGAAGCATAAGATCGAAAAGCTGCCGATGATAGATGAATCGGGCAAGCTCATTGGCCTTATCACCTACAAGGATATAACAAAAACAAAGGAGGGCCCCAATTCATGCAAGGACGACAAGGGAAGGCTCAGAGTGGCTGCAGCGGTCGGGATTGCTACCGATACACTTCTCCGGGTTGAAGCTCTTTTAAATGCAGGCGCCGATGCAGTTGTCATCGATACCGCTCATGCCCATACAAAAAGTGTTGTCAGGATCCTTAAGGAAATCAAGAAAACATTTCCTTCCGCGGAAGTTGTTGCAGGTAATATCGGAACTGCAGAGGCAGCCAGGTTGCTTGCAAACGAGGGTGCAGATGCCCTTAAGGTCGGAATCGGACCAGGTTCCATCTGCACCACAAGGGTGATTGCAGGTGTAGGAATACCACAGCTTTCGGCAATTTACAATGTTGCAAAGGCAATTGATGGTTCAGGAATACCGGTAATTGCTGACGGAGGGATAAGGTATTCGGGAGATATTATAAAGGCTATCGCATCAGGAGCCGACTCAATTATGGCAGGGTCGCTCTTTGCCGGTGTGGAGGAGTCACCAGGCGACACAATTATCTATAATGGCCGCAAGTTCAAGGCTTACAGGGGAATGGGATCAATCGAAGCCATGCAGCAGGGTTCAAAGGATCGCTATTTTCAGGATATGGAGGATGATATCCGCAAGCTGGTTCCAGAGGGTATTGAAGCCAGGGTCCCTTTCAAAGGCAATCTTTCTGAGGTCATTTACCAGATGACGGGCGGACTTAGGGCCGGAATGGGTTATCTGGGTGCAAAAAACATTGCCACCCTTAAAAAGGAATCCAGGTTCGTAAGGATAACACACTCCGGAATAATTGAAAGTCACCCGCACGATGTTGCTATAACAAGGGAATCACCCAACTACAGCAGGAAATCGTTTGAATAACGGATCTCTTCGAAAAACATGAAAATAAGATCCATTCTTTCAGTCACGCTGTTCATCCTTTCCTTCTCAGGCAGTTTCGGGCAGAAGCCTGATGAAAAGATATTGATGACCGTTGCAGGAAGAGGGGTCGAGGCAGGTGAATTCATCAGAATGTACAATAAGAGCCTCGACCCGGCATACAAAACGGATCTTAAAAACTATCTCGAACAATTCATAGCTTTCAAGCTTAAGGTTGCTGATGCAATTGACAGGGGTTATGACACAACCACTGCCTTCAGGGAAGAGTTGGCAGGATACAGAAATCAGCTGGCTCAAAGTTACCTTACCGATCCGGAAATAAAGGAAAAGCTTCTGCGTAAGGCATATGAGCGGTCACTTACAGAGGTTAATGCCTCGCATATTCTTGTGAATTGCCTGCCTGATGCCATGCCTGAGGACACGCTGAATGCTTACAAAAAAGCAATGGATATCAGGGAAAGAATAGCCATGGGAGAATCGTTTGAACAGGTAGCCAAAGCCACATCTGATGATAAATCAGTACTGATAAACAACGGCCATCTAGGTTATTTTACTGTTTTCCAGATGATCACGCCATTTGAAGATGCCGCCTACACTCTTAAACCCGGGATACTGTCAATGCCGGTGAGAACTCCTTATGGCTACCATATCATAAAAGTATCCGACCGCCGGCCTGCGAAGGGTAAAGTAAGAGTCGCACATATAATGAAGGCAGCACCTCCGGGATCGGATGAACAGACAATCCGGAAAGCAGAAACGGAGATTAACGGAATTTATGAGAAGCTTAGCAGAGGAGAACCTTTCAGCAAACTGGCTTCAGAGTTATCTGATCATAAGGAGTCGGCAACAAATGGAGGAGAAATAAGCTGGTTTGGAGCAGGTGAAATCATAAGTGATTTTTCAGAGGCTGCTTTTTCAATTAAAGATACAGGTGATTATACAAAACCGGTTCGTTCGGTTTACGGTTTTCATATTATTAAGCTCCTGGAGAAAAAGGCACCTGGTTCATGGGAAGAGTCAAAATCATTTCTCGAAAGCAGGCTGAATCAGTCAAACCTGGTATCACTCGGCAAGAAATCATTTATCGGCAGACTGAAAAAAGAGTACAATTACTTGGTCAATCCTTCAGTTCGCAGCTGGTTTGTGAACAATACCGATACCCTCATTATAAGGGGAACCTCAAAATATGACCGTAGGATCATTCCGTCAGGCAATATTTATACCTTTGCAAATCAATATCTTTCAGGAAGGGACTTTGCATCCTTCCTTGAAAAGAGGGGAAACATGATAATCACAAATAATCCTGATTACTACATAGATTCTTCGATTGAATCGATTGCATCGGAAGAAATACTGAATTATGAGAATTCGGCTCTCGAGAAAAAATATCCCGATTTCAGATATCTGATGAACGAATTTCATGATGGTATTCTGCTTTTTGAAATATCATCAGAAAAAGTCTGGAATAAGGTTCAGGAAGATTCGGCAGGACTGCAGGAATACTATGATGCGCACAAGTCGGGTTTCATGTCGGAAAGAAGAATTGAAGCCACTATCTATTCACTCAGGGAACCCGGTGGTGCAAAACGCCTTGAAAAAGCCTACCGGAAATATTCACGGAGGCCTGGAGCTGATGAGAAGCTTCTTGCCAGATTCAATTCAAAGGGCGACACTCTGCTGACGATAAAAGAAGGCAGATGGGCAGCAGGCGACGACCCGCAGATTGACAAACTTGACTGGATACCAGGGTTACAGTCATTCACGAATGACGGATTTCCGTCACTCATAAATATTTCCCGTATTAATGAGCCTGAACCGCGTCCGCTTGCTGAGGTTCAGGCAGAAATCATATCCGGTTATCAGGACTGGCTGACAGAGGAATGGATAAGGCAGTTAAAGGGAAAATACACAGTTAAGATCGACAATGAAGTATTTGATGAAGTGAAGAAGAGACTGGGAGATGAATAAGTTCCTGTTTATCATTTTGATACTGCCGGCATTTTATGGCTGCAGAAACAGCGACAGCCAGCTGAACAGGATTCCTGTTGCCAAAGCCGGGAACAAAGTTCTCTATTATGATGAGATACCCATGCATGTAAAAAACTGGGATTCACCGGCCGACAGCATATCCCAGATTCAGGGATTTATAAACAAATGGGCCCGGCGCGAGCTCATGTATAAGAAAGCAATGGAAAACCTCCCCCCGGAACTGATGAATGAAATCGAAGTGCAGCTCGGGGAAACAAGGCTGAATCTGATTGCATATGAATATCAGCGAATGATGATGCTTCAGAAAATGGATACTCTGATCTCTCAGGAAGAGCTTGAAAGGTATTATTCTGAAAATGAATCAAGCTTCATGCTCCCATCAAATATTGTTAAAGCGCTGTTTATCAAGCTTCCCGTGGAGACTCCCAATTTATGGAAGATAAAATCGCTCGCCAGGTCCGACAATCCAAAGGATTTTCAGGAGCTTGAGAGCCTATGTTACCAGTTTGCTGAGAAATTTGATGATTTTAATGAGGAGTGGATCACAATGGACAGGCTTTCAATTGAACTAAATCAGGAAATAAGCAACCAGGAGGATTTCATAAGGCGGAACAAATTCTATGAAACCCGTGATTCAGTTTCTGTTTACCTGATTGCAATAAATGAGTTCAGGCTTAGGGGCACACTCTCGCCTTTTGAATATGTGAGGGAAGACATTAAAAGAATAATCTGGAATAATCGGAGGATTGAGTTCATACAGGAACTTGAGAATGGCATATATAACGAAGCTGTAAGGGAAAACGGTTTTAAGCTCTATTGACAATGAAAAAAAGCGTAAGGATAGTTTTAATAATGCTTGTCTGGCTGATACCGGGCATTTTATCATCACATGCTCAGACCCTTGTGGAATCTGTAGCTGCAATAATCGGAAATGAAGTAATATTTCTTTCAGATATTGAGAACGGGGTGCTTGACATGCGAAGAGGGAATCCAAGGACACCGGTCGACCAGATAAGGTGCAACGTGTTTCAGGAGTTGCTGGTTGCAAAACTTTTTGTCGATCAGGCCAGGATAGACAGTATCCAGGTAACAGATGATACGGTTGAAGGCGATCTTAATATGCAGATCAACGAAGCCATCAGAACGGCAGGAAGCGAAAAGGCCCTCGAAGATTACTTCAGGAAGAGCATGGTGGAAATAAGGAGGGACATAAGAAAGGCGCTGGTGGAACAGCAGGTTGTCTCTGAGGTCCAGAACAGCATAACTGCCAAACTTTCAATTACTCCAAATGATGTAAAGAGATTTTTCAATGGTATTCCCAAAGACTCCCTGCCGGTCATTCCTGCAAGGGTGCAGATCAGCATCATCCAGCTCGATCCTCCGAACAATGAGGAAAACAAGGCTGAAGCAAGGCAGAAGCTGCTCGATATCCGCAGCCAGATACTCGCAGGGAAGAGCTTCAGCATGCTTGCCGTATTGAATTCCGATGATGGTTCGGCGGTAAACGGCGGCGAAATAGGCTATAAATTAAGGGGGGAGCTTGAAAAGCCATATGCCGATGCTGCATGGAGCCTTTCCAAGAATACCGTTTCAAAGATAGTTGAGTCGAAATATGGATTCCATATTATCCAGCTTATCGACCGCAAGGGCGATCTCGTTAACACCAGGCATATACTTATCAGACCAAAGGTGAAACCTCAGGACACTGAAAAAGCGATTGCAAGGCTCGACAGCCTTACAAGGCTTATCAGGAAAGACAGCCTGAAATTCGAGGATGCTGCCCTGCGATTCTCAACTCACCTCGACAGCAGGATCAACGGAGGCAAGTTTGTAAGCACCAATCCTTCCGACAGGAGTAACTGGTTTTCACTGGAGGGGCTCAATTCGGAAATGTACAAGAACGTCAGGGAACTTAAAATGGGTGAAATTTCTGAACCATTCCAGACAACCGATGAAATAGGGAACATCGTTTTCCGGGTTGTGAGGCTTGATGATGAAATTCCGGCTCACAGGGCCAATCTTAAGGATGACTATCAGTTCTTCTATAATGCCGCCATGATGAGTGAACGGCAAGCATCGTACCAGAAATGGATACGTGAAAAAATAGAAACCACCTACATCAAGATCAGTGATGAATTCAAATCGTGCAAATTTCTGGAAGCAGGATGGTTGAAATAACATCTTTGATACCTTATAATGTTTATCCCTGGCTTAAAAAAATATTGCTTGTTGCAGTAATCCTGTTATGTTCACCTGATTTCTTCAGTCAGGAGCTTCCCCGGCAGAAACCTGGGAAGAAAATGATAAAAGTCCTTAATGCTGATTTGGGAATTGATGAAATCGAAAAGCTTACAGGGAAAAGAGTCACACGGTTATTGGGAAATGTCTCACTGAATCAGGAGGACATTTACATGACCTGCGACAGTGCCTGGTTCTATACAGGCATTAACCAGGTTATGGCATACAGCAGGATCCACATGTACCAGGGTGATACCCTTCACCTTTATGGCGACAGCCTTTTTTACGACGGATCGTCCGAGAATGCTTCAGTCGATGGCAATGTAGAACTTGTCGACAAAGAGACCCATCTTTATACACAATCTGTCAAATATGACGTTGCAAACGATATCGCACGCTACAATACGGGCGGAAGAATTACCAACGGTAAAAACACTCTCACAAGCATAATCGGAATTTACTATGTTTCACAAAACCTGTTCCATTTCAAGGACAGCGTCAACATTGTGAATCCTGATTATGTCATGACCGCCGATACAATGGACTACAATACCAAAACTGAGACTGCTTTCTTCACAGGGCCGTCAGAAATGAATGGCGACAGTATTTATCTCTACTGTGAAAGAGGCTGGTATGATACGAAGAATGACATTTCAAGGATATGGAAAAATGCGGTTATTGACAACAGGCAGCAGGTTATCAGGGGCGACTCCCTCTATTATGACGATCAGAAGGGTTACGGGCTCGCCTTCCGCAATACAAGTATAACCGACACGACAAACAATATTATTGTCAAGGGCGACTACGCATGGTACTATAAGACACCTGAAAGGTTCATGGTTACGGATAAAGCGCTTTTCATTCAGGTCGCAGAAAAGGACTCCCTCTTCCTTCATGCTGATACGATAAGCGCAATAACACTTTCGGATTCGGCAATGAAAGATTACAGACTGATGAGGGCCTTCCACGGATGCAGGATATACAGCAGGGATATTCAGGCAAAATGCGACTCCCTCTCCTATTCCTTCCGCGACTCGGTCATAAGGATGTACACTGCACCTGTTTTATGGTCAGAGGAAAACCAGCTTGTGGCTGATTCGATTGCTCTGTTTACAAAGAACCGTCTGGCTGACAGGATGGAGTTGTACAGTTCGGCTTTTGTCACAAGCCAGGTTGATGATGTCAGATTCAACCAGATAAAGGGAAGATCACTGACAGGTTTCTTCAGGGATAATGAGCTGTACAAAATAAATGTCGAAGGTAACGGGGAGACAATATATTATCTCCTCGACGGAGACGAAATAGTCGGAGTCAACCAGGCAAAGTGCGCACGAATTGAGATATTAGTCGAGGATGGTAAAATCACTGAGATATATGAGTATCAGAATCCCGAGGGTGTAATCGATCCGCCTACAGGTGTAAACCCGGAAACTCTCAGGCTTGAAGGGTTTTCATGGTTCGATCTTATCAGACCTAAAAAAATGATGGATATATTTGAAAAGTAAAAAGGCTGACAGTTGATGCCAGCCTTTTTAATCAATATTCATCTTCATTGAAGAAGAAATCATCCTTGCTTGGATAATCAGGCCAGATATCCTCAA
>Ga0105106_10003080_pt1 | contig 11961 bp, 11 predicted proteins | sample PPLLaktember2015_5_FD_79109 | JGI IMG/M metagenome (GOLD analysis project Ga0105106, IMG submission 79109) | Freshwater sediment microbial communities from Prairie Pothole Lake near Jamestown, North Dakota, USA - PPLs Lake P8 Core (1) Depth... | ecosystem: Environmental > Aquatic > Freshwater >...
ACAAACTCCTTTGCGGCCGAGGTCGTTGTCTCAATGATCGACCGGGCCCAGGAGCTTCCGTCTTCGTCCCCCTTCGGGCAGAAGATGACATCCACCTGGTCCAGAATCTCCTTGGCTCTCAGGGTCAGAAGCTTCGGATCTCCAGGCCCGACGCCGATTCCATAAAGTTTACCAAATTTCCTTTTCGGTAACACTTTAGTGCTTTCTAAATCGTGTTTCTTCATGCCTGTCACCGTGCTCCAAATAATATCCAATCACCAAACTCCAATAACCAATAGATAGATTATAGATTTTTTGGAATTTGATCATTGAGATTTCGGTTATTATTTGGTTATTGGTGCTTGGGATTTGGTGCTTACCCTTTGTCTCATTCTTTTTCTTTCTTGATAATCATCACACACAGCCCGAAACCTCCCATTCCGCTCAGGCCTTTCAGATCCGTATCGACGATTCTTTCGTCGGGATAGGTCAGGTTCTCCATCACAACGGCCCTCCGATTCTCCACTCCTTTTTGCAGCAGGTATGCAGCTATTTTTTCGGGAGGAAAACCCGGATCGGTGAAGAGAAAGGTTTTTATCGAACTCTCCACTCTGGCGGCCAGATCGTCCATCTTCCGGCCGTGAAGGCTGAGGAGCGTGGCATCCTCCCATCGCTCTCCTATTCGGGCAAAAGCGATCTGAACCGTGCTCACCCCGGGAATGACGACATACTCTTCTTTTCTTAAGACCTTCGAGATCGTTCCGAGGAAGCTGTAGAGGCCCGGATCTCCGGAGACCAGGACGGCGATCTTCTTCTTTTCCCTCTCCTTCAATAAAAAGGGAATCACCTGCTCAAAATTTCCTTCCAATAATCGCTCCTCTTTAGAGAGAGGTTGAAACAGACGAAGGGCCCTTCTTCCTCCGATCAAACAGTCAGAACGCTCTACCTCTTTTCTGGCAGCGGGAAGCAGATAATCTTCCGTACCCGAGCCGATACCGATGATGTAGACTTTGTTCATGATCCCCTTTTCTATTCCCCCTCACCCCCACCCTCTCCCTCCGGGGGAGAGGGAGTGAGGTGGTTTTTTATTCGCCATGGCTTGCTAAGACGTCTCCTTTTAGAGAGAGGAGGAGGCAGCGCATCTTAAACTTCTGCCCGACACGATGCCTCACCCTCGATGTCACTTCTTTGGCAATCGCTTCAAAGACGTTCATCATGCCATGCTCCCGCAGGAGGTCAATTGTGGCCTCTGCCGTGGTCTCACGGAGAATCGCCTCGATGATCTTTTGATCCGCTCCGCAGCGCCGGGCGTGATCGACGATAATATCAATCCGACGATCCCCGAATCGAAAGTGGGTGTTGAACTGCCCTCCGGCGACTTTCACGAGCTTTCCGATATGTCCGACCAAGAGGACGTCTTTAAATCCTTTTTCTCCGCATTGATCCAGCATATATCCCACATGGTCGCCGATTTTGGTGATGGCATCTTCGGGAAGATGAAGGACCGCTTTGCAGAACCGTTCTCCTACATAACCGAGGACCAGCGTGACCTTCTCCATCCCTTGAGCCCTGAGGACGTCGAGTTGAAGAGAAAGAGACGTCCTGTAGGCATTGATCGATTTCGGCTCGACGATTCCCGTCGTTCCGATAATGGAAATTCCTCCTTTAATTCCAAGACGGGGATTGTAAGTTTTCTCTGCCAATGCCTCGCCTTCTGGAACGGTGATGGTCACCTCCGCTCCCTGACCGTCCGGCAGTAAGCTGGAGACGTCACGGAGGATCATCTCCCTCGGGGTGGGGTTGATGGCATGTTCACCCACGGGCACGGCTAAACCGGGCTTGGTGACAATACCCACCCCTTTTCCACCCCGGAGGGTCACTCCAGGCGTATCGGAAAATCTCACGGTTGCATAGATCCTGGCGCCGTGCGTGACGTCCGGATCATCCCCGGAGTCCTTGATGACGCCACAGCGGGCATACTGATCACCCAACTCCGTATCGACGACCGGGAGGAGGAGCTTCGTTCCCGAAGGAGTTTCCAATTCCACTTCGTCAACTCTTCTTCTGCCCAGAAGCATCAAGGTGGCGGCCTTTGCCGCTCCCTGGGCGCAGCTGCCTGTGGTGTATCCTTTTCTGAGGTTTGAAGACATAATTGTGCTGCTCCGGCAAATCCCCCATCCCCCTCCTAACCTCCCCCTTGAAGGGGGAGGAACATAACTATTTCCCTCCCCTTCAGCCTGCCTGCGCGAAGCCGCTTCGGCGAAGGTAGAGGGGAGGGGGGGCGGATGTTAAGATCATGTCTCCCCTCACCCCCGCCCTCTCCCGCCAGGGGAGAGGGGGATGATTGGGATGACACGTCTCGAACTGTGAAAATTATTTATTGCTTACACTCCCACTGACACTGTCACTTTCACTTTCACTTTTATTTTCTGACTAATCGAACGATCTCCTCCCTGGCTTTGCCGATCGTGAGGGGAATTTTATCGAAGGGGAGTCGATCATCGTGTTTGAGCCGGTAAATCAACTCTGCTATCTGAGGAAACCGTAGCCTCATCTCTTCCATTTCATCAGGGGTCGTAAAAACATCCTCGGGCGATCCTTGTCTGACCACTTTCCCTCTGCTTAAAATGTATAGCCGGTCGAGAAACAGAGGGACCAGGTCAACCCGATGGGTTGCCATGACAATGGTGATCTTCTTCTCCTTGTTGAGTCTCATCAAAAGGTTCATCATCCTGTACTCGCCCATCGGATCCAACCCGTCTGTGGGTTCATCCAGAAGCAATATCTCCTGTCCCATGGCCAAGAGGCCTGCAAGGCAGATCCTCTTCTTTTCTCCGAAACTCAGGTGGTGAATGGATCTTTTTCCATAGCCCTCCATGTCCACCTCTTGCAGGGCTTGCGTCACCCGGAGAGCCACTTCCTCTCCAGAAAATCCCATGTTGATCGGCCCGAAAGCCACATCTTCGAATACAGTAGAAGCAAAAAGCTGTTCGTCGGAGTTCTGAAAGATCAGGCCGACTTTTCGATAGATTTCCTTCGGGGCCAATTTCCGGATTTCCTTTCCATCCAAGCGGACACTCCCTTCGCAATCTTTTAGAAGTCCATCGATCACTTTGAGAAGGGTGGTTTTTCCGGAACCATTCGCCCCCAGAATGCCGATGAATTCCCCTCGTCTGACCTGAAGATCGATATTCGACAAGGATTGCGTTCCGCCAGGATATTTAAATGAGACTTTCTTGACGGAAAGTCGGATTAGATCATCCATAGATATCCCATCGCCAAAACAAAAATCATCGAGCCCAAGACTTCAGAACTTTTTAAGGGTCTCTTCATTGCCATTGGAATGTGACCATCGAATCCCCTTTGGACCAAGGCCATTGCCGTGTTCTGGCTGTGTTCAAAAACTTTCAGGATGAGGGATCCGGTCAGGGTGCCAAAAGAGCTTAAGCCCCGTTTAAAACTCGTATAACCCAACCGGGTCTTTTGAGAATTGTAGATGACCAGACTCTCGTCAAGGAGGACGAAGATGTACCGGTAGGCGAAGACCATCACCTCGATAAAACCTTTGGGAACCTTCAGCCAGGAGAGACTGGCCATGAACTCGGTAAAGGGCGTTGAAAACCCCATGATCGTCAGGATTGAGACGGCTCCGATGATTCGACTGCCGATCATCAATCCTTCCGTTATTCCCTCCTGGTAAACTGCAATCTTCAAACCAAAAAGCGAGACGGAAAAGAGCGAAAGGTGGCCTGAAAAAAAAGTCTTTAGAAGAACCACCACTGCTGAGATAAACAGCGGCTCGGAAAGTCTTAAGAAAAAAACCCGAAGAGGGACCCTTAACATGACTGCGAGAAGAAAGCAGGAGAGAATGACGAGTATCGGAAAGAAGAATCCCTTGTAACTTAAGATCATGGCAAGAAGAACGAGTGCCACGAGAAGTTTAATCCTTGGATCGATCTTCGACAAGAGATGGTCTCTTTTGAAGCTCTCGGAGAAAAATTCCATTTGCAGCCCTTGATCGCATGATTACGTCATTGCGAGGAGATACTAGCGGGCTGCTGAAAAACGCCCATCTGCGGCGTTGCCCTAGTCCTTCGTCGTTGCAGCGTACATCCAAGTACGCCTCTGGCCGACTCACTAACTCGTCGGCGTGGCAAGATGTCGCTCCTTATTCGTCGCGACGCCACTCTCAGGATTTCGGGCGCCTTGCATCTGGGCATTTTTGAGCAGCCTTAGAAAAATGGTTTTTTCAGCAAACTTATAGAACTAGAACCGCCCCCGATGCATGGGGGCGCGACGCCTTCCTTAAGCATTCTTTTTCTGAATTTGCGTCTCCTCGCCTCTTTTTCCCACCAGTGCCCTCCAGTAATATCCTCCGACAAACCCTCCCACGGCACCGGCGAGGAGGAAGACAAAGAGGAGCAGGTCTCCTTGATCGGTGTTGATAAACGGTTCTCTCGCCTCTCTGCCATGCTCCGTTGCAACTTTCTCAATGACAGACTCATCCACTCCCGACCATTTTTCACCTGCAGGAGTTACAGGGGGCAGTATGCAGAAAGCAGGAAGCAGTAATATGAAAATTAAAAAACTCCGAACTCCCCGCCTGCCAAAGCCCTTGTGCGGCGGGCAGGCGAACTCCGAACTCCGAACTTTAAATTTCATACCGCTTCCTCCGCTTTCAAGACCTTCATTCTTATCAGGAGGTCAGGGCGTTTTTTGTAAAGCAAAACAATCATCCCTGCGGTCATCGCTCCTTCGAGGATTCCAAGCGGGAGTTGTGTGGGGATGAAAGCGATGAGGATCTTCCAGAATAGAGGCATAAACGCAGAGTCTCCTTTGATGCCTGACGCAAGCTCAATCGATGTCGTAAAGTAGGTGGCCCAGTCTGCCAGGAGACCTGCCACGAATCCGGAGACGGCCAGGTTGATTTTCATTGAGCGTAGCGCCTTGAAGGTCAAAAAGCCTGCGAAGGACCCCATGACGCCCATGGAGATGATGTTCGCCCCCCAGGTGCTTAACCCTCCGTGAGCAAGGAAGAGCGCCTGGATGAGCAGAGCTACTGCTGCAACCAGTATGCTGATCGCAGGGCCGACAAGAATTCCGGAAATGGCTGTCCCGCACGGATGAGAGCAGGAACCTGCCGTTGGCACAGGGATGGGCATACATGAGATGATAAAAACAACGGCTGCCATCAGTCCCACGAGGGGTTTAAAGGACAAGTCAACCGCAGAAAGCTTTCTTAACCTGTATAATCCGTATGCAACAAACGGCACTGCAAGGAGGGACCAGAGTGCGGCCCAGTTAAAAGGCAGTATTCCTTCTGAAATATGCATGGCGTGGGCGTCCGAAACAGTAAGCAGTATGCCGTAAGCCGTAAGCAGTAGGCCGTAGGCCGTAAGCAGGAGAAGCGTAACCCCAACTTTTCGAATCTCCGTCTTAGACATTTTTTTCTCTTGCATCGTTATTCCTTTCGATATTTAACCGCCTCCTCCGGAAGCATCGGGACGAATTCACATTGTCCCGGTGGAATGGGATATTTTCCCCGTCCGGGCAGAGTCAGATCCTTCACATCGCACAGGTCTTTTGATTCTTCTATGCGCCGCTCGACAAGGTCCACCAGGCCCTCATCGAATCCAAGGCTTCTTCCCAGGATTAATTTTACATGGGGGAATCTTTTGGCCTCTTTCTGCAGCATCTCAGGGATATCGAGCAAAAGATGCAGTCCTTCATGGAGAAAATAGGGGATGGCCAGTATCTTTTTGGCTCCTTGATTCACACATTTTTCGAAAATCTCGGGGAAGTGTGGGCCGAGTCGAGAAACGAAACATATCTCCACCCGGGGGTAGTCATATTTGTCTCTCAACCGTTGGGCCACTTCTTCCATATCCTTGCCGGCCCCTGGGACACGGCTTCCGTGGCCCATGAGAATAATGGTTTCATCTCTCAGGCTTCCCGGCTTCTTAACCAGAGGAGTCGGCTCAGCGATCAGGCTCTCGCCCCTTCGACCCGCTGCAATCGTACAGAGGGCGTGGACCACGCTCACGGCAAGAGGGCTTCCGCCCCGTCTCCCGGAGAGTGCGATAAAAGGAACATCCAGGGACATCAGCTCCTCTTTGCTTTCGATGACATGAACGAAACCGACCGGCATGGCAATGACCAGGGCCGGCCGGATCTCTTCTTCCTGGATGAGACGATTCAACTCAAGAAGGCCGACAGGTGAGTTTCCAAAAACCACTAGACCCGTGTTCAGGATCGGCTTTGCTTTTTGAACGGCAAAGAGCGACCGTGGAAGCCTGTGCTGCCGCGCCTTCTCGAAGACTTCCTCATCGTCCACATGACAGACAATACTCGAGGCCTGATAACCTTTGTAAACCGATTGGAGCCTCTTCAGAGAAAGTCCTGACTTGATCATTCTGGAATCCACATAGATGGCCCTTCCTGACCGCACGGCTTCGATGCCGTGGAAAATCGCCTCCGGAGAGAATCTAACCAGATCGATGAGTCCAAAGTCTCCGGTGGTGTGGATCATTCGGCGAACCACCTGCCATTCCTCCGGACCGAAGGGGTGCGAGGGCACCTCTTTTTCGATTCGTTCCATGGATCGGGCCTCGATCTCCTCTCCGCTGAGGGGAGAGGCCAGGAATCTGTGGAGGAGGGGATCCCGTTTTCTCTTTGGTTCACTTTTTGGAAAGTGTGTTTTCTGATTCATAACTTGCCCCGTTGGAAAGCCCCCGCCATTTATGACGGAGGATGATAGGTGCTTTTATTTCATCCCTTATCGAAAGGATGTGGCCAAGACCCCGGTATTTCTAACCGGGTCTGCTCCACACCGGTTGATAAAGGTTTCGACGTTTCGAGGTTGAGAGGCCCAGTGAAGATGGACATAGCTTGCCAGGACGTTGTTCTGCTGAAACCCTTCCGTAAGGATTTTTTCTGAACGGCGGCGTTTTATCCTGTAAACCTGCGTCCAGCGAGGGTCATCCAGGGGAGGCCCGACCAGTTCGGAGTAATGGAATTCATGGCCTCTGAGCACTGCTTCCCGCTCTCCCCAAAGCGAATGGTCTGTCAGGGTGACCTCGACGTATCCGAGCGATTTCAAACGATTGAGCATTCTGGACCAGACCGGGAGAAGTCCCACCATGGCGTATCGTTTTCCCTGGGTTGTCTCAATTCCCTGAGTCAGGTACATCAGCCCGCCGCACTCGGCGTAAAGAGGCAGACCTCTGCGAGCAAACTGACGAACAGCCTCCTCCATCTCCCGATTTTCCGATAACGTTTCTGCATATTCCTCAGGATAGCCTCCCCCGAAATAGAGCGCATCAATCTCTTCCGGAAGTTTCGTGTCCTGGAGAGGGGAAAAGAAGATCAAGTCACATCCTCGCAATTGGAGCTCATCCAGATTGTCGGGATAGTAAAAGTGAAAAGCCCTGTCGTGAGCCACGCCGATCGAAACCCGTTTCGGGCGAGGGTTTGCTTCTCGTCCCAGCCCTGTAATAGAAAGGGGAGAGGCATTCCTGGCTGCCTCCATGACGGCGTCTACGGAGAGATGTTTTTCAAGAGCATCTGCCAGCTCTTCGAGAATTCTTGGAGGAAGGTTTCCGGGATCTGCCGTGATCAGTCCCAGATGGCGGCTGGGAAGGATCGGTAAGGCGCCTCTTGGAATAGCACCCAGTAAGGGCGGAAGAGACGCGCTTTCCAGGGACTGAGTGAGCCATTCTTTGTGATGATCCGACCCGCTGTGATTCGCAATGATACCAACAATCTTCAAACCCCGCTCGAATTCAACGCAACCTTTCACGACAGCGGAGAGGCTTCGTGCCATGCCATGGACATTGACTACGAGCAACACCGGAGCGTCCAGCCAGCGGGCCATCTCCGCTGTACTTCCTGCGGAGTTTTCCGGGTCCGATCCATCGAAAAGTCCCATCACTCCTTCGATCACAGCGAGATCCGCATCCTTCGTGGTTCGACCGAAAAGCTCCAGGACGTAGGCTTTCCGGGTCATCCAGCCATCCAGGTTATAGCAGGGCCTTCCTGAGGCCACGGCCAGATAAGAAGGGTCCAGAAAATCCGGCCCGATCTTAAACGTCTGGATCCGAAGCCCCCTTCGCCTAAGGGAAGCGACCAGGGCGAGCGATAGGGAGGTCTTTCCCGTTCCGCTCTGCGTTCCTGCAATGATGATTCTCGGTATGCACTCACTCATGAAAACACTCCAAAAGGGTTCCCCTCACCCTTTCCCTCTCCCCAGTGGGGAGAGGGAAAGGGTGAGGGGGTAACTTAATATTCGACCCCTTTTTGTGCGGTAATGCCTTCACGCAATCCATGTTTGAGATTGCGCATCTCCGTCACCGTGTCCGCCTCTGTCATGAGGCGATTTGTGGCTCCCCTCCCTGTCAATACGAGACAGGAGACTTCACCGCTCTCTTCGATCAATTCCAAAATTTGATCTTCGGTAATGAGCCCTTTGTCCATCGCCGTACAGATTTCATCCAGGATGATCAGATCGTATCTCCGTGAGCGAAGGGCTTCAGCAGCCTTTTCCAGGGCACGAGAGGCGGCTTGACGATGTTCGGGAAAAGCAAGATCCGTAGCGGCGGGAACGAATCCTCGGCCCATCTGGATCGCTTCAACGCCGGGTAAATGCCTGAGGGCGATCAGCTCACCCACAGCTTCGTTCGCTTTCATGAATTGGAGGAAGAGCGTTCGCATGTCATGGCCGCTTGCACGAAGAGCCATCCCGAGAGCAGCGGTGGTTTTACCCTTGCCCTCCCCGGTAAAAATGAGGATGCGGTTTTTCCTGTTCATCACCCCGGTGTCCTCCTCAGGCCCATCACTCTGTAGATTTCGTCCATCTTCAGACTTCTTCGAGCCACTTCCGCCAATCGCTCATAGGCAGGCTCCAGATCGTAGATGGCGCAGACCCTACCCATGGCTGTGAGATTTCGCCGAACCCTCAGACGGTCGATGAACCATCTTCGAAATTCGTCTGCATCAAAGATCCCATGGAGATACGTGCCCCAGACGTTGCCCTTTTCTGCCTCTGCTCCGACGATCTGTCCGTCTTCCCGGACGACAAGAGGAATGAGCGGCGTTCCTTCTGTCTGACCGTGATGGATCTCATATCCCCGGACTTTGAGCCTGGAGGGCAGGTGGGTTCCTTCGGTCCGGACAAGGGTCTTCTGTTGAGCCATCACCGTGGAGATAGGCATGAGACCCAGTCCATGGATCATTTTTTTTGCGGACTCGATTCCATAAGGGTCCTCCACGCGTTGGCCCAGCATCTGAAAACCGCCACAGAGACCCACGACCTCTGTCCGGCCTTGGCCCAACAGATCAAAAATTTTTCGGTCCAACCCGCTTTGGCGGAGATACTCCAGGTCGCCGATCACATTCTTGCTTCCAGGCAGGATGACGGCATCCGGCTGATTCAGGTCGCTGGATGATCGGACGATGCGCAGGAAGACGTCGGGTTCAATCCTGAGGGAGTCGAAATCGGTGAAGTTCGAGATGTGGGGAAGGTCCACCACGGCGATTTCGATCCCATTCTCTCGGAAAGGTCCGTCGAGAGCGCCGCTCTTGAATTCAACTGAATCTTCCTCGGGTAGTCCCAGATCATGGAGATAGGGGACGATCCCGAGGCAAGGGAGGCCTGTATGATCTCGTGTATAGTCGATCGCCGGGCCGAGAAGATCTTCCTTTCCCCGGAACCGATTAATCACAAAACCTGCCATCTGCTTACGTTCCGCCTCAGACAGGACTTCCATCGTACCCACAAAGGAAGCAAAAACGCCTCCCCGGTCGATATCGCCTACCAAAAGAACAGGCGCCACTGCAACTCTGGCCATCTTCATGTTGACAATGTCATGGTCTTTCAAGTTGACCTCTGCGGGACTCCCTGCTCCTTCCAGAACGATGACATCGAACTCCTTAGCCAGGGCGTCATAAGCTTTTTTTGCTTCCTCAAAGGCGACGGGTTTGTACTGGATGTACTGATGGACGTTCATATTGCCCGCGGGCTTCCCCATGAGAATGACTTGAGCTCCTGTGTCATCATTGGGTTTGAGAAGGATGGGGTTCATTCGCACGTCCGGATCGATCCGGCATGCCTGGGCTTGAACGGCCTGGGCCCGGCCCATCTCACCGCCTTCCCGGGTGACAAAGGAGTTGAGCGACATATTCTGAGCCTTGAAGGGGGCGACCCGGTATCCGTCCTGCAGGAGGATCCGGCATAGGGCAGCTGCCAGGATGCTCTTGCCAGCATTGGAGCTCGTCCCTTGAAACATAACGGCCGGAGTTCTTTGACGACCCATCCGAGAGGGAAGGGATACCCTCAACGCTTTTCTCAAAGAGTGGAGGAGCTCCAGATTCTCCTCCTCGCTCCTTACGGCAATGCGAAAGAACCTTCTGTCCAAACCATCGAAATTATCGCAGACGCGAACGGCAATCCCGGAAAAGAGCATCTGTCTTGCCAGAGCCGGCGCATCCGCATCTGGACGATCCAGACGAACCAGCAGAAAGTTGGCCGGGCCTGAAAAAACGGACAGGCCCGGGATGGATTGCATTTCATTCACGAGAAATTCCCTCTGCTGTCGAACGAGCGCCTTGGTCCGCAAGGCATAGGTATGATCCTGGAGGGCATGCTCTCCTACGGCCTGGGCAAGACCATTGACCGACCAGAGAGGCATGATCCTTTTAATCTTCCGGATCACTTCAGGTTCGGCAATGGCATAACCCAGTCTCAAACCTGGAATGGCATAAAACTTAGTAAAAGAACGGAGAATGATGACATTTGAGGGCCGATTGCCAATCAGACTCTCCGCATCTTCCACAAAATCGAAAAAGGCTTCGTCGATGACAAAAAATGTGGAAGGATGTTTTAAAGCCAGGACTCGCAGGGCAACGGGATCGACCAGGCGCCCGGTTGGGTTATTGGGTTGCCCGATAAAAACCAGTTGGCCGCTGGAAATCTTTCCATCCAGAAGAGAGAGGTCGAGTTGAAAGGCCTCTTCCTCTTTGAGAAAGATCTTTTCCACAGGCTTCCCTGCCAGTTCGATTGCATTCACATAGTCAGAATAAGAAGGAACGGGAATGAGAGCGCCCCGGATGGGCAGTGCGCGAGGCAGTGAATGGATGATTTCCGTCGATCCATTTCCCACCAGAACGTCTTCTTCTTTCACTCCAAAGTGATCGGAAATCGAGGCTTTCAGTGAAGAGGAATCCGGATCCGGGTAATGGACGAGGGAACTCAAACGGCTGCTGATCAATGGACGAAACCAATCCGGAGGGCCCAGAGGATTGATATTCGCCGAGAAGTCGAGAAGCTCCTCTGGAGACCGGCCGGCCTCCAGGGCCAGCTTTCTCACGTCGCCGCCGTGTTCATTATTTCTATGATTCATAGGATCGCCATTTGGGCCCATAAAAAAATCCCCGGCCTCCGCATTGAAGACTGGGGATTTTACCCGCATGCACCCTTCTCAGCCTTATCCTCGAAGACCTTTTATGAAGAATATCCAGGCAGGTTTTCTGACTTTCGGATCATTCTAATCCTTGCGCCTTCCCACCCTTCGACAAGCTCAGGGCAGTGGCTCACTGCAAGTTTCGTCCCCGATTACAGCGGCGGGCCCGTCCCCGATTTCTCCCCTCAAGATGGGAATCACGGGGTTCCCTTCACCTGGATATCACCACTGATAAAATCTTTTTAACAAATTGCAAAAAGGTCTGTCAAGTTGTTTTGTGGAGGTCTTAGAAAGAGTACAAAAATCTCAGGTTACGCAGGTCAGAGATTGATTTTGGAAGGGTTCGACCGCCACATAGAGAGACTGTGCCATAATTAATAACAGTCTCATAATAATAATGACGATATGGTTTTATAAAATCCCTCCTCACCTCCCTTTTTCACAGGGAGGAACAGGACCCCTCTTTGAAAAAGAGGGGTCCTGCCTGCGCGAAGCCGCTTCGGCGAAGGCAGGGGGGAGATTTTAA
>Ga0105106_10003082_pt1 | contig 11954 bp, 6 predicted proteins | sample PPLLaktember2015_5_FD_79109 | JGI IMG/M metagenome (GOLD analysis project Ga0105106, IMG submission 79109) | Freshwater sediment microbial communities from Prairie Pothole Lake near Jamestown, North Dakota, USA - PPLs Lake P8 Core (1) Depth... | ecosystem: Environmental > Aquatic > Freshwater >...
AAAACTCATTGAGGAAAAGCTTGAGAAGACGCTTGACAATTTGGTGCCGAGAGCTTTTGCCATAGTTAAGGAGACAGCCCGCCGGTTTAAGGAGAACAGCTTTCTGGAAGTTACTGCGCGCCAGTACGACAGGGATCTGGCAGCCACAAGGGAAAGCATCACGGTAAACGGGGATAAGGCAATCTGGAGCAACCGTTGGATAGCCGGAGGGAACGAAATTGCATGGGATATGATCCACTACGATGTTCAGCTCATCGGCGGAGTTGCCCTTCATAAGGGGAAAATTGCAGAAATGGCCACAGGAGAAGGAAAAACAGTGGTTGCGACCCTGCCGGTTTATCTGAATGCACTTGCAGGCAAGGGAGTTCACATTGTTACAGTGAATGATTACCTCTCCAAGCGCGACTCTGAATGGATGGGCCCGATATATGAGTTCCATGGCCTTACGGTTGACTGCATCGATAAGCATCAGCCGAATTCGGTCGACAGAAGAAGGGCATATAACGCTGATATTACTTTCGGAACCAATAATGAATTCGGCTTTGACTACCTGAGAGACAATATGGCAATTAATCCTGAGGACCTCGTCCAGCGCAGGCATCATTACGCCATAGTTGATGAGGTCGATTCTGTGCTTATTGATGATGCCAGAACTCCTCTTATTATATCAGGTCCGACAGCCAGAAGCGATACACAACAGTTCGATGAGCTCAAACCAAAGGTCGATAAACTTGTTAATGCACAGAAACGCCTTGTTACCCAAATACTTGCCGATTCCAAGAAACTGATCGGTGATGGCAAAAATGAAGAGGGAGGCAAACTTCTCCTCAGGGCATTCAAGGGCCTTCCCAAGAACAATGCCCTTATAAAGTACCTGAGCGAAGAAGGTAACAGGACTCTCCTTCAGAAGACCGAGAACTTCTTCATGCAGAATAACAGCAAGGAGATGCCGAAAGTTACCGATGAGCTCTATTTCATAATTGATGAAAAGCAAAATTCAATTGAGCTCACCGAAAAAGGGCTTGATCTGATTTCGGACTCCGTTCAGGACATAAGTTTCTTTGTTCTGCCTGATGTAGGTTCCATGATCGCTGAACTTGAGAAAGCCGGCCTCGACGAACGGGAGAAGCTCAGAAAGAAGGATGAACTGCTGCAGGATTATGCTGTTAAATCCGAACGTGTTCACACGATGACTCAGCTCCTGAAAGCCTGGACCCTTTTTGACAAGGATGTTGAGTATGTTGTAATCGAAAACAAGGTCAAGATTGTAGACGAGCAGACAGGCCGTATTCTGGAGGGACGCCGTTATTCTGACGGACTTCACCAGGCTATCGAGGCAAAGGAGAATGTAAAGGTGGAGGATGCCACTCAAACTTATGCAACAATAACCCTCCAGAACTATTTCAGGATGTATCATAAGCTTGCGGGTATGACCGGGACTGCCGAAACGGAAGCAGGTGAATTATGGAATATCTACAAGCTCGACGTTGTGGTTATACCGACAAACCGTCCCGTTATCAGGAACGACCGCGAAGATCTCGTATACAAGACAAAGAGGGAAAAATACAATGCAGTAATTGATGAGATCTCCCAGATGTACAAAAACGGACGTCCCGTATTGGTTGGCACCACATCGGTTGAGATCTCTGAATTGCTCAGCAGGATGCTTAAGATGAAGGGTCTTAAGCATAATGTCCTTAATGCCAAACTGCACCAGCGGGAAGCAGAAATTGTTGCTGAAGCCGGAAAACCAGGCACTATCACAATAGCAACGAATATGGCAGGAAGGGGAACAGACATTAAGCTGACACCTGAAGTCCGCGAGGCCGGAGGACTTGCAATTATAGGTACCGAACGACATGAATCGCGGCGCGTCGACCGTCAGCTCCGGGGCCGTTCCGGCCGGCAGGGCGACCCGGGTTCTTCTCAGTTCTTTGTATCGCTCGAAGATGAGCTCATGAGGCTGTTCGGTTCGGAAAGAATAGCAGGAATAATGGATAAGCTGGGGCTGAAGGATGGCGAGATGATCCAGCACCCTATGATAACAAAATCGATCGAGCGGGCTCAGAAAAAGGTTGAGGAGAATAACTTCGGAATAAGGAAGAGATTGCTTGAATATGATGACGTAATGAATTCCCAGAGGGAGGTGATCTACAAGAAAAGGAGGCATGCCCTCCTGGGAGAAAGGCTCTCTGTCGACGTCGCCAATATGATGTTTGATGTTACTGAAAACCTTGTTGAAACCTATCATAAGGATGGTGATTTCGAAAATTTCGATTTCGATCTGATTCGCTCATTTTCAATGGATTCTCCGGTGTTGAAGGAGGAATTCCAGAAAAATTCATCGCAGGATGTTACTGATACCGTCTATTCAAAGGTGCTGGATACTTATAAGAGAAAGGTTGAGGTAATCTCACAGCAGGCCTATCCTGTTCTTAAGGATGTATATGAAAGGATGTCACACGTTTATGAGAATGTTGTTGTTCCGATTTCAGACGGATTGAGGGTGTTTCAGGTAGTCACCAACCTTAAGGCCACGGCTGAATCGGAGGGAAAGGAACTCGCAAAATCGTACGAGAAAACAGTGGTCCTTGCCACAATCGATGAGGTATGGAAAGAGCACCTTCGCGAAATGGATGATCTTAAACAATCGGTTCAGAATGCCACCTACGAACAGAAGGACCCGTTGCTTATTTACAAGTTTGAATCCTTTGAACTTTTCAAAACTGTTATTTCGAAGGTAAATAAGGATGTCGTCAGCACCCTTATGAAAGGCCATATTCCGTCGCAGGATCCTGACCAGGTAAAGGAAGCTCAGCGGAAGCGGCAGGTTGATATGAGCAAATACCGGGCTTCAAAAAGCGACTTTTCCCAATATAGCAGCACCGGCGGTGGGGGAGGTCCTGATAAAAATCAGAAAGTTGAACCTGTAAGGGTTGAAAAGAAAGTGGGAAGGAATGATCCCTGTCCATGCGGAAGCGGAAAGAAATACAAGCAATGCCACGGGATGAACCAACCTTCAGCACCACCGGCGGGCCCTGCACGCTGATCAGGCTTTGCCGATCTCTTCAATCGCCTTCTGTATCCTTGTCATGGTTGTCCTGCTGACGGGCACAAGAGGTAATCTCAGATAATTCTGGCAGATATTAAGTATGCTCAGCATGGCTTTTACCCCTGCAGGATTGCCTTCAGTAAATAACAGCTCAATCAGATTCAGGTAATGGAACTGCAGTTCCCTGGCTGATTTAAAGTTGTTTTTCAAGGCATTGCCTGCGAGTTCAGAACAGGCAGCCGGAAATGCATTGGCAAGCACCGAAATTACGCCAATGCCGCCGGCAGCAATAACAGGGATCGTAAGCATGTCATCACCTGAAATCACATCAAATTTCTCAGGCTTACCCCTGATTACCTTCATTATCTGGGTAATATCTCCCGAAGCTTCCTTTATACCTGTGATATTCTCACAACTATGGGCCAGCTCGAGGCATGTTTCTGCCGAAATATTGCAGCCGGTCCTGCCTGGCACATTATACATTATAACAGGAACAGGACACCATGTTGAAACAGCCTTGAAGTGCTGAAACAGCCCTCGCTGGGTTGGTTTATTGTAATAAGGGGCCACTGAAAGCACGGCATCAATTCCGGTGAGATCGGCCTGTCTTATGCTGTTTATAACCTCCTGTGTGTTGTTTCCTCCGATACCGATTATGACGGGCACTCTGCCATCGACAGCTTCGCAGGCATATGAAATGACAGCCTGTTTCTCATCCTTTGTCAGAGTCACCGATTCACCCGTCGTCCCCAGTACAACAATGTAATTGATCCCCCCTTTGATAACATGGTTGATAACGCGTCCCAAAGCTGAAAAATCAATACTTGAATCATTTTTAAAAGGTGTTACAATCGCAACGCCTGCTCCTTTGAATCTTTTCATTATCTTGTAATTAAACTGCCTTTTTAGCTGATTCCGAATTTATAACATCAAGATAGTAAACAATCTGGTCAAGGTATCCTTCTATATTTACCGGATTTTTCATTGATATCATCAGGTCGAAAGGTGAAGCCTCAGGTTTTAAGCCGGCCAGCCCCACTTTTAATCCGGCCCGGGAAAGAGATGTGACATAAACCAGCGGAAAATGATTTCTTAAGTTTAAATCAATCAATATATCAAATTCTGTTTTGATGAATGATTCCGTGTCAGGATGAACAGGACAGTAGAAAAGGTTGACTTCATCCTTTTTAATGCAAGTAAAATACCTTATTGCAGTATATTTATCAGGAAGTTCCTTTCCGGGAAAATATCCGAAGATCTTCACATCCTTGTTCTGTTCTGCCATTTTCTGATGAAACCTTGTCAATATTGGAAAATCTTCAGGCCTGGAGGCATCCCATACGATACCAATGCTTTTGACATGGTAAAAGTTGAGAAAACGTACCTTCCGGGTGATCCTGGTCTTTTTGCCCGACAACCTGGACCTGCCTGCCATGACCCGCAGATTTCTTATAAACTCCATGGTGCAAACCTAACAGTTTTTTATAAATGTAAGCATTATGCAACTATTAATCTTCACCTATTATACCAAGAAATTCCTCTTCATCAATAATCCTTATTCTGAGGGCCTCTGCCTTCTCCCTTTTTGCCGGACCCATATTTTCTCCTGCCAGGATGAATGAAGTGCCTGCTGAGATTGAGGAGGAGTTTTTTCCTCCGTTTTTTTCGATGAGATCCTTGTATTCATCCCGTGTATGCCGGCTGAAGAGTCCCGAAATTACAACAACCTTCCCGGTGAGTGCACCTTCGTGTTTCTGCTTAATTGATTCCCCTGACATTTTTATCCCGGCCGACTTCAGCCTGAGGATGATCTCAATGTTATCAGTATCGCTGAAATACGCAATTATGCTTGCAGCGATTTTCGGTCCGATTTCGTTTACCGCCGTCAGTGTTTCAAGATCAGCAGACATTAGCTCATCAAGCGAAGGGAACCTTGCTGCCAGTGTCTTGGCGACACTCTCCCCGACATGCCGGATTCCAAGTGCAAAAATCACCCTGTAATAAGGAACATTAACTGACCCTTTTATGCTTTCAATGATTCTGGAGGCCGATTTTTCCCCCATCCGTTGGAGAGGAATAAGCTGATCAGCCTTAAGCTCGTAAAGGTCAGCAACATTCTTTATCAGGCCTTTACCGAAAAGCAGATCAACAGTCTCTTCACCAAGCCCTTCGATATTCATTGCTTTCCGGGCAATGAAATGCTCAATCCTTCCCTTGATCTGAGGCGGGCAATGCAGGTAATTTGGACAAAAATGACTGGCTTCACCTTCATTTTTAACCAGGGGTGTTCCACATTCGGGACACATGTCAATGAACTGAACGGCAAGGCTCTCTTTACTGCGGGAAGAGTGTTCAATCCCGACGATTTTTGGTATTATCTCACCTCCCTTCTCAACATAGACCATATCTCTGAGATGAAGGTCCAGAAGAAATATCTGGTCGGCATTGTGAAGAGATGCCCGTCTGACCGTGGTTCCGGCAAGCAGGACCGGCTCGAGATTGGCCACGGGAGTGACGGCGCCTGTTCTTCCTACCTGGTAAGATATTGACAATAATTCAGTTAAAGCCTGTTCTGCCTTATACTTATATGCAATTGCCCACCTTGGAGATTTGGCAGTATAACCTGACTCTCTCTGCTGATCAATCGAATTTACCTTAATAACAACACCGTCAGTGTCGTAAGGGAGATCATTCCTTTTGTGCTCCCATGATTCGATGAACACAATTACATCCTCAATGCTTTTGCAAATGCGAATACTGTCTGCGACCTTATATCCCCAGCCTGCGGCCTTCATCAGGTTTTCATAGTGAGTCCTGCAGGGAAGCTCTTCTCCCAGAAGAAAATAAAACAGGCAATCCAGGTCCCGCGATGCAACAACCGCCGGATCAAGCATCTTGAGAGTTCCTGAGGCAGCATTGCGCGGATTGGCAAAGAGATTCAGCCCCTCTTTTTCCCTTTCCTCATTGAGCCTGGAGAAAACAGCCCGCGGCATAAGAATCTCACCCCTTACTATAAACTCACCCGGGATATCCGGGGCATTCACCTTTGATGGGATACTCCTTATTGTTCTGACGTTTGCTGATACATCGTCGCCTTTCGTCCCGTCACCCCTGGTGACGGCTGTTGACATTATTCCGTTGATATAAGTAATGCTTATTGAAGCGCCATCGAATTTAAGCTCGCATACATATTCGACCTCTCCTGATACCGATTTTCTTACCCGGTTGTCAAAATCCCTGATCTCATCATAATTGTAGGTATTCCCAAGGGAAAGCATGGGGTATTTATGCTCGTATTGAACGAATTCCCTTGTTGTATCACTGCCGACATGCCTGGTGGGAGACGATTGAACAATGAATTCCGGGAACTTCTTTTCAAGCGTCTCCAGCTCATTGATAAGAAGATCGTACTCAAAATCTGAAATCACCGGTTGATTAAGTAAATAATACCTGCTATTATGCTCTTCGATTATCTTCCGCAGTTTTTCAATGCGTTCCTTTACCTCAGCCTGATTCATTGGATTTTTATGTTTTTAACTCCAGACTCCTTCAATAATCCTTCCGCACTTGCTGCATTTCCCTGCTGAAAGGTTGTTGGCAGCGATCCGGTATCCCTGTCGTACGACCATCATACTTCCGCAACCCGGGCATTTTGTATCCGACAATTCATTCCCCGGAACATTGCCTGTGTAAACATATAGTAACCCTTCATCACGGGCAATCTGTGCAGCCTTATTCAGGGTGTCAACCGTCGTGGGCGGAAGTTGTTCGAGCTTGTATGTCGGATAGAACCTGCTGAAATGAAGAGGTACTTTTGAGAATCCGTTTTCAGCGAGCCATCCGCACATCCTTTTTATTTCCCCGAAATTATCGGTCCATTCAGGCACTATCAGGTTCGTAATCTCAAGCCATACACCCATATCCCTGTAAATCCTTAGCGAATCGAGCACAGGCTGCAGTTTGCCGCCCGACAGCCTGAGGTAGGTGCTTTCGCTGAATGCCTTCAGGTCGATATTGGCGGCATCGATCACTCCGCACAATTTCTTCAGTGGTTCAGGATAAATATATCCGTTTGATTTAAAGATGTTCCGGATCCCTGCCTGTTTTGCCAGGACCGCTGTATCGAAGGCGTATTCGTAGAATGTGACAGGTTCTGAATATGTATATGCAATTGATTTACATTCCTTTGCTATACACTCCGAGATAACTTTGCCGGGCATCAGGCTGTAATTTCTGGTCTTGTCGGGACTGGTTTGTGATATTGTCCAGTTCTGACAGTTAAGGCATACCAGGTTGCATCCTGCCGTGGCAATTGAAAATGCCCTTGTCCCCGGTAAGAAATGGTACAGCGGCTTCTTTTCAACCGGATCAACATTCACTGAGCATGGATTGCCGTATGCAAGGGTATAGAGCTTTGATTTGATGACTTTCCGGTTATTGCACTTGCTAAGCTCACCTTCCTTCAGCACGCATTCATTAGGACAAATCCTGCACATAATGCCCCGCGCAGTCTCTTCCTGAAACATCGCCTCTTTCCTGAATGCGGATTGCTCTTCAATCAGTAATTCATCACCAGGCAGGCAAAGGGCTCCTGCCGACAGGGCTGCACATCTCTTAATGAAACTGCGCTTGCTTATTTTATGGTTCATACATTCCAAATTACGGAGTTATGCTATCCAAAATTAAGAAAAAATTAATGCTTCTTGCCGGTAAGGGAAAACAGAAAACCGGTAAGGATGAGTAAAGGAAGAGTAAAAAGCGATGCACTCATCCCGAGAAGGGGAACAGCCAGTCCTGAAAATGAAATGAATCCGATGGCTGATCCCGAAAGATCTGCACTGTAAACTCTTGCAGGATTTGAATTTCCGGTTTTTCCGGAAGTAAGATCACGGAAAAAACTACCCGTGACAACTGCAGGCAGAAATCCGGAAAGGATCAGGATTATTGTAACTGCAATGTTCCTGTCCATTGCAATTATTTTTCCTGCCAAAAGACCCATTACAGCATACATAAGAATTAACAGGATAGCTTTTGCAGCAGCCGGCACTTTTTCAGATAATTGAATTCTTATACCCGATCCTGCCGCCAGGCCAGCCATGAGACCGGCAATTATCAGTCCGGTTACCTGGTACATGTTGCCAACTGAGACCTGAAGCATCAGAAGCAGGATTATTTCATATCCGGCAAGGGCAAAAGCGCTGAAATACATGATGGAATTATTTGATTTTAAGCTCCTTATCGATATTGCGAATAGCAGCATCAGGAGGACTATTCCGGGTATCTTCTCATTCAGGTTTTTGCTGAGGCTAAAAGACTGATAGTAAAAACAGGCGATCGGAAAAGCTGACCTGTTATTCTTTATCCTGCTGTCCATAAGTGAAGCAACTTCATCGGATTTTAATGCTGTCAGATCATCGGATAGATAGTCGGGACCGACGTAAAGATTGATAAGATTTTTCCGGACCGTAAGTTCTGAGAATGCTGTTGAAAGTTCTTTATCAGAAGAAATAAAATAAAGCTTGCTGCCGCTCACAGGCACGACATTTTTAAATACGGCTTTCAGGCTGTTGAAAACTGAAGAATAGAGCCTGATTGACTCCTTGTTGAAATAGTTCGGATTTATTCCCGGGGAGCAGGAGAAAACTCCTCCACGATTCATTTTGCTCCTGACTTCGGTAAAGAATTCAAGAGTGTAGTATCTGTTCAAAAGGAGCGAGGAGGGTGGAGGAAGAAGCATAATGACTGCATCAAACTTCGTTTCAGTCTTTCTTATAAAGCTTAAGGCGTCATCATTTGCGATATGCAAAACAGCTGATGCCTCAGGTTTCACAGACGTTCCCATAAGCGAAAGCGCAGGATCGCGCTCTGCATATACCACACTCCTGACGTTATATTTGATTAACTCCTTCATCCTTGAATCAACAGGACCGGATATGAGGAGTACATTTCCCGGATTATCAGTCTGAAGCATCCCATAGTGAATATCTTCTTCACTCTCAACGGCATCGTTGTTATAGGCTATCAGTCTCTGATTGTAATAGATACTCGTCTCATTGCGGTATTCTCCTATTGTCACATTTCCATATGGTGTGTCGGAAGTTTCCGTTACGTTAATTCCCCTGAGCAGTAACTGCCTTAAAATCATGTCGGGTGAGAAAAATATCAGAAGACATGAAAGGACCAGCATAGCGCTTTTGAATGCAAGCTTTAGATTATTATTGTCAATAAAGAATGTAAGGACTGTATATGCTGTTCCCAGGGTGACAATAAGCAGCAGGCTCTGATATGTATTTAATACTCCGGCGCTTAGTAATGATATTACGATCCCTGCGGTTATTCCTCCTGCCGTTTCAACAGAGAATGATTTTCCCGGAACAGAATTTCTGTCCTGACCTGCCGAGACAAGTTTTATAAAGGTGAATCCCGAAATCAGGCAGAAGGGGAGAAGGACAAGGAAAGTGAAAACCATACCTGCAAGAAAAGAGGGGGTCTCTCCCGGTTCCAGGAAAAGCCCCGACAGCAGCAGCATGAGAGCAACAGAAAGGACAGGTGTTGTTGAAAAGATCAGGTTGATTTTCCGGATATCAGTCACTGGTGACTTCTGCGCCAGACCTGATCCTGCCGCTGAACCGATGAGCCATGAACCCAGAAAGACACCTGAAATAAGCTCATAGCCTCCGGTAATATTCATCACCTCCCTTAATAAAAGAAGTTGTACCGATGAACTTATAAAGCCGACAACAAAGAGATTTACGGAAATGTCCCAACCTGATCCGGCTGTTTTTTCTACTGCACGGTAAACAGGTGGTTCCTCTTTCGCCGCTCTTCCTTTGAAGTAGGAAAAATGCCTGAAGAAATGAAGAAAGCCTGTCACCGTCATCCCGATACCCATCTCCACATGCCATTTGAGGATTGTTTTTATAACCGGGATATTCCATTTGTAAGTGATCTGGAGAGCAAGAAAAACACCAGCAAGAGCTGTCAGGGAAAATGTTGCTGCAAGGATGAAATTCCAGAGTTTTAAGTGGGATTGCCGGGGGAAAATATTGACGCGGCATAAAATGTAACTTATGAAATAGAGGCCGATTGTTGCTGTTCCTATGCCTATAACATTATACATAGTTACTTTTCTGTTTCTTCAAGCACGATGCCTTCATATATGTAAATTTCAGCATCTTTCCAGCCATCCCAGCCAATTCCTGCCTTATCGCGTGAAGTATAGCCAAGAAATTGTTCCACGCTCCAGTTATTTTCAGTTGCTACCTGTGGCAGCATTGTTCCTGACCGGTACTCTTTTTTGATGTATATGCCATGCCTGCCCAGAATGATCTCCTTTATATTACTGATCTTTTTCATCGGACCAAGAACCGTTATCTCGATATCTGTCTTTACCAGTTCTTCCTTTGTAAGGGAGGAGAACCGCGGGTCATTAAAAGCGGAAGAACCTGACGATTCAATAACCACCTCATAAAGAGGATCGGAAGAGACAAACCTTCCTATGCATCCTCTGAGTGAACCATTGATCTTTAATGTCACAAAAGCTCCGAGAGGTTCCCTGAAAACTGCAGGCAGGATCGCGGCATTGACTGTGACCTTTTTATTGTTGTAAAGCAGGGATTTTATGTTGTCGCGGGCAATTGATATCAGCTGTTCCTTTTCCTTTTCGGTAAAGGTTATCTCATCCGCAAGATTCTTTGAGGCACTGCTTCCGGGATTCTTCCCGAACAGTGCAATTGCATTGTATCCAACCACTTCGTCCTTGCTGCCGTAGCGCGAATCTCCTGAATTGCAGTAATCGATCTTTTTAAATTCAAGGTTGCTGTTGCCTTCAGCCAGGTAAAGAAGAAGCAGTCCCGATGTCCATCCGCACATGCTGGTAACCAGACCCGGATGATTTGCGCGGGAGTTCTTCTCAAGCACATCCAGGAATTCTTCCGGATTGCCCGAAACTATTGCAGCGGAGGTGGCATTGTCAACTTCATTTGCTGCTTTGTAGGAAGGGTAGTGTGAAAAATCGCTGCTTATTACGAAAAGATTCTCCGGAGTGAACCATGGCTTGAGTATCACGGCTATCTTTCTGATATTATTCGCATTATTTGTAGCAATAATTATCGGAACAATCGGCGGGTCATTCCTGAAATAGTACTGGATTAAAGGCAGCTGAACCTCAAGGCTGTGTTCCTGGAAATGTGCATTGACGGGAAAACTGAAAAGTTTTTCAGCTTTAAGGGCATTCGCAATTTCCTTGTTTACAGTTACTTTACCGAGCGGGGTCACAAAATCACCAGTGTTGTAGACTGAAGCTCCTTCAAAGGCCATAACGTGGCTCGACCCGATGATAAAGATATTCTTGTATGAAATATTCCTGTCGATTGCAGAATAAGCAGAAGCTGCAACCTTTCCGGAAAAAACATAGCCTGCATGGGGACTAATCACGGCTCTTACCATTCCTGGTCTGGTAGAAGTCTTTACACAGGATTCGAAAAGCGCTGAGATGTCGTTCGTCAGTGTTTCCTTATCGGCTGAATAGAACCTGCCTGCAGCCACAGGCTGCCTGTCTGATGACCTGGTTTGGGAAAATGTCTCCATAACGATAAAAATTGTTAGCAATACAAAACATACCCGGCGCATGGCTTAACGCAATTAATTTACCGTAATAAAGTTAGGGCAAAAAAACAAGAAAACTAAGAAGGGGGGAGGATAATTAAACGGAGGAGCCTAAATAAATATCATGGATTCCTTCAGGACCTTACCGCTCTCGTCTGTTCCATAGATCTTCAGTCCGACGCTTACCGTTGCACTGCTTATGAGATCGATCACAGGGCTCAGATCATCCTTGATATCATCTATATCATCGAAATCCTCAATCGGAAAATATATGTGAAGGAAAAGCACACTCTCC
>Ga0105106_10003083_pt1 | contig 11954 bp, 14 predicted proteins | sample PPLLaktember2015_5_FD_79109 | JGI IMG/M metagenome (GOLD analysis project Ga0105106, IMG submission 79109) | Freshwater sediment microbial communities from Prairie Pothole Lake near Jamestown, North Dakota, USA - PPLs Lake P8 Core (1) Depth... | ecosystem: Environmental > Aquatic > Freshwater >...
GCCGCCGGGATCGTTCCGGGCCTACCGGTTTTTGAAGAAGTTGACGACGAAGGTGATGTGCCGCCGCATGGCCTCCAGCGCGGCCAGCTCATCGTGGGCCCGGATGGCCTCGGTGATGGTGGTGTGCTGTTCGAGAATAAGATCGGTATGGCCCGGGACTTCGTAGAGTTGCCTGAGACTTTCCCTGATCCCCACGAAGAGAAAATCATAGAAATTGCGCATGATGTAGACCTGCAGGGGATTTTTGGTGGCGTAGGCGACAGCCATGTGAAATGAGGTGTCCGCCTGGGCGGCCAGCTGCCCGGAACGAATGGCTTGGGCCATCTCCTTGAGGCTGTTTTCAAGAAACTGGACGTCCTTCTCGTCGGCGCGCCGGGCGGCCAGGGCGGCCGCATTGCACTCCAGCCCCATGCGGACTTCCAGCAGGTCCTGGATGGAAGCTCCCTGGCTTTCCATTGCCATCGCCACGACGTTTTTGTCGGCGGCCTCCTGGCGGCGCACAAAGGTGCCCTGTCCTTGCTTGTGCTCCAACAGCCCCAGCACCACCAGCTTGTTGATGGCGTTGCGGACCGTGGTGCGGCTGACCTTCATGGCCTCGGCCAACTCCCGCTCGGGCATCAACTGCTCAGCGGGCTTGAGCTCGCCGCGGAAAATGAGCTCCCGCAGCTGTTCATAAACCTGGTCTGAAACCCGTTTCGGTCTGATCGGCTTGAGTGGAAGTGTCACGGCTTCGATCTCAGTGATTCTGCATACAGTTGGACCGGGTGCCGGACCGCTACCCGGTCGCCGGTGCGTGAGAGGACATCGGATATCTGCAGCATGCACGCCGGGCAGCCGGTGGCCACGATCGCCGCGCCGGAGGCCTGGATGTTGTCGCGCTTGCGCCGCCCGATGCCGGCGGAAAGTTCGTAATACTGCAGGTTGAAGCTGCCGCCCATGCCGCAGCAGGCATCGGCTTCGGGCATTTCGATCAAGCGGTAATCCGGGTTGGCGGCGATCACCGCGCGCGGCTGGGCCGCGACGCCCAGGGATTTTTTGAGGTGACAGGGGTCGTGGTAGGTGACCGCGACGGGTTCGCCGTCCTTTTGCCGGTCGCGCGTCAGCAACCCGACCTCGTCCACCAGAAACTGGTTGACGTCAAGGGTCTTGGCGGCCATTTTTTCCACCCGGGCCCGCAAGGCGGCCGCCTCCTCGCGCAGCATCATCGGCCAGACTTTGCGGATCGTGGAGGTACAGGTGGCGCAGGCGGTGACCAGATAGTCGAACCGGCCGGCTTCGAAAAGGGCGAGGTTGTGCCGCACCAGCTTCCCGAAGGTCTGGGTGTCCCCCGCTGAAACCGCCGGAATGCCACAGCAGGCCTGCCCGGGGGGCATGAAGATGCCGACTGCGTGAGCCTGCAGAACCTCGACGACGGCCTGGGCGATATCGGGAAAAAACTTGTCCAGCAGGCAGCCGACGAAAAAGGCCGCCCGCGGGCGCCCCTTTGCCGGGGCGGTGTCCAGTTCGGGCAGCAGGCGGTGGAAAGGCTTTTCTGCCAAGCCGCGAAAATGGCGGTCCCCGATCAGGGGCGAGTTGATTCGCGCACAGGAGGTGCCGATCACGTCGTTGACTTCGCGGGTGAAGATTTTCTGGAACTTGGCACCCCAGGCCATCACGTGGTCGAACAGTTCGGGGTGGGCCAGCATCCCCCGCAAAATCGCCTTTTTGGCAGGCGGCAGCCCCATGAACCCCGCGAGAATCGCCCGGGCCTGCAGAAAAATTTCCATCACACTGACCCCGCTGGGGCAGTTGGCCGCACAGGAACCGCAGAGCAGGCAGCGGTTGAGACGCTCGTAAACCCCCTGGGGGTCTTTGAAGATCTCCTGCAACAGGCCGTCGAGCAGCGCGAGCTTGCCGCGCGCCACGTCCGCTTCCCGCCCGGTCTGGGCAAACACCGGGCAGACCGCCTGGCACATGCCGCAGCGCATGCACACCACCAGCTGATCCTCCAGTTTTTTCATCAACCGGGCAAGCTCCTTCACGCTGGCCATGATCAGCCTCCGATTATTTTGCCGGGGTTGAGGATGTTGTTGGGGTCCAGGGCGGCCTTGAGCCGCCGGGAATACAGGATGGTCGCCGGGCTGGTCTCCTTTTCAAGATAGCACGACTTGGCGATGCCCGTGCCGTGCTCACCGGAAAGCGTGCCGCCCAGGGCCAGGGCCTGGTCGAAAATGTCCGTGATGGCGGCCTCGACCTTTTTCCATTCGGCCTTATCGCGCCGGTCGGTGAGGATTGTGGGGTGCAGGTTGCCGTCGCCGGCGTGCCCAAAGGTCCCGATGGCAAGACCGTAGCGGTCGCTGATGGCCTGGATGGCCTTGACCATCGCCGGGATCCGGCTGCGGGGGACCGTGGCGTCCTCCAGCACCAGGGTCGGGCGCAGCTTGGCAAGCGCCGAAAGCGCTGTTCGGCGGGCGGCCCAGACCTTGTCGCGCTCGGCGGCGGTCTTGGCCACACGGATATCGGCGGCACCCATCTGACGGCAGATGGTCTCGACTTTGGCGGCGTCATCCGCCACCTGCGCGGGGTGCCCGTCGACCTCGATCAGCAGCAGTGCCGCCGCCTCTTTGGGAAGCCCGGCATGGCTGTAGTCCTCCACCGCCCGAATGGTGAAATTGTCCATGATCTCCAGGGTCGCCGGCACCACGTGGCTGGCAATAATGGCGGCAACCGCCTCCGAGGCGCTGCCCATCTCATCGAAAACCGCCACCATCGATTTCCGGTCCTGGGGCAGCGGAATCAATTTCAGGGTGATCTTGTTGAACACCCCCAGCGTGCCTTCGGACCCCACCATCAGGCCCGTGAGGTTGTAGCCGGTGGCACACTTCACGGTCCGCGAGCCGGTCTTGATGGGTTCACCGTCGACATCGAAGAACTGCAGCCCCATGACGTAGTCGCGGGTCACACCGTACTTCAGGCCCCGCAGTCCGCCGGCGTTTTCGGCCACATTGCCGCCGAGGGTCGAGACCGCCTGGCTGCCCGGGTCGGGCGGATAGAAAAGCCCCTTGGCCTCCACCGCCGCCGCCAGCTTGGCTGTCACCACCCCGGGCTGAACCACCGCATACATATCCTGCTCGTTGATCTCCTCGATGCGGTTGAGCGCGTTGGTGACCACCACCACCCCGCCGGCAATGGGAATCGTGCCCCCGCTGAGATTCGTGCCGGCGCCCCTGACGGTCAGCGCTATCCGGTTTTGGTTGCACAGCCGCACCACCTGGCCGAGCGCCTCCCCCGTGGCGGGCCGCACCACCAGCCCCGGCATCACCGGCTCGAGCACGGCCGCATCGTATGAATAGGTGAGGCGGTCCGTGTCTTCCGAAAAAACGTTGTCCGCACCGACTTTGGCCTGAAATTCCTTCAACAGGGACTGGCTGATCATGGCACCTCCTTGGGGTGACGGCTCGGCCATCGTGCCGAATGGGGGTTTCGGGCGCTCTTAGGGTCCGGCTTCAAAAAAACCATTCCAACCAAAACCAAATTGGTATGACCTTTAGACACTTGAAATGATTCCGAAATAAACCCCCAATCGCCTCTTTAGGAATATGAATGTTTATTTACTAACAGATAGTTACACGATTTTCAAACCATTTTTTATTTCACCCTTGACATCTCTTTTGTTTCTTTCTAAATTGGTATGACCATTTTCGAAAAACCAAAATGAAGGCTCGGTGCCCATACCCCCCGTCGCATGTCCCCCCAGCCGAATACGGCCGACGGTAGCGGCGATCACTCCCCCTTCAGGTCATCGCTATCGGCGTTTGTGCCCCACCGCGGCTGAGCCGTGGGCTATTCTTAGCGTCTTCCCGGCGGCGACCATCTGGCTGCCGGCACTTTTCTCCGGCGGGTGACCCAGCCACAACTCACGCCGTAAATACCGGGCCGGCGTCACGTTGCGCTAACCCAGCCCTGGCGGGGCCGGCCGCCGGGGCCACCTCAACTCGAAAAAGGCAGTGCGATGCGAATCTACCCCCCCAAACCGGAAACGGTCTATTTCTTCGGAACCTGCCTGGTGGACATGGTCTATCCGGATGCGGGCATGGCGGCCATCCGCCTCCTGCAGCGCGAAGGCCTGCGGGTCGTCTACCCCCAGGCCCAGTCATGCTGCGGCCAGCCGGCCTTCAACTCCGGATTTCCCGACGAGGCCCGCGCCGTGGCGCGCAAACAGCTGCACCTGTTCCCCAAGGACTACCCCATCGTCGTGCCGTCGGGGTCCTGCGCCGGCATGATGCACCGCCACTACCCCGCGCTTTTTGCGGGCGACCCGGACCTGGCCCTGGCCGAGGAATTCGCCGGACGCGTCTTCGAGCTGACCGAGTTTCTGGTGCACGTGCTTAAAATCCGGCTGGAAGACCGCGGGGCGCCGGTGACGGTCACCTGGCACTCCTCCTGCCATGCATTGCGCGAAATGGGGGTCATCCAGGATTCCAAGTCACTCATCCGCCAGCTCAGGAACGTCACCCTGCTGGAGCTTGAAAACGAGCACGAGTGCTGCGGCTTCGGCGGGACTTTCGCCGTCAAGCAGCCGGAAATATCGGCCGCCATGGTGGCCGACAAGGCCGCCGACATCCGCAACACCGGCGCCGGCACGGTCCTCGGCGGGGACTGCGGCTGCCTGATGAACATCAGCGGCGCCCTGCAGCACCAGCAGGTGCCCATCACCGGGCAGCACATCGCCCAATTCATCTGGGAGAGAACCAATGGCTGAGACCACGGGGTTTGATTTCGCCAAAAACATCCGGCACGCGCTGGGCGATCAGCAGCTGCGCAAAAACTTCAAATTTGCCATGGGCAGCATGATCCAGAAGCGCCGCCTGATTTTCGCCGACGAGGCCGAGTTCGAGCAGCTGCGCGCCATCGGCAGTGCGATCCGCACCCGGGCGCTCGCCAAACTGCCCGAACTGCTGGCCCGCCTGGAAGCGCGCTGCACCCAAAACGGCATCCAGGTCCACTGGGCCGAGACCACCGCGGAGGCCAACGCGACGGTCCTTGAGATCATGCAGCGCCACGGCGCCACCCGCATGGTCAAGGGCAAGTCGATGGTCTCCGAGGAAATGCACCTCAACCACTTTCTGGAGACCCGGGGCATCGAAGTCACCGAAACCGACCTGGGGGAGTTCATCATCCAGTTGGCCGGCGAGACCCCTTCGCATATCATCGTGCCCGCCATTCACAAGAACAAAGCGCAGATCGCGCGCCTGTTTCAAGAGAAAATCCCCGACACCCCCTATACCGAAAAAGTCGAGGAACTCAACGCGATTGCCCGCCGCACCCTGCGCCGCAAGTTTTTCGACGGCCAGGTGGGTCTCAGCGGCGTCAACATGGCGGTGGCCGAAACCGGCACCCTCTGCCTGGTGGAAAACGAGGGCAACGGCCGGATGTGCACCACCGTTCCGCCGGTCCACATCGCGGTGATGGGACTGGAAAAAGTGGTCGAGAAGCTCTCCGACGTCCCGCCGCTGCTGCGCCTGCTGACCGGTTCGGCCACCGGCCAGCTGATCAGCACCTACTTCAACATGATCACCTCGCCCCGCAGGCCGGGGGAAAAGGACGGCCCGCGGGAGGTGCACCTGGTCATCCTGGACAACGGCCGCTCGCGGATCCTGACGGACCCCCAGTTCCGCCAGACCCTGCAGTGCATCCGCTGCGGCACCTGCCTGAACCACTGCCCGGTCTACACCCGCATCGGCGGTCATGCCTTCGGACACGTCTACCCGGGGCCCATCGGCGAGATTCTCACGCCCCAGATGGTCGGCCTGCGGGAGGCCGGCGTGCTGGCCACGGCCTCCAGCCTGTGCTGCGCCTGCGAGGCGGTCTGCCCGGTCAAGATCCCGATTCCCGGCCTGATCCGCGAGCTGCGCAACGCCAGCTACACCGCCACCCCGACCGGTCGGGTGCCCGGTGAGGGGTTCAAGCGCAACCTTCCGGAAACCCTCGCCTGGAAAGCCTGGGAAAAGGTCAACCGCACGCCGGCCTTGAATGCCGTCGTGACCCGCCTGGCCGGTCTGATGGGGGACAAGGCGCCGCGCCTGGGCCCTCTGAAACTCTGGAGCCGCTACCGGACGCCCCCCCAGGTGGCCCGACGGAGCCTGCACGCCATGACCCGAGCCCAAGGAGTCGATGATGAGTGACACCGCCCGTGAAAATATCATGCGCAAGCTTGCCGCCGCCGTCGCCGACCGGCCGGCCCAAATTCCGGAAACCGGCGCGCTGCCGATCCCCGCGCTCTGCCAGGCGGAAAAAATCGAACAGCTCAAGCATTTCATGCAATCCGTGAGGGGCGAGGTGCACGTGGTCAAGGCCAAAGACTGGGTTTCGCGGCTTCAAGACCTGCTGCGCCCGCGCGCCCTGAAGACCCTGCTCTACGGTCCCGCGACGCCCCACGGCAAAATTCTGGCGGCCGGCTGGCCCCCCGAAGACCCGGGGCTGCCCAGACTGGTGCCCTACGCCGGGCCGGTGGAGGATTTCAAGTCCGAGCTGTTCCAGCTGGACGCCGGCATCACCGGCACTTTGGGCGCCATCGCCGAAAACGGCGCCCTGATCCTGTGGCCCACGCCCGAGGAGCCGCGCCTGATCTCACTGGTGCCACCGATTCACATCGCCCTGGTGGATGCCGGTAACATCTACTGCAATTTTTCCGACGCCCTCACGGCCGGCAGCTGGAAAGCGGGCATGCCGACCAATGCCCTGCTGATTTCGGGCCCCTCCAAAACGGCGGACATCGAGCTGACCCTGGCCTTCGGGGTGCACGGCCCGCGCGAGGTGCTCGTTCTGGTGCTGGAGGCGTGACGGCCGCGTAGAAACCCGATTCAGTCGCTGGGCTGGGTAGGCGGCGGAATATGCCAGAGCCAAAAACCCCAGCCACGCATAAACACTTACACCCTGTCACTGGAGATCGCCATGCTGCCGGAAATAAAGAAGATCCTTTACGCCACGGACCTTTCCGATAACGCCCGCTATGCCGCCCGCTACGCGGTCGCACTGGCCGAACGGTTTGATGCCGATATCACGATTCTGAATGTCCTCGAGCAAATCTCGGCCAACATTCACAGCCGGGTTGCGGCGATGATAGGAGAGGACGAGTGGCAGGAAATCCAGGCGCGCCGCCAGAAGGAAATTTTCACCATGATCCAGGAGCGGCTGCGGAATTTCTGCCAGGAACTGCAGGGGCAGCTCGCCGGCTGCCGGTTGGATCGGGCCGAAATCCTGATCCGTGAAGGCGAGCCGGTGTCTGAAATCCTGGCGCTGGCCGAAGAGCGGCATTTTGACCTGATCGTGATGGGCACCCGCGGCCTGGGCGCCCTGGCGGACGCCGTGATGGGCAGCACGGCCCGCCGGGTGATCCGGCGCGCCAAAATCCCGGTGCTGGTCATCCGCCTGCCCAAGGAGACAACCTGATCCCTTCTTTATTTCGCCTTTCCCGCCACCATTTTTTTTCGCCGGCAGCCAGACCACCGCCTGAGCGCCCGCCATCTGAAAGCCCGCCGCTGCCGGCGATCCCGCTTATTTCAACCGCACTGCGAGATATGAAAAAAAGGTAACAATCATCCCTTTTTTACCCAATCTACCATGAGAGGATTTTCCCAAACCCTCCGGCCTGTGCGCGCGGTGGGTTGCTGCCGGCCCTGATTGCCGCAGGGGCGGCAGCCGTTTGGCCAGAAGGTGGCATCCTTATTGCTCTAAGGTAAGCTACTCTATAGCGTCAAAGCCAAACCCCGAGTGATCGGGCGACGGAAAGCCGCGGGTCTTGCACCACCAAGACAGCCGGGTTGCCTTGAAAGAGGTCGCCCGGCTTTTTTTATGGGCCGGGGTGAGATCCCTGCAACTGGATAAAACGGAGGAGATCATGGAGAGAGTGCTTCGAATCGCCCGTCTGGCGGGGGTGTTGCTGGCCGTGGCCGTCTTTTGGGGGCCGGCAGCGGCGGATGAACCGCAAGCGGAGGGAATCACGGGCGGCATCGTGATCGTGCGCAACTGCCCCAAGAGCGAAATTAAGAATTTCAGTTACATGCTCTCCAGCCAGCCCGGCGGCGGATGGGCGGAAATTGCCCATGCGGGGGAGCGCTTCCGGCTCAACTTTTTTTCCTTTACCCCGGAGGACCTCATCGCCTTCAACCGGCTCGGCAGCCAAACGGAACCCCGGATCAACGTCATCCTCTTCAACGGCGATTTCGTGTTCATGGTGCGATCCTCCAAGGAGGAGTACCGGGAAGAGCCGCCACCTGAAACCGAAGACCCGCCGGTGGTCCGCAAGGGAGCACCCATCGTCACGCTCTAACCCCGCCGCCGCCGGTCTGGTGCCGCTGGCGGCCGCACGGAGGAGGACCCAATGAAACCCTTTCGCCACACTATCCTGGCCATCGGCCTGATCGCGGCAGCCCTCCTGGGTGTCGCGGCCGGTGCCGCAGCCGAAAGCAAGAGCCAGCGGATTTCGCGCTTGCGGGGTCAGCTGTGCACGACCCACCTCGACTACCTGGACAGGGCCGCCACCACCGGTGAGGAACTCTACAACGACCTCGATGTCTTGGCCCGCCAGCTTCCCGACGGCGAAAGTGCCGACACCGTTGGGCAGCTCGTCGCGCAGACCACCTACGAGCTTGACGAACTCCTGCAGGCCCTCGATCTTCAGCTGGGGGTTGCCGTCAATGCCTGCAGCAACCTGGCGGCTATGGTCAAACAGCCGGCGCTTGTGGCGACCGACGACCAGCGGACCTCCAAAAGTGCCGTCATCCGCGGCCTCAGGGGCGAGCTGTGCGGCCTTTACGTGGACAACCTGGCCGAGATCCTGTTCCGCGGAGACTGGATCATAGAGGCCCTGGCGGCAATTCAGGCCGACCCCGCGGCAGCGGCGGTCTGCCGTTCGGCGCGGATCGACCTGTCACGGGCTGAAGACCACCTGCGACAGCTCGTAGCCACCACGGCCAGCCAGTTCTTTGTCTCGGAAAGGGTTTGCCTCGCCATCGCCGAGCAAGCAGCCAAACGGGATTTCTGGCGGGCAGCCGAGGCCGGGCTGCGACCCGGCCTGACCACCAACCCCTATCTGGTGCTGCTGCTGATCTACGACTAGGGCCTGCGCCGCAAACAACGCAAAAAGTCCTTGTCAAACCCCAGGCGATTGACTATTTTGGCGGTGGATGGCAGTTTGCCCGGCGGCGATAAAAAGCCCGAATATTCAGCTGACCTGTAGGTATAAGCCGTTTATTCCGGCCCGTCTTCCGTCCGCGGCAGTGGCTGCTGGCCTACAGCGGCAGCCCCTGCCATCCACTTTCACCCCCGCCGCGCTCCCCAGTCTTACATCTGCTGCAGAAGGGCCTTGACACGGTTGCCATCGGCCCGGCTGCCGAAGTGTTTCATGATCGACCCGATGGCCTGCAGCTTGTTTTTAAACTGCGAAAAATCGACATTCTGCTGCACCCAGGCTGCAATTTCTTCCTCGGAGGCCATCCGCGGCAGGTAGGATTCGAGAATCGTGATGAACGCCGAATCCGCCGTCAGCCCTTTGCGGTCCAGCACCTCCCGCTCGGATTTGACCAGCTTCTTCAGGATCTTGATGGCATCGTCATCGCTGAGCTGTTTCTGCTCCTGGCGCCCGAATTCCCCCAGGACCACCCGGATGGCGTCTTTGCGCGCCTCATCGCGGGTTTTGATGGCGGCCGTGAGGTCCTCCTTGATCTTTGCCTGAATCGACATGCATTCCTCGCTTTCAATTCCGCGGCCCGCCACCGGCCGGACCGTTTGCAGACGCCCGCTTTCAGCCGGGACGTCAGAAGGTTTTACGATCCCAGCCGAAAAGCCGGGGGGTCGATGTCTTTGAAGGGGCATCCCGCACTCGAGGGGCCAGCGGACGGCCGGTCTGCACCCCTTTCCCGCGTGGCTGTTTTGGCTTGACTTGCAGGCCGGGGCAATTATTATGGGGGTTCTAAAAAGCCAAAAGGAGCGTGTGATGCCCATCTACGAGTTTCTTTGTGAAAACTGCTGCTGCCAATTCGAAGAACTGGTGATGACCCCCTCCGATCTACCGCCCAAATGCCCCGGGTGCCAATCGGAGGCGGTCAAAAAAATCATGTCGGCCGGCGCCATCCGCCCCAAAGGCATCGCCACGGGCGCCGGCGGCTTCAAAGCCCCGGCCTGCAGGCCCGCCGGCGGCGGCTGACGGATCTGACCGCTTTTCTCAGTTTGAGAAAATTCGCAAAACCGCCGCCGGGTATAGAGCCCGCGTGCCGTCGGCTGGGGTGGCAAAGCGACCGCCAGAGCGGATGCTGCGCCGTTTCAAGGATGCTTGACCGCTGCCTGCCGGGTGGACTATAAGGAGCGCTGAAACGGGGTCGGCAATACGCCTCCCCGCCCTCTTCAGAGAAATCCAGAGAATGAATCTGATAACACAGGTGGTGCTGGTTTTGGTGTTGTGGCTGATCACAGGCCTGGGGTTGCTGTCCAAAGCCTCGGAAATCCGCCGAAAAGGGCAACCCATGGTGGCTGCCTGGTTTTCGTGGGAAGGGCTTTTCTTTATTTTCAGCGTGATCGTGCCCCTGGCCATCCTGATCCACCGCAACATCGACGGTTGACGCCATGCGCCGCCTCGTTCCGGCACCCACCCGGCGCCTGCGCGCCCCTGCGGACGGCGGAAAGGGGGGCAGCGGCGGCGCCCCCCGTGAGACCCCGCAAACGCGCCCGGCCGATCCCGAAACCGCGATCGTCTGCGGACAGTGCCGCCACCCGGTCACCCGTTCGCAGGAGCGCATCGCAGTTGCCGGCAGCCACCGGCATTCTTTCGCCAACCCCACAGGTCTGGTATTTGAAATCGGGTGTTTCAGCCAAGCGCCGGGCTGCCGCCACGCCGGCCCCGCCTCCCCCGAATTCAGCTGGTTTCCCGGCTACCGCTGGCGCATCGCGCTCTGCGGCGGCTGCCAGGTGCAGCTCGGGTGGCGATTCGAGTCCCCGGTTCACCAGGGTTTCAGCGGGTTGATCCTGGAGCGTCTGCTTTCAGCCGATCTTTGACGCGGCTCTGCCTGTGAACCCCACCGCAAAGAAAGCGAGAACCCCATGCTGCTCTCCGAATTCGGCAACGAGGTATTGTCCAGAGGATCTGCCGCGGTTTTACCCCAAAACCTCAACCAAAAGTGGCTCGGCATCCTCCAGCGGCGGGTGGACGAATTTATCGACAGCCATTTCGAGCCGCAAACCTGTCCCGCCAGCGACCGCAGCGTGGACCCCCTTCTGACGGTCTGCGTGTCTGAAATCCTCCATCACCAGGAGGGCGGCACGGTCAAGACCACCGAAGCGGAGCTGCTCCGCAAGACCACCATTTACGCCGTTGCCGTCACCATGGAATCCATCCACCGGGGGGCCCACCGTCCCCTGGAGCCGCCGACCCTGGACAACATCTTTGCCACCGAACGACTGGTCCGGCTGAAAACGGCATACCCCGAGCTCGAAGCATTCTTGGAGCAGGTGTGCGTCACGGCAGCGGCGGTCTGAACGCTGCTGCCGGCCGCCCAGCACGCGGGGTCAACACCCGGTGAGATAATGCCGCCGGATGCGGCCCGAGACCACCGGCAGCCGCTCCGGATCGGGCGGCCGGAAACCGAACACCAGCTCCAGAAACACCATCACCACCCGGAAAGTCGCGCCCCAGAGCAGTTCCCGATCATCGCCGGCCCCAAAGACAAAACAGGGGAAGTCCTCGGTGCGCCCCTTGAAGCGGGTCGCGACCGCGGCTGAGATCTGCAGCCGGTAGCGGACGTAGCGGGCCGGATCGAGCAGGCAGCGCAGGGGGATGGGTACAATTTTTTCCACCTCCCAGTTGGGCACAAACTTTTGCCGACCGGCAACCCAGCCCGCCATCGGGTAGATGATCCGGCGGAACATAACCAGCCGCTGCGCCGGCAGCGGCCCTAAAAAGCGGACGCCGAGCGGATTCA
>Ga0105106_10003084_pt1 | contig 11952 bp, 11 predicted proteins | sample PPLLaktember2015_5_FD_79109 | JGI IMG/M metagenome (GOLD analysis project Ga0105106, IMG submission 79109) | Freshwater sediment microbial communities from Prairie Pothole Lake near Jamestown, North Dakota, USA - PPLs Lake P8 Core (1) Depth... | ecosystem: Environmental > Aquatic > Freshwater >...
GCACGGCGGGCACTGATGGCGCAGCAGTACGGCATGAGCGTGACCGGACACAACATTGCCAACGCGGGCACAACGGGATATTCGCGGCAACGCGCCGATCTCGCGACGACCGCGCCACTGCAGACCGCGTACGGTTTCCTGGGAACCGGTGTAACTGTGCAAACGGTGTCGCGCTTGCGCGACCGGTTCATCGACCAGCAAATCCGCTCCGCAAACGATACACTCGGGCTGGCAGCTTCGGATTACCGGATCCTGAGCCAGATCGAAGCAATCTTCAACGAACCGTCGGATGCATCGTTGAGCACCGGCCTCAGTCAGTTCTTCGCGGCCTGGCAGGATCTTTCCACGAATCCGGAGGATGCCGTTACCCGGAATGTCGTGCTGGCGCAGGGACAGGCGTTGACCGATACGTTTCACCGCCTCTCCGGTCAACTCACAACACAGCGGAACGCCCTCCCCGGGGAACTCACCGAGAGAATCGAACGGATCAATGCCCTCGCAAGGGAGATCAGCGATCTGAACGTCACCATCGGCACCGGCATGACGAACGGGCAAGGCGCGGGGGACCTGCAGGATCTCCGGGACAGCAAGATTGCCGAACTCTCCGGACTTGCCAACATCACGGTGTCCGGGGGAAACAACGGTGCCGTGCTGGTTTCGCTCGGCGGCACATTGATCGCGGGCAGCGGAACCGTCCTGGCCCTGAAAGTGACGTCCGGTGAGCCGGCGACAATCGCAGGCACAAGCTTTGAACAGTTGCGGGTGGTCACCGTATCCGGCGGCTTCGACGTCGACCTGCATGGCGGAGAGGCCGGCAGCATCCTGAAATCATTCAATAGCACCCTCCCGGATGCGATGGGACGCCTCGACCAACTCGCCGGGGCGATCGTCGAGGCAGTGAACCAGCAGCATACCGCCGGGTACGGCAGGCAACAACCCCCGCGCACGGGTGTCAGGTTCTTCATGGGCACGGATGCCGCATCCATGGCGATTGATCTGACAGATCCCAGTGATGCGCCGGGAAGTAATCCGAGCATCGACAACATCGCAGCATCGTCCTCACCGGCTGCCGCAGGAGACAACAGCATCGCACTGCTGATCTCGGGTATTCTCGACAAGCGGCCGCTGGTCACATCCGGCGGCGTGACCCTGCTCGACGGCCTGTCGCTGTCGGAATTCTACAATCAGATCGTGACAGATATCGGTTCATCGGTCAATGCGACCGGTGCGATCGTAACGTCGCAGGAACTCTTCGTCTCGCAGCTTACCGCACAACAGGAAGCCATTGCGGGAGTTTCACTCGATGAAGAAATGGCGAACATGATCAAATTCCAGAATGCATTTGATGCGGCGGCCAAGATGGTGTCCACCGTCAACGAAATGTACACCACCATCCTCGAAATGGTGTAGCCATGCGCATAACGAATACAACGATCGTCGCAGATATGCTGGCCAACCTGGCCAGGAGCAGGGAGCGGATCAACCAGCTGAACGTGCAGCTGGCCACGCAGAAGCGGATCCAGAAGGTCTCGGACGATCCGGCCGCGGCGGGCGCTGTGTTGCGCCTGAACGCCGACCTCGCACGGGTGGAATCATACGTACGCAATGTGGTGAACGGGGAGAACACCCTGAAGATGACCTCGGACAGCCTTGGCAAAGTCTCCGATATCCTGAAGGACGTCAAAGGGCTGCTCGCCGGAGTAACGACTCTGGACACTTCTTTCTGCATGGCGCTGGCCGATTCAATGGACCAGTACGTGGACATGGCGGTGGATGTCGCCAACACCCGGTTCGGGGGCAAGTACATATTCGGCGGGACCAGCACAATGGCACCCCCGTTTGTGCGCAGCGGCGTGCCGGAGACGGTGGCATACCGGGGGAATGCGGGATCCATCCGGTTCCAGGTTGGCGATGGCATCTCTTCCGCCGTGAATGTGAGCGGCGCCGCGGCATTCGCCTCCACGGGCAAGATCGTGTTTTCAGGAATCCTCGATGCCGCGGCTCCGGTGAATACGATCGTTTCGAACATGGTGAGCATCACGGATGGGAACGGTATCACACACAACGTGGAAATGGTCATGCGGAAGACCGGCGCAAACAGCTGGTCACTCAACGCGGTGATGCCCGGCGGTGCGACCGATGCAACGGTTTCCGGAGGGGCGGCATCGGTGACGTTTGATCCTGCCACGGGGGCTGTGGAGTCTATCATGCGGGGTGCTCCGTTGATTTTCACGCCGACCGTGACGCCCCCGACGCAGGCCGCTCCGGCTATAACGCTCATGGTGGACTGCGCCGGGTTGAGTGAGGGCACCCCCCCCGGGGGGGCCTCGACATTCAGCGGGGCGCACACGGAAGTGTCTGTGTTTAATGCGCTGATGGCGGTGCGCGATGCCCTCCGATCGGGCACTCCGCCGAGTGCCGATGACCTCGCCATGATCGGGGTCATGCAGAACGTGATCATGCGCGAGCAGGCACGCGCGGGAACGCTTCACGATTCCCTGGAGACCGCCGATGCGTGCCTGACCTCGCAAAAACAACTTCTGCTGGACCTCCTGGAGGCACGTCAGGGTGTGGATCTTGCTGAGATCGGCCTCAAACTCAAGCAGGAAGAAATCACGCTGGAGGCCACGTTGAGTGCGGCGGCAAAGATCATTCCGAAATCACTACTGGACTTCCTGGGATAGCATGCGTAGAAATATCGATATCACCACCGTTGCCGGACTGAGCCTCGGACTGCTCGGGGTCTTCGGGTCATTCCTCTGGGAGGGAGGAAACCTGGAAGGGATCCTGCTGGGACCGGCCATGTTGATTGTGTTCGTCGGCACGTTTGCCGCGGCAATGATCGGCACTTCATTGAAGTCGTTCCTGAAAATCGGGGATATGCTCAGGATCGTTGTGAGCCCGCCCGTGTTTGCCGTGGAGGAAGCTATACAGGCAATCGTCCGCTTCTCGACGATTGCGCGCCGCGACGGACTGCTCGCTCTCGAGAAGGAACTTGACGGCGTCTCGAACAACTTCATGCGGAAAATACTCCGGTTTACCATCGACGGAACGGAACCGGAAGTGCTGCGTACGCTGGCGGAGAATGAAGTGAGGTACGTCGCAGAACGTCACGCAAACGGGGCAATGCTGTTCCAGAAAATGGGCGGCTATTCACCCACCATGGGCATCATCGGCACGGTGATGGGTCTCATCGCCACCCTCGCGGCGGCGGGAAGCGATCCCGACGTGCTCATCCGTCACATCGGCAGCGCGTTTGTCGCGACTCTCTGGGGAGTGTTCATGGCGAATCTGGTGTGGCTTCCCATCGCAGACAAGCTGCGGCACATTCATAACGAGGAGTATCTATTCATGGACCTGATCGTGGAGGGCATCCTTTCGATTCAGGCCGGAGAAATACCGTCCGTGATCAAAGCGAAATTGTATAGCATGTTGCCCGAAGAGCAGCAGGATCCGAGCACACGATGAGGCACCCGCACAAACATCCCGAACCGGAGAACTCCGACCGGTGGCTGCTGACCTACTCCGATCTCATCACGCTGTTGCTCGGATTATTTGTGATTCTCTATGCGATGTCGAAGATCGATGCCGGCAAGTACTCGGAAGTGGTCTCGGCGCTCAACGGCGTGTTCGGGTCGCCCCGCGGGATCCTGACGGGGAGTCCTGCGATTCTGGAGAATCCCGCCACCACCCTCCAAGCGGAAAAACAGCGCGTCACCCGGGAAATCAGCGCGGCCCTCCGGCTGGATCAACGGGATCTGCCGATCGCCATAACGGAGAACGAGCGTGGCGTCACGGTGCACATCATGGAAGAGCTGCTGTTTGCCTCGGGCAGTGCAGAAATCAAACAGACATCACTGCTTACACTGGACACGCTCGCGTCAGTGCTGCGCTCTCTGCCGAACGATCTGCGGGTGGAGGGGCACACAGATAATGTCCCGATCAATACGGAGCAGTTCCCTTCGAACTGGCACCTCTCGGTGGCCCGCGCCTTGAACGTCGCCTACTACCTGATCGAGCGGCACGGATTAACGCAGGAGCGCGTGTCGGTGGTGGGCTATTCGGAATTTCAACCCCTCGCGCCGAACAGCAACCCCGAAAACCGGGCACGCAATCGGCGCGTGGACATCGTGATTGTCGCAACCGGCATGCGGAACGTCCCCCTGCAGTCCATTTCACTGGCGCCGTTGCGTCCCGGGGCGGAAGGGGACGGCACATGATGGTGGCGACCAAAAGGTTCGGCAGGGTTGATGTGCCGGAGGAGCGGATGGTACTGTTTCCAGACGGGCTTCTGAATGCACCCGGGCGCAGTCATTTTGTGGTGTTTGCCGATCCCGCGTGTACGCCGTTTCAGTGGCTCGTCTGCGTCGAGCGGCCCGAATGCGCGATTGCCATCCTCGATCCGGTTGTGGTGTTGCAGGATGCGGAAGGCCCGGCCGCACGGTCGGAGGAAGAAACTATCGCGTTTGTCGCGGCTACACCTGGGAGCGGTGATGTGGCCTGGTGGCTCGATCTCCGCCACCCGATTCTGATCAACACGGCAGAGATGACGGGCGAGCAGGTGACGCTGGATGATCCCTTATTGCCGGAACACCATCCTGTGTCCCGGCGGGAACCACACGAGACCGCGGAGTGACCATGCTTGTTCTTGCGCGCAAAGCGACCGAGGCGATCAAAATCGGTGATGACATCACCGTCAAGGTGATTGCTATTCGCGGAGGGCAGGTGAAAATCGGCATTGAAGCACCCTCAGGCATCCGCATCATCCGGATCGAGACCAAGCACCCGGAGCGCAGTAACGGCGGTGGGAATGGCTCCCTGCCGCCCGACGTTACTGCTTCTGCAGATAGGAGTGAATAGCGGCGGCTGCGTTCTTGCCGTCGCGCATAGCAAGAATCACCGTCGCACCCCCGCGTGAAAGGTCCCCCCCCGCGAAGATCCCCGGACGGCTCGTCGCCTGCTGTTCATTGGTGACCACCGTTCCCCGCTTGCTCGTATCCAAACCCGGCGTCGTAGCTTGTATGATCGGATTTGGTTTCTGGCCGATGGCTTCGACAAGCGTTTGAATCTCCACCACAAATTCCGACCCTTTGACGGGTACGGGGCGGCGGCGTCCGGATTCATCCGGTTCTCCGAGCTCCATCCGCTGGCACTCAATGCCGCACACCCACTTGTTGTCGTCACCCAGGATCCGGATCGGGTTGGTGAGCAGCAGAAGCTCGATGCCTTCCTGTTCCGCATGGTGGATTTCTTCCTGCCTGGCTGGCATCTCGGCCCGCGACCGCCGGTAAATCAGGTACGCATGTTCGGCGCCCAGGCGCTTTGCTGTGCGCACGGCGTCCATAGCGGTGTTGCCGCCGCCGATGACCGCAACACTCTTCCCGATCCGGATCGGGGTGTCGAAGTCGGGGAATTGATAGGCACCCATGAGATTTACGCGCGTCAGGAACTCGTTGGCCGAGTAGACTCCGCTCAGATTCTCGCCGGGGATACCCATAAACGTCGGCGTACCGGCGCCCGTTGCGAGAAAAATGGCCTTAAACCCCCATTCGTCGAACAGCTCATCGATTGTCGCCGTCCGCCCGATCACGAAATTCGTATATATCTCCACACCGAGCGCTTTGATCCGCTCGGTTTCGACGTCCAGAATTTCCTTGGGTAGGCGGAACTCAGGAATCCCGTAGCGCAGCACGCCGCCGACTGCGTGCAAGGCTTCGAACACCGTCACCTTGTATCCCTTGCGGGCAAGTTCGGAAGCACAGGTGAGACCGGCCGGCCCGGAACCGACTATGGCCACCTTCTCTTCGCGTCTGTCGGTGATCACCGGCGGGGTGAAGAGGTTGTGCTGCATCTCGAAGTCCGCGACAAACCGTTCGAGTTTTCCGATCGCCACCGGCGTGAGTTTCTTCCCGAGCACACAGAGCGCCTCGCACTGGGTTTCCTGCGGGCAGACACGTCCGCATATGGCCGGAAGATAGTTTGCCTCGCGGATCAGGTTCACGGCACCGAGATAATCCTTCTGAAGGACGCGTGTGATGAAACCGGGTATGTCAATGCCGACAGGACACCCGTCGATGCAGAGCGGCTGCTTGCAGTCGAGGCATCTTTGCGCTTCAATAATGGAGCGCTCGTCGTCAAAACCGAATGAAACTTCCAGGAAGTTGGTCCGGCGCTCGTCAGCTGCCTGTTCGATCGGCTCCTGCCGGGGGATCTTCATCCGCTCGGAGGGTTTCAGCGGGTTGACAGAACTCATCGGACATTCTCCTGTGTCAGACCGGCCAATTTGCAGCGATGGCGTTCGTCCGAGATTTTCTCCATCTCCACGTACGTCCGATTGCGCATCATGAGTTCACCAAAATCGACTTTGTGACCGTCAAACTCCGGACCGTCGACACAGGCAAATTTCATCTCTCCGCCGATGTTGACGCGGCACCCCCCGCACATGCCGGTGCCATCCACCATGATGGTGTTCAATGACACGAGGGTGTGCACACCGTAACCCCGGGTGAGGTCCGCAACGGCTTTCATCATGGGGAGGGGTCCAATGGCGAATACGGCGCCGATGGCAGTACCGCTGTCAAGTATGTCCTTCAATTGATCGGTCACAAAGCCGTGTCGACCGTAGGACCCGTCGTCGGTGGTGACATACGCGGCGTTGGCCAGCGCCCGCATTTCGTCTTCGAGGATGACGAGCTCGCGGGAACGCGCGCCGATGATGCTGGTGACCGTGTTTCCGGCGTCACGCAACGCTTTAACGATCGGATAGAGTTCGGCCGTGCCGACACCGCCGCCGATGCAGACCACATGGCCGAAATGCTTGATGGGTGTGGGATTGCCCAGGGGTCCGACGACATCCTGCAATGTGTCTCCCGCTTCTTTGCTGCAGAGAAGCTTCGTCGTTTTTCCGATTGCCTGGACGATCAGCGTGATTGTTCCCGTCACCGGATCGCCGTCGGCAATGGTAAGAGGTATGCGTTCTCCGCGATCATGCACGCGGATCATAACGAAATTGCCGGCCTTGCGTTTCTTGGCGATGAAAGGGGCCTCGATTTCAAACCGGGTGATGGCCGGTGCGAGGTCCTGCTTGCGGACGATACGGTACATGATGTTGTGCACCCGCGAAATTGGGAATCTTCTGTTGAACACGGAGTGGCAACAATGCCTGTGCCAGACTGTCCCCACTCTCACCCATTAAAATACGAAAAAAGGGGGGCATTTGCTGCCGTAATTCGCAATTACAGAAACACCGTTCGCAGATATGACAGTTGCGTGCGGTGAGGTCCGGACCGAACCAATTGTCAATAGTCTATTGACTATTGACAATTGTCAATCGGTTGGCGTCAGACCCCTGTCGCGAGGACGCTGCGCAGGACATCGATGGTCTCCCGGATTTGATCGCGGGTGACGATGAGCGGGGGGAGAAAGCGAAGAACGGTGGTGTCGGTGCAGTTGATGAGAATGCCGCGCTCGCGCATGGCAGCAACAACCGGAGCGCCGTCGTGCGCAAGTTCGAGGCCGAGCATCAAGCCCTTGCCTCTCGTTTCTTTGCAGATGGCGGGGAAGTCGGAACAGAGTTGCATGAGGCGGCCGGTGAAGAAGGCCCCGTTGTCCGTCACCTGCTGCATGAGGTTCGTGGCAATGAGTTCTTCGAGCACGGCCGCCCCGGCGGCGCAGGCGACCGGGTTGCCGCCGAACGTCGTGCCGTGCATGCCGGGCTGCAGGACCTCGGCAATGGACTCCGTGCCGAGGATTGCCCCGAGTGGCAATCCTCCTCCGATGGGTTTGGCGAGGGTGACGATATCGGGACGCAGGCCTGCATGTTCGCAGGCGAGGAATGTGCCTGTCCTCCCGCCGCCCGTCTGAATTTCATCGGCGATGACGAGGAAGCCGAAAGCCGCCCGGAGCTTCTGCAGGAGATGGATGAACTCCATGGACGCCGGACGGATTCCCCCTTCTCCCTGGATGCATTCAATGAGTACGGCCGCGGTGTCTGGACCGAGTACCGCGTGCAGTGCCGTGGGATCATTGAACGGCGCCACCGTGCAGTTTTGCAGAAAGGGTCCGAACCCGTCGCGGTATCCTGGACGGTCCATCAACGACAGGGCGCCCATGGACCGTCCGTGGAACGCGTTGCTGAATGAGACGATATCCCCTTTGCCCCGGGAGCTGCCCCACTTGCGCGCGAGCTTCAATGCGCCCTCGATTGCCTCCGTTCCGCTGTTGCAGAAGAAGACGCGGGGAAAACCGGAGAGCCGTGTGAGGAGCGCCGCAAGGCGGACCTGGGATTCCTGCACGAAGTAATTGGAGAGGTGGATGTACTTCGCGGCCTGGTCGTTGATCGCCTGCAAAACGCGCGGGTGGCCGTGCCCGAGCGCGTTGACGGCGATTCCCCCAAACATGTCCAGGTAGCGTCTGCCGTCCGCGGTGTACAAATAGGCGCCTTCGCCGCGGACGACTTCGAGCGGCAGCCGGTTGTAGGTGTGAAAAAAGAGCTCGGCGTCGCGTTCATGCAGTGTCATGGGGACCTCTCCGGAGGGTGATTTTTGTGCTTGCATAATAATACACTATTCTGTATATTTATGCAAGACAAAAAAGGTGAGAATCGATGCAGTGCGGTGTTGTTGGTGCGTCCGGATATACCGGCGGTGAGTTGCTGAGGTTGCTTGCCGGCGGCGGGCAGGCGCGCGTGGTGCGCGTGTCGGCGAATGCCTCGGCCGGTAAACCGGTCGGTGCCGTGCATGCATCGCTGCGGGGAGTGTACACCCTCGTGTTCGAGGAGTTTGGGGCGGAGCGGTTCGACGGACTGGATTGCGTGTTCGTCGCCCTGCCGTCCGGTGAAGCCATGCGCGTTGTTCCCGCACTGTCCGGACGGGTCGGCAAGATCATCGACCTCGGGGGCGATTTCCGTCTTGCCGACGCGGCAGCGTACGAGACATACTACGGAAGGCGCCACACGGCACCGGATCTTCTGGGGAAGGCGGTGTACGGCCTGCCGGAACTGAATCGCGAACGCATCCGCACAGCATCGTTTGTCGCCAACCCCGGGTGCTATCCGACCAGCGCGCTCCTGGGACTGCTCCCGGCCCTGCAGGAGAATGTGATCAGGCCGGAGGGGATTGTGATCACCGCGATGTCCGGTGTCTCCGGTGCGGGCCGCAGCAGCAGCGTCGAGCTCAGCTTCACGGAGGTGAACGAATCAATCCGCGCATACAAGGTGGGAAAGCACCAGCACCTTCCGGAAATCCGCTCCGTGCTGGAAGGCGCCGCGGGCGTTCCCGTTTCCCTTTCCTTCGTGCCGCACCTGGTCCCGCTCACCCGGGGGATATTCACGACAATCCACGCGGACCTGCAGCGGCCCGTGACGACCGGGGATGTCCTGGCCCTGTACGAGCGGCGCTATGCGGCAGAACCGTTCGTGCGCGTCCGGCACGACGTACCGGAGATCAGAGCGGTCGCCTACACGAATTTCTGTGACATGACGGTCCTGGTTGAACCGTCCACACAAAAGCTCGTCATCCTGTCGGTCATCGACAACCTTGTGAAAGGTGCAGCCGGGCAGGCACTCCAGAATATGAACATCATGTTCGGGTATCCCGAGCGTCATCTGTTGCAGTAAGGACTCGCATGGGCATTTGTGACATCAACGGTGGCATCACGTCGCCGCGCGGCTTTCAGGCTGCAGGCGTCCATTGCGGCATCAAGAAAGTGAAGAGAGACTTTGCGATGGTGACGACCACCGCTCCGGCGGTGGCCGCGGGCGTGTTCACGACCAATGTCGTGCAGGCGGCACCGGTGGTCCTCGACAAAGAGCTGTGCGCGCGCGGGGGGCGGTTCAGGGCGCTTGCGGTGAACAGCGGGAATGCGAACGCCTGTACCGGCGAGCGGGGCATGCAGGACGCGCGCGAGATGGCCCGGCTGACGGCCGAAGCACTCCGCATCCGTCAGGACGAGGTCCTCGTTTCATCCACCGGCGTGATCGGCCAGTATCTTCCCATGCAGGAGGTGGCAGAGGGAATCAGGCTTTCCGCCAGGTCGCTCGGGGCCGGCTGCCCGTGTGGCAACGCAGCCGCAGAGGCCATTCGCACCACCGACACCTTCACCAAGGAGGCCGCGGTGCAGTTTGTGAGGAACGGTGTGACCGTGACCCTGGGCGGCATGGCGAAGGGCTCGGGGATGATCGCCCCGAACATGGCAACGATGCTGGCATTCGTCAGCACGGACGCGCATATCGCGCTCCCCGCGCTCCAGAAAGCGACGCAGCAGTCGGTCGCCCGGTCGTTCAACCGCATCTCGGTTGACGGCGACATGAGCACCAACGACATGGTGATCGTGCTGGCCAATGGATTGGCCGGAAACGAGGAAATCAGCGGGCCCGCAGGGGAACTGTACGACATCTTTGCGGCCGCGCTGGAGAAGCTGCTGGTCACGCTCTCCAAGATGATCGTCATGGACGGCGAAGGGGCGACGAAGTTTGTCGAGATCCGCATGGAGGGCGCTGCATCGGAAGAAGAGGCTGACCGCGCCGCGCGCGCGGTGGCGAACTCGAATCTTGTGAAGACCGCCCTTCATGGCGAAGATGCCAACTGGGGGAGGATTCTTGCAGCCATCGGCTATTCAGGCATCACGTTCGATCCCGCCGGTGTGACAATTCATTTCGGAGATGTGCCCATCCTCGGCCGCAACTACGCCATCAACTTTTCCGAAGAGGCGGCAAAACAGGTGCTCTCACGGCGGGACATCGTGATCTCCATCGATCTGCACCGGGGTGCCGCCGCCGCCACGTTCTGGACATGCGACCTGTCGAAGGACTACGTCGCAATCAATGCCAACTACAGGACCTGACGCATGGTGCTCAGCACAGCAACGAAAACCGAAGTACTCATCGAGGCGCTTCCGTACATCCAGCAGTACGAGCAGAAGACCTTCGTCATCAAATACGGCGGCGCTGCGATGGTGGATGACGAATTGAAAGAGGCCTTTGCGCAGGATGTGACGCTCCTGAAGAAGATCGGGATCCGCATCATCATCGTGCACGGCGGCGGGAAAGACATCACCGACATCGCCGGCAGGCTCGGCATCCCCTCACGCTTCGTCGAGGGACAGAGGTACACGGATGACGCCATGATGGACGTGGTGCAGATGGTTCTCGGCGGCAAAACGAACAAGGACATCGTTGCGCGCATCAACCAGCACGACGGCGATGCCGTGGGAATTTGCGGCATCGATGACGGTCTGCTGCGGGTCAGGAAATCGGACCAGGGGGGAGTGGATCTGGGGCTGGTGGGTGATATCGTCCAGGTGAACACGTCGTTCCTGGATCTTCTGTTCACGCATGAAATCATGCCGGTGATTGCGCCGATCGGGGTGGATGACCGCGGGCAGGCGTACAATATCAATGCCGACATTGCCGCGGGGTGCATTGCGGAGGCATTGAAGGCCGAGAAACTTGTGTATCTCAGCGATGTGGAAGGCGTGATGGCACAAGGTGCGCTGGTTCCTTCGGTGGACCGTGCGCATGCGGAGGCGCTGGTGAAGCAGGGGGTAATCAGCAGCGGGATGCTGCCGAAAATCCGTTCCGCCTTCGATGCACTGGCAGCCGGGGTGCACAAGGTGCACATCATCGACGGGCGGGTGAAGCATTCGCTGTTGCTCGAAATCTTCACGGACGAAGGTGTTGGTACTGAAGTGGTTCAGTAATGCACTGTGGAGCCCTGTGATGACCAAGACCGCGCGGCAGTTTGCCATAAAAGAAATCATCGCTTCGCGTGCCATCGGCACCCAGGAGGAATTGCGCCGTGAGCTGGGCAAACGCAGTTTTCGCGTCACGCAGGCAACGCTCTCGCGTGATATGCAGGAACTGGATGTCAGCCGGGTGTCGCAGGGAGGGGCCTCCCGGTATGTCATTCCAGCCGCGGCGGGCATGAACGCGTTGACACCGCTCGTCGGCGCTGA